>Ga0126381_100002897_pt1 | contig 18635 bp, 21 predicted proteins | sample PanSoiMetPlot_28_FD_96465 | JGI IMG/M metagenome (GOLD analysis project Ga0126381, IMG submission 96465) | Tropical forest soil microbial communities from Panama - MetaG Plot_28 | ecosystem: Environmental > Terrestrial > Soil > Tropical forest > Bulk soil | place: Panama | collected 2016-02-17
GATGTGATCCGCCAATGATGCTTCGTCGCCAAACGCCGCCCCGAGCGCGAGCTCGCCCGCCAACAGAATGTGATCGCGACACCGTCCCGCCGGAATTCGATCTCAATCCGGATACCCCCACGCTTCCTGTTACTCCTGTTTTATCTGGTCGAGATCAGGCACGGCTTCGATCGCAATCTAGTGATCCGCAACGAGTGGCGAGTTCAGCAAGTATGCGATGCCATTACGGCAATACTATGGTCGTAGTCCGGGGTGCTCGATTTCTCGACTTGACGCGCGGCCGCAAGGGACCCGTCCGATGTCTGAGCCGGCATCACTGCCGACCTCCAGCAGGCTGCGGAAAAATGCGGATGCCGGGATTGCCCCTCACCCCAGCCCTCTCCTCGCGAGTGGGGCTGTGCGCGTAAATGCGGTCCGTGCACGAATAACTCGAAATCTGTACGAGAATAGCATGCGCGACCTGAGCTCCACATGATCGTTGAAATGTTTATGATACCCAGAATATTCGAGGAGTACTTTTTGATATTGAGCTATCCGAGCCCGATGAATGCTTACGGTTTTGTTCGATCGCGTCGCTCTTGCAGATCGCCACGTCTTCATGTGTTCCGCTGATGGCGACCAACTCATGATCAATCGGTACGATGGCAAATTCGATACGCAGTCATTTTTGGAGGGGAGGACAATGCTAAGGTCAGTCAAGCGTAGTAATGGGCGGCATGCTGCCAAACTGGCCGGCCTCTAGGACGAGTAAAAAGGGCAGTCGATGGGCCGCGCTTATTTTCAGCCGCGTCCCTCGAAACACACTCAGAAGTGCGCAATGGTGCTCAAGAATTAGGCCGTTCTCGTGCAAAGCCCCGCGAGTGAGGGAGAGGGAGGGGCGCGCGAAGTGGAAGGGTGAGGGGCAGGCTCTGAGCCCCCGCTTTCGCGGGGGCAACGGTTCAATTCGCTTGGAAACCGCTCCTGAATCCGAAAGGCCCTCAGGCGTCGAAGCCGTAGAGCCGGGCGGCGTTGGCGCGGGTGATCTTGAAGCGATCTTCGGGGCTGGCGTCCTTGAAATCGCGCGCGACAACCTCCTGCGAGTGCGGCCAGGTCGAGGCTTGGTGCGGGTAGTCGGACGACCACATCAGCTTGTCGACACCTATGAAGTGGCGGCTCTGGACGCCGACATAGTCGTCGATGTAGGTGGCCCACATCTGGCGCTGGAAGTATTCGCTCGGCTTCAGCTTGTTGATAAAACCGGCGGCGATGCGCTGGCGCTCGAAGGCGCGATCCATGCGCTGCAGATAGTAGGGCAGCCAGCCGATATTGTTTTCGGCGGAGACGATCTGCAGTTCCGGGAAGCGGTCGAGCACGCCCGAGAAGATCAAGACGCTGAACGACTTCTCCACCTCGTGCGACAGCACCGTCGAGCGCATGTAGCGCTCACCCCAATTGTATTGGCTCTCCACGCCCATCCCGGTGATCGCGTGCAGGCTGACCGGCATTTTGAGTTCCTGCGCCGTCGCCCAAAACGGATCATAGACTTCCGAGCTGTAAGGCTGGTCCTCGGGCGGAGAACACCAGATCATCGCCCCTTTGAGGCCCATCTTCGCGCAGCGCTCGAGTTCGCGGGCCCCCTCTTTCGGGTCGTAGAGCGAGATCATCGGCAGCCCGGCCATGTGCTTCCTGTCATAGCTCACGAATTCCGCGAGCCAATCGTTATAGACGCGGAAGCAGTCGGCCTGCAGCCCGGGATCTTTCAGCCAAAAGATGCGGAAGCCGAGCGTCGTATAGAGGACGTCCGCCTCGACCCCGTCGGCTGCATTGTCCTTCATCCGCTCGGCCGGGTCCCAGCCGCCCGGCCGGGCATCGGCATAGGTCGCCTTGGTCAGGAAGTCCTTCAGCTCCTCGGGGCTCTTGCCGGCGCCGAGACCGATCCCGATCGGATGCGGGGCATAGCCCTCATAATAGAAATAGGCCCCTTCCTTGCCCGGCGGGTTGACCATCAGCTGCGGCGCCCGCTCGCGATATTTCTTGTCGACGCGGGTGACCCACAAATCAGGGGGTTCGCTGACGTGGGAATCCGCAGAAATCAGCTTGTAATCTGCCATCTGCAACCTCCTCCCCAAAAAAACCGTGATCAGCCGCGCCTTTCGACCGGAACATAGTGGCGCTTTGCGGAACCGGTGAACAGCTGGCGCGGACGCATAAGCTTGGAATCGGGGTCCGCAATCATCTCAGTCCATTGTGCGACCCAGCCCACCGTTCGTGCGATCGCGAACAGAACGGTAAACATCGATGTCGGGAACCCCATCGCCTTCAGGATGATCCCCGAATAGAAGTCGACATTTGGGTACAGCCTGCGGCTGATGAAATAATCATCGTTGAGCGAAACCTTTTCAAGCTCCATTGCCAAGTCTAGTAGCGGGTCGTTTTTGATGCCCAGCTCGTCGAGCACTTCGTGACAGCTGTCGCGGAGCACGCGAGCGCGGGGATCGTAATTCTTGTAGACGCGATGGCCGAAGCCGTATTGGATCTCGTGCTCGTTCTTGTTTTTCACGTGGCTGATGAATTCAGGGATATTCTTCTTGTCCCCGATGCGCGCCAGCATCTTCAGCACTGCCTCGTTGGCGCCGCCATGCGCCGGGCCCCACAAGGAGGCGATGCCGGCGGCGATGCAGGCGAACGGGTTGGCGCCGCTCGACCCAGCGTTGCGGACCGTCGCGGTCGAGGCATTCTGTTCGTGATCGGCGTGCAGGATGAAAATCCGGTCCATGGCCCGCGCCAGCGTCGGGCTGACCTTCATCTCCTCACACGGAACGGCGAAGGCCATGTGAAGGAAATTTTCGGCGTAGCTCAGCGAATTCTTGGGATAGATGAAGGGTTGGCCCAGAGAATACTTGAACGCCATCGCCGCGATTGTTGGCATCTTGGCGATCAGGCGGTAGGACGCAACCATCCGTTGATACGGGTCCTGAATGTCCGTCGAGTCATGGTAGAAGGCCGAGAGGGCGCCGACGACGCCGCACAGTACCGCCATCGGGTGCGCGTCGCGCCGAAAGCCGCGGAAAAAAGTGGTGAGCTGCTCGTGCACCATTGTGTGATGGGTTATGTCGTAGACGAACTTCTCCCTCTCCTTCGCGGTCGGCAATTCCCCGTAGAGCAGCAGATAGGAGACTTCCATGAAGTCGCTCTTGTTCGCGAGCTCCTCGATTGGGTACCCGCGGTACAACAAGATCCCCTCGTCGCCGTCGATATACGTGATGTTCGAGCGGCAGGCCGCCGTCGCCATGAAACCCGGATCGTAGGTGAAATGCCCGGTCTGCGCATAAAGCTTGCGGATATCGATGACGCGCGGACCGATTGAGCCGCCAATCACCGGAAGCTCGATCGACTTGCCAGTTTCGTTGTCTGTCAGCGTCATCGTTCCGGTGATCATGTTGTTGCCATCCATCGATCCACCTCTATCGCTAGGCCTGCTGGCGGTTGCCTGATGCGGTGCAAAAATAGGCCGGTTGCGTACGCTTGGCAAACGCGCGCATCAACCCGCCAATCCGGCCATGCCAGCCGCGTCTGAGATCCGTCCCAGGCTCTCCTCTCGCCCCAACACCTTCATCACCGCAAATATCCCGGGGGAGGCCAGCGAGCCGGTCAGAGCGGCACGCAGAGGCTGAGCGAGCGAACCAAGCTTTATTCCCTTCTCCTCGGCTAAGGCGCGGACCTCGCTCTCGAGCCGTTCCGTCTGCCACTCTACGCGGTCGAGCCGCTCGAGCAGACCGGCCAACAGCCGACGCGCATCGGGAGTGAGCAGCTTCGCGGCCTTGTCGTCCGGGCGGATCGGCCGCGGCGCCACCAGGAAACGGGCATTCGCGGTAAGCTCGACCAGGGTCCTGGGGCGCAGCTTCAGCTCGGGCATAGCGTCCCGAAGACGCCGGAACTCGATCTCAGAAAGCGCCCGACCGAGCCAGTCTTGAAGCCGGGGGACAACCAACGCGACGAGACGATCGTCCTCGGCAGCGCGGATATAGTGGCCGTTCAGACTGTCGAGCTTGGCGAAATCGAACCGGGCGGGCGCACGGCCGATGGCGTGGATGTCGAACCACTCGATCGCCTGCTCGGTCGAGATGATCTCGTCGTCGCCATGGCTCCAGCCGAGACGGAGCAGGTAGTTGCGCAATGCCTCCGGCAAATAGCCGAGCTCGCGATAGGCATCGACGGCCAGCGCCCCGTGGCGCTTCGACAGCTTGGCGCCGTCGGGGCCGTGGATCAGCGGGACATGGGCGAACTCGGGAACCGTCCAGCCGAGCGCGTCATAGATTTGCTTCTGGCGAAAAGCATTGTTGAGGTGGTCGTCACCGCGGATCACATGGGTGATCCCCATATCGTGGTCGTCGACGACAACCGACAGATTGTAGGTCGGCGTGCCGTCGGCTCGCAGGATGATCAGGTCGTCGAGCTCGCTGTTGGCGACGGTTACTTCACCTTGCACGAGATCGTTGATCGTCGTCGAACCCTCCTGCGGCGCCTTCAGACGGATCGCCGGCGGAACTCCACGAGGCGCTTCGGACGGATCGCGGTCGCGCCAGGTGCCGTCATAGCGAACCGAGCGCTTTTCGGCACGTGCCCGCTCGCGCATGGCTTCCAGTTCGGCCGGCGTGCAGTAGCAGTAATAGGCGCGTCCGGCAGCAAGCAGCTGGCGGGCGACTTCGGCGTGGCGGGCGGCGCGGGCGAATTGGTGGACGATTTCGCCGTCTGATGAAAGGCCCAGCCACTCGAGCCCGTCGATGATTGCCGAGACCGCTTCAGGTGTAGACCGGATGCGATCGGTGTCCTCGATGCGCAACAGGAACGTACCACCGTGGTGCCGCGCAAACAGCCAGTTGAAGAGCGCAGTGCGCGCCCCGCCGATATGCAAAAACCCGGTCGGAGACGGGGCAAAACGAACTACGACGCTCATCCTCGGAGGATGGGGACTGACGCCGGCGATATCAACGCTCGGGCAGAGGGTGGTCGCGGAACATCTCGCGCAGCCGGGTCTTCATGACTTTGCCGGTTGCGGTATGCGGCAGCTCGTCGAGCACCACCACGTCGTCGGGCAGCATCCAGCGCGGAAAGCGCTCGCCGAGGAATGCGAGGAGATCGTCGCACTGCGGTCGGCGGTCGGGCCGCGGCGTTACGATCAACAGCGGCCGCTCAGCCCAACGGGGGTGAGGCACGGCGACTACCGCCGCCTCGGCGACATCGGGGTGCGCGATCGCAGCGTTTTCGAGGTCGATCGAGCTGATCCACTCGCCGCCGGATTTGATGACGTCCTTCCGCCGGTCCATGATCTGCATATAGCCGTCGGGGTCGATCGTCGCGACATCGCCGGTGCGGAACCAGCCGTCCTTGTCCATCGCTGCGCCGCTAGCCTCGGCATCCTCGAAATAGCCGCTCACGATCCATGGGCCGCGCACCAGCAACTCGCCCATCGATTTGCCGTCCCGGCGCTGGGGCTGCCCGGCATCGTCGATTATCTTCATCTCGACACCGAAAACCGGCCGGCCCTGCTTGGCCTTGACCTTGATCTGAGTCTCCTCGTTGAGGCCGAGATGCTTTGCCTTCAGCGCAGCTGTCGTGCCGAGCGGGCTCATTTCAGTCATGCCCCAGCCCTGACGCAGCATTATGCCCCGTCGCTCGAAAGCCTCGATCAGGGTCGGGGCCACCGCCGACCCGCCCGAGAGAATCCACTTCAATGTCGAACAGCGCGCGCCGCTGGCGGCGAGGTATGCCTCGAAGCCAAGCCAGACCGTCGGCACGCCGAGGCTCATCGTCACGCCCTCCGCCTCGAATAGCTCATAGAGACTCTGGCCGTCGAGGCGCGGGCCCGGCAGCACCAGCTTTGCCCCGTTCATCGGCGCCGTATAGGGGGTTCCCCAGCCGCAGGCATGGAACAGCGGCACCACCGGGCAAACCGTGTCACGCGCCGACAGTGGGATCGCATCGGGAAGCGAGATCCCGAAGGCGTGTAGCACGGTGGAGCGGTGGCTGTAGAGCGCACCCTTGGGATTGCCGGTGGTTCCGGAGGTATAGCAGAGCGCGGCGGCGGTCCGCTCATCGAACTCCGGCCACTCGAAATCCTCGTCCTCGGTGGAAATCAGCGCTTCGTAGCAGGGCAGGGCGGGCACTTCGGTGGCCGGCTCGGCGCCCTCTTCGGCAATCCACACGATCCGGCAGCCGGCGGGCAGATGCGGCGCCAGCCGCTCGATCAGCGGGACAAAGCTCGTATCGACAAAAAGCAGCCGGTCCGCCGCGTGATTGACTATGTAGACGATCTGGTCATCGAACAGCCGAGGGTTGATTGTGTGGCAGACTGCGCCGATGCCCGAGATTGCATAATAGAGCTCGAAATGGCGAAACGTGTTCCAGGCGAGGGTCCCGACGCGGTCGCCCGGCCCGATCCCCAGTCGCAGCAGTACGCGAGCGAGCCTCTTGGAGCGACCCTCGGCCTCCCCATAGGTGTAGCGGTGGATTACCCCTTGAACGGTCCGCGAGACGATCTCGGTATCGGAATGATAAATCGCCGCGTGCTTGATGATCGCGGAGACCAGGAGCGGCCGCTCCGACATCAATCCCTGCATCGCTTCCTCCCTAACGCCGTCCCCTCCATCATTGCCCGCCAATCAGACCGGGATGCACGATCTTTGTGCCGCAATGACCGGACTTGCAAGTCCGGCTACGGGGACCAACCCAAGGGGCCATGACCGGTGGCTGTCGCGCTTGCTGCGACGGAATATGGCGCCGGACCGCCGGTTGCGATCCTGCATGGGCTGTTCGGCTCCGGCCGCAATTGGCGCTCGATCGCTCAGCAGCTTGCAGCGCGCCACCGGGTTGTCGCGTTCGATCTGCGCAATCACGGCGCCTCACCCTGGGCGAAGGGGATGTCCTACGGCGAGATGGTCGAGGATTTGCGGGTATCGCTGCGCGCACGCGGTATCGAGCACGCTGCCGCTCTAGGCCACAGCATGGGCGGCAAAGTCGCGATGCTGATGGCCTTGTTCCACCCCGGCGAAGTCGATCGACTGGTCGTCGTCGATATTGCCCCGGCTGCCAATCCCCCAACCCTGCTCGCCTATGTCCGCGCGATGCGAGCTGTCGATCTGCATGGCGTCACCCGACGCATCCAGGTCGAGCTTCAGCTTGCTGGGGCCGTTCCCGATCCCGACGAACGCGCTTTCTTGCTGCAAAATCTGGTGATCGACAAAAACGATGCGCATTGGCGTCTGAACCTTGAAGAGATCGAGCGCGGGTTTTCTCAAATCGTCGGCTTCCCTGACCTCCCGGCCGACACCGCTTACCGTGGACCGGCGTTGTTCGTTGCAGGTGCCCGCTCCAACTACGTTGAGCCCGAGCACGAACCTGCGATCCGGCGTCGGTTTCCGCAAGCTCGGATCATCCGCATCACCGGCGCCGGGCATTGGGTCCATGCCGAGCAGCCGCAGGCCTTCCTGCAGACCGTTTCTACTTTCCTGGCTGGCGCCGAACTGGCGTAAGAGCCGGTCTACGGGCCGCGCCATCTGTCCTGGCGCGCCTCGGCGAGCGTGTTCATTCTGCCGTCCGAGCCGACTGCGATGACGCCTCGACTACCGACAATGGGATAGCGACCGGTCCGAGCGCGCCCTGTCATAGCCCTCGTCGCCTCGACGATGTTGCCGACAAAGGCGCGGTCCTGCGGGGGGCCATCAGGATCACCCGCTCCTCCCGTTTCAAGCAATGCGCGGAGGTCGGAAGAGCCTCCTGATAATACAGGAGAAAAACAGGTGGGGAGCTCCCGCGGGACACGGAAAGCCGCTCCTGTGAAAATTGACGTGCTGAATGACAGGCTATGCATAGCCGCTTTGATATCAATGCCTCGAAATCGTAAGATACCACTCCATTGCGGCTAATTTGGGGACGTGTCAGGTGGTCAAAGCCACGCGCTCGGCCACGATCATTTGCCGCCAGCGATCGTCGATCTCATGCCAATCGACGAGATCGACCCTGTAGGGCAGATCGCTGTCGCTGAATGCCTCGGTCAATATGGCGATTTCATCGAGCGTCAATCGCCGGCCCGCATCGATCGCCAAATCGAGATCGGAATAACGCCGTGCCCGGCCGGTCACCCGCGAGCCGAAGACCCATATTTTGGCATTCGGCGGCAAATGTGCACAAAGTACCTTCAGCACCAGCCGCTTGTGATCCGCCGGCACGTCAATAGGCGAGGGCGTGGTCATGTCAGGCGCCGTTGCAGTTCGGCGTAGAGATGCTCGGCTTCTCCTACGAACTCGGGGATTACGGCGGCGACCTCGGCAGCCACGGTGGCATCGTAAGTGTGGCTCGTGCGGGCCCGCATCTCGCGAAAGCGGCGCCACGCCGGCCAGTCGCCCCGCAGCAACGCCTGAGCGTTCCCCGTCCGGATCAAGTCGGCAAAAGGCATCCGCTCGATCTCGTCCGGTGAGGCCGTGATCTCCTTGAGATATCGTCTGAGCATCTTGTGGCTGAGTTCGTAGGTGAATTCGAAGCGCTGGATCAGCCCGTCGCGGATCTGTTCGTCGGTCGGCTCGCGCTCGTGTCGGGCGAGCCCCTCGCGAAGGCGCCGCACCGCGTTGCCGAGCGAGGTCGTATCGAGCTTCATCGCCGCTCGTGGTCTATATCGCCGCGCGCGGCGGCCAAGGCGGAAAGATTGAGCTGCCGCACATGGGGCGGGCCCGATGTCCGCAGTCTCTCGCAACACAACTCGATATCGCCGATCATCGCAGGTCCGCGCCTAGATGAAACAATATAGCACGGCGCCCCTCGATCGTTCGCTTGCAGGTGAGCGTGACCTCGCCGGAAAGAGGCGATACGGGTGACCACCGCTGGGGCACGCGGCAATATGGGAGCCATGAAAAATGCTCTCCTTGATCCGGCTGGCGCAGAGAGTGCGGCGGCGTGACCACCTAGACCTTCAAAGTGATCATCGAGCAAGATGATGATCGCTGGCACGCCTATTGCCCGCGCTGGTGCAGCGCGGGGCGCGACGTGGGGAGCTACACCCGAGGAAGCCCTCGCCAATCTCGAAACCGTCGTAAAGATGGTCGTTGCGAATCGACGCGACCGCACGGTGGTCGGGGCGGAAATAGCAGTTCAAGCCCGTCTGGCGCGCCTCGGCGACGGCGGCCACCCGTAACACCTGGACCGCGATTTTTACCGTCGTTAGCATGCAGGTCTATTCGAGCCGGGGACGCGCATGCGGATCCGATTATTAAGGCGACGGGGGTTGATCGCCGCATTCCTCGGGGCGGCGGCGTGGCCGCTCGCCGGGCGCACGGAGCAGCCCGAGCGGACACGCCGTGTCGGCGTGCTGCTACTTTGGCCCGAGAACGACCCGATGGCTCGGGCAAGTGTGACGGCTTTTGCGCAGGCATTAGGGCATTTGGGGTGGATCGAGGGTAAGAATATCCGGATCGACTACCGCTTCGCCGCGGGCGATCCAAATCTTTTCAAGACCTATGCGGCAGAACTGGTCGGTCTGATGCCCGACGTGCTTCTAGCGGACGCCTCGCTGGCCATCGCGGCGCTGCGACAGCAGACGCGCACGATACCCATCGTATTCGTTAACGTGTCCGATCCCCTCGGGCAGGGCTTTGTCAAGAGCCTCGCGCGACCAGGCGGAAACATCACCGGCTTCACCGCCTATGACGCGCCGCTGATGGGAAAATGGGTGCAATTGCTCAAAGAGATCGCTCCGAATGTCACGCGGGTCGTCGTCATTTTCAACCCGAACACCGCCCCCTACGCCACACCGCTAAATCGCGCGATTGAGGCTGCCGCCCCGTCTTTCGGGATAACGGCAACGTTTGCTCCGGTTCATGACGACGCAGAGATCGAGGAAGCCATCGCCGCCGAGGCCCGCGAGCCGGGAGGCGGCCTGATCGCTTTTCCGGATAGCTTTAACGTTGCACATCGCGCCGTAATCAGCGCCGCGGCCGCCCGCCACGGTTTGCCGGGGATCGGCACGCCGGACTTTCCGAGAGCTGGCGGCCTGATGTCCTATTCGTTCGACACAGTCGAGGTGCACGCGCAGGGGGCATCCTACATCGACCGCATCCTCAAGGGTGCCAATCCAGCTGATCTTCCCGTTCAGCAGCCGACAAAATACTCGATGGTCATCAACCTGAGGACCGCCAAGACGCTCGGCCTCACCGCCCCACCTGCCGTCCTCGCCCTTGCCGACGAGGTTATCGAGTAGTGTTCCGCGAGCGGTGTCACAGCCTACTCCGCCGCGATCGCCGGGCGTTCGCCCGGATGCTGCAGGCAGCGGTCGACCCAGAGTTTGGTTAGCTTTTCCTGGACGCCGTTTTGCGAGAGGCGGCGGCGCAAAGTGCGGAAATCGACGCGGTCCATCTCCTGGTCCTGGTTAAAGCAGGAGAAGACGACCGTCTCGGTGCCGGTCAGCGGATCACGGTGACGCTGCAGGCACTGCGCGCAGATCTCCTTCATCATGCACTGCATCGGCGAGTTGATCGATGCGATCGCCCGGTGGTCGGGACGAAATAGCGCTTGACGCCCGCCTGGCGCGCCTCGGCGACGGCGGCCATCATGCCGTCGGAGCCGATCGCGATGATGTGGTCGACCGCCGACAATGGGATCGCGACCGGGCCCAGCGCGCCCCTGCCATAGGCCTCGATCGCCTCGACGATGTTGCCGACAAAAGCGAGGTCCTGCGGCCGGCCCGGAAGAAAGCCCGGCGCCTCGTCGCAGCACCACACGACGCTGTCGGCGGCGTGCTCGATCTCCTCGACCTTGTATCAGTCCTGCAGGAATTTGTAGCCGGCGAAATAGAGCACCCGCGAGCCGCGCGCGCTAGATCAAGAGGGATCAGGGTCAAGTTCTTGAGATTCTTGGATTCGAGGCCTGGGGAACAGGTGATAACAGGGCGGGAAATACGGATCGCGGGGGTTTCCGGCACCAGCGCGCCTCCAGCCCAACCAAGCTGCCCCATAAGTCACGGTGCATTTCCCTCAATGGCCACACCCACAAACGATCAGGAAGAAGATAGGACCACATTGCGGTTATTTTCGGGACTGTCAGGCGGCTGCCCAAGTCTCGGAGAACAACGCCGCTTGCTCAAGGACAGTTTGTGTGGCCTTTTCCTGCTTGTCGGGCGGATAGCCGTATTTGCGGAGGATGCGCCTGACGAGAACACGCATCTGAGCGCGGACGTTCTCGCGCAAGGTCCAGTCGATCGTCACGTTCTTGCGCACGGTCGCGACCAGCTCGCGGGCGATTGTCTTTAAGGTCGGCTCGCCCAGTACCTTGACTGCACTGTCGTTGGTTTCGAGCGCGTCGTAAAATGCCAGCTCATTCTCCGACAGCCCGAGCTCCTCGCCGCGCGCGTTGGCGGCGCGCATGTCCTTGGCGAGCGCGATCAATTCTTCGATCACCTGAGCGGTCTCGATCGCGCGGTTCTGGTATCTGCGGATCGATCGTTCCAGCAGTTCCGTGAAGGAGCGCGCCTGCACGACGCTCCTCTGCGATCGGGCCTTGATTTCTCCAACCAGAAGGCTGCGCAGCAGCTCGACCGCGAGGTTGCGCTGCGGCATGCCGCGGATTTCGCCGAGAAATTCGTCGGACAGGATTGAGATGTCCGGCTTCTTCAGGCCTGCGGCCGCGAAGATGTCAACGATCTCGTCGGAAACCAGTGCCTTCGAGACGATCTGGCGGATGGCGTGATCGAGCGTCTCCGGAGGCTTGCGGCCGTCCGGAATGCCCTTGATGAGCTGTGCCCGTACTGCCTGGAAGAAGGCGACCTCGTCGCGGATCCGAAGCGCCTCGTCATCCGGTACTGCCAGTGCAAAGGCTTCCGACAGCTCTTTGACGGCTTGCAGCAGCCGTTCTTTGCCCCGTTCTTGCGCGAGGATGAATTCCTGTCCCGCAGGAATCATCGAGATCCGCTGCTGCGCCGTCCCTTGAGCTAACGGACCAAGATCAAAACCATGGAATAGACCGAGACATACCTCGTATTTCTCCAGCATCGCCGCGACCGCCTTGGACTGGTCGATCGCGGTCTGGCCGGTGCCGCCGCTCTCTGTGTAGGTCGCTAATGCCTGCATCAGCCCGTGGCCGCGCATCGGCTTGTCGATGTACATCGTGTGCAGGCTCGGCCCGTCGAAGCCGGTCAGCCACATGTCGCGCACAATGACGATACGGAACGGGTCCGACACATCGCGGAAGCGGTTCGCGAGCGCCTCGCGCCGCGACTTGTTGCGGATATGGGGCTGCCAGCCGACGGGGTCGGCGGCGGAGCCGGTTATCACGAATTTGAGCGCGCCCTTCTCGTCATCGGCGTCGTGCCATTCCGGGCGAAGCGCGATCAGCTCGCGGTAAAGGTCGGCGCAGATGCGCCGGCTCATGCAGACGATCATCGCCTTGCCGTCCATCGCCGCGAGGCGCTACTCGAAATGCGCGACCAAGTCGCGGGCGATGATCTTCACCCGGTTCTCGGATCCGACAATCGCTTCGAGCTGCGCCATTTGGTCTTCAGTTTTTCCTTGCGCTCAACCTCCTCACCCTCGGTCAATTCCTCGAATTCGGGATCAATCTTGGGCCGCTCTGAGGGCTCCAATTCCAGCTTGGCGAGCCGGCTCTCGTAATAGATCGGCACCGTCGCGCCGTCGCTGACCGCGCGCTGGATGTCGTAGATGCTGATGTGGTCGCCAAAACGGCGCCGGGTATTGGCGTCGGTCTTCTCGATCGGGGTGCCGGTGAAGCCGATGAACGAGGCGTTCGGCAATGCGTCGTGCAGGTGCCGCGCGAGACCGTCGATGAAATCGTATTGGCTCCTATGCGCCTCGTCGGCGATCACGACGATATTGCGCCGCTCCGACAGCACCGGATGGCGGTCGCCCTTCTCCTCCGGCATGAACTTCTGGATTGTCTTGAACACGACACCGCCTGAGCCGACCTGCAATTTGGCTCGCAAATCCGTGCGGCTTTCAGCCTGCACCGGTTCCTGTCGGAGGAGATCGCGGCAGCGCGCAAAGGTCGTGAACAGCTGGTCGTCGAGATCATTGCGGTCGGTGATCACGACGATGGTCGGGTTTTCCATCGTCGGGTGCAGGATCAACCGCCCGGCGTAGAAGGCCATCGTCAGGCTCTTGCCCGAGCCTTGCGTGTGCCAGACGACGCCGACCCGCTTGTCCCCCGGTTCGCCGCCGGGGCTGTGGCGCGCGAAATAGGTTCCGGCCGCTTCCTCGGCCTCCGGCGCGAGATTGGCGGCGCGCAGCGTCTCCTCGACCGCGACATTGACCGCGTGGAACTGGTGATATCCCGCGATCTTTTTGGCGAGCGCGCCGCCGCCGAGATCCTCGAACACAATGAAATGGCGGACGAGATCGAGAAACCGGCGCGGGTGGAAGACGCCGGCGAGCACGACCTGCAATTCGGGCAGGCCCGGCGCGCATCCTCGCGCCCACTGATCGTGCGCCACGGCTTGAACCATTCCTTGCCTGTGCCGAGCGCGCCAATGCGCGCCTGCACCCCATCCGAGGCAACCAGTGCCGGGCTATAGGTGAACAGCGCCGGGATGAAGCTCTGATAATTTTCGAGCTGCTGGACGGCCTCCCACACCGTCGCACCCTCGTCAGCCGGGTTCTTCAGCTCGACGACGCCAAGCGGCAGCCCGTTGACAAAGATCACAATGTCGGCGCGGCCGCTCCGCTGCCCCTCGACGACGGTGAACTGATTAACCGCCAGCCAATCGTTGTGCTCAGGCCGCTCGAAATCGATGACCTTCGCCTGGGCGCCGGCAATCGAGCCGTCGGATCGGGTGTATTCGACATTGACGCCATCGACGAGCATGCGATGCAGCGCGCGGTTGCGGCCCAGTAAATTCGGCGCCTCGACCCGCAGCAATTTTCTGTAAGCATCGAAGACCGCGCCGGCCGGTAAACCGGGGTTCAGCCGGGTTAGCGCCCCGATGCAGTCGGTTTTGTAGGATCGTGTCGTGGTATCCCGGGTCACTGCGCTCGCCGCCATCGACGTTGTACGCGATCTCCGGCCCGTGCTTGATCGTATAGCCCAGGGCCTCGAGCCAGCCGAGCGCGGCCTCCTCGGCGTCCGACTCGGCGAAGTTGCCACTCATCGGCCTGGTCTCCGCGGCAGTGACGAGAATGTCCCATTAGGGCCTGACCCGATCGAATCGAGACGTATTCCCGTCGCCCCCGCGCAGGCGGGGGCCCAGGGCGGCCGCTCGTCGCTTGCCCTAGGTTCCCGCTTTCGCGGGAACGACAATCTCATCTGGTCGGAGAGAGCGTTAGAATGCGGCCGAGCACGGGAGATCTCTCGTGGAAGGAGCGTCCAGTGGTGATGGGTCGTTACGAATTTCCCGCTCTGCTCGAACCTGACGAGGAAGGCCGCCTTGTCGTTCATTTTCCGGACTTGCCAGAGGCGTTGACCGACGGCGCCGACATAGCGGAGGCGCTGACCGAAGCCTCCGATTGTCTCTCGACGGCGCTTGCCGCGCGGATCGTGAATCACCAAGATATTCCGCCGCCGAGGCGGTTGCGCACTGGGCATTACCTGGTGGCGCCTGAGGCAAAGATGGCGCTGAAGGCAGCTCTCTACAGCGCTCTGCGCGCCCGCAAGATGACCGCCGCGGACCTTGCCCGCCAGCTCCGCATTGACGAACCGAAGGCGACTCGCCTGATCGACCCGCGTACAAGCAGCAGCCTGACCAGTCTCGAAGCCGCCCTGTCGGCGCTCGGCTATGCTATTGCGATCGAGGTGCATGAAAAGCCAGCCGCGTAATTGCGCAGGCCCAGCCGCCAGAACAGCATTGTTCAGCAAGCTTCTTGGATCACGCTTCAAATACCAGCTCCCACGAGGCGTCGATACTCGCCTTGAGATACGGATTGCGCACTGCGCTTGGCTCCACCAAATCGACCTTCCGGCCGAGCAGAGCCTCCAACTCTTCCTTTAGCCCGAAATAGTCGTCGAACGGATGGTGGGTGCACTCCGGTCGAATTCCACAATAAAATCGATGTCACCGTGTTCGGGGTCGAAATCGCCGCGCGCGGCCGAGCCAAAAAGATCGAGCCGCCGCACATGAAAGCGAGGGCACAGCGCCTGCAATTCCTCGCGATGCAAGGCGGCTTGGTCAATCATGACGGCTGCTTTGCCGCGTCATTTCTTGTCGAGGTATTCGCGCAGCGCGGCGTTGATCCGTGATTGCCAGCCTGGGCCGGTGGCGCGGAAGTGCTCGATGACGTCGGGATCGAGGCGGAGCGAGACCAGCTTCTTCGCGGCTTCGGATTTGGGACGGCCCCGGCCCCTGGCAGGACGAATCACGGTATCGCCGATCGCGAATTCGGCCTTGTCGAACCACTCGCCCGTCAGCTCGGGGATGTCCTCGTATTCCTCGGGCTGGATTACATGGGCATCGAGCTTAGCCAAGTCGGTGTGAATAACGCGCCTTTTCCCGGTCATTGGCCTATCTCATCGAAATGATGCGCCATCCGTTCTCGGCGGGCGTCCAGACCACAACCACCATTCGCCCGGCAAGCAGGCCAATCGTGATGTAGCGCGGCTCCGGATAGGCCAACCGTTCATCTGGAAACGTGAACTTCGGCCCGGCAAAGACATGCTCGGCATCCAGAAAATCGATGCGGCGCCTGCGAAGCGTCTCCGCTCGCTTCGCCGGATCGAAGCTGATCTTCATCCGGAAATAATATAGCTACAAAAAATATCAGACGCAAGGCTGGGTGTGGCAGCGAAGACATCAACCAGCCGCTTCGGCTGCGAAGCGCTCCGCCTCCTTCACCCGCAGCTCGCCGGAGATGAGCTTTGGGAGCAAGGTGTCGCGAATACCAGCGAGCGTATTGGATTCGCGCTTTAGCGCTTGTTCCCGAAGACGTAGCGGTCTGACCACGCGACAGAACACGTCCAAAGTCTCATCGGATGCTCGCACATCTCCACAGAAGCTAACGCGCTGTTGGGAATAAACGGCTGCGCCGAGCCGGTCCGCATTCCGGCGAAATCCGCTGCGAGGATTGCCTGCAGGACGAATTCGGGCCAGTGGTCGGGTGTGACCGAACTGGCATTGTTATTGATCCATGCGCCATCGTAACTCCAATGCACAGACCCGCAGTAAGCGCCGACGCGGCCGAAGGCGATAACGAACTCGCTGTGACTACGGCGCTCCGCGTAGCCCATGATCCCGTTAGCCCCGAATACGGGAAAGCGGCCAGTGGGTTTACACTCTTCTGTCGGGAGCTGCCTGCCTCCCTGAATCGCCGCCAGGTCCCTTAGGTGTACCCACTCCCATCTTTCCGGGACTTCGCCGAGTTCGGAATCGACGAGGTGGGCCGGGAAGAGGTCGGCGATGTGCTTGGGAAGCCCCGGGTCGCAACCTTCGGCCTTGGCGCGCACGGGATCGAAATCGACGAACCACGACTTGAACAGCGCCCGAGCCATCGCCTCCAGCGTCTCATTCATTCGCCGGTTCAGCTCGATCTTGTCATCCAGGCCGCCGAGGATCCGCCCTATGGTGCCCTGCTCGGCGGGGGTTGGCGCTGCGGTCGGGATGCGGCTCAAAATGTCCTGGTTCAGGAGCGGCTGACCTGAGCCTGCGCGCCAGTCGTTTAAACCGAGCGTGCTCAAAAGATAGAATAGAAACCTCGGATCGTTATCGCCGAGGGCAGTGGCACGGATGGCGTTATCAGTTACCCAACATTTCTGCTTAGTGAGGTACAGCGATCCGCAATCGCTGCCGACGCGGCCGATCACGATCGTATCTTGGTCGGCGTTCGTCTCGCTGGCGTACCCAATGATGCCATTCGAGCCGTACACCGGGTGGGGAAGACCGTCGGCACGCTCCGGGCTGGCTCTGCCGTTTGCGTATGTGAGCAAGTTGCCCAGGGTGGTTTCCAGGAACTCAGCTGCCATAGCCGAGCTCCCGCAGGTTAGCGGCGATGGCCGCGTCCAGCTTTGCCGCCTCGGCTCGCTCCGCGCCGCTAGTTCGCATCATGCGGCGTAGGACATGATTTCCAACTCGGCGCGCTCGTCGGCCTCGGCCAGCATCATGTCTACCTGGGCCATGACAGCGTCTTCGATCAGAAATTCGGCGCAGGAAGCGCATTGCAGGACCGGCAGATCCTTCAAGATCACGATGCGTTTTGCATCGGTCTTGAAGGGCATGTGCGTCACGGTTGGTTCGAGCGGCCCACCGCATACATGGCATTTCACGGCTTTCTCCTCGATTTCATATCATCGGCCCATTCGGCGGGGTCCGGCCGATAAGCGGTCACGACACGCACATTGTCTCCGTCTACGTCGGTTGCGAACAGCACATGGAATACGTGGTCGCGCGCCGTGGCGTAGACGAGATAGCTGGGAAGATACTTGTCCCGCGGATTGGATTCGATGATCTCGTAGGTCGGCACCGCGTCGAGGATCTGGTCCCGAGCGATGAACCGTCCACGCATACGCATGGTCACGTGATAGGTCCAATAAAGGCGTCGCTCGGAGACGCAGCGTTGAATAAAGGCAAGCGGATCTTCCGGCTCAGGGTGCCGACCTGCCATACCCGAGTTCCTGCAGGTTGGCGGCGATCGCCGCGTCTAGCTCGGCCGCCTCTGCTTGCTGCTGGTGCAAGGTCGCCACCAACCGCTGCATTTTCTCCGCGAAGGGTTCGTCATCCTCCTCGGCCGCGCCGGTGCCGACATAGCGGCCGGGGGTCAGGACATGGCTGTGCTTGCGGATGTCGTCGAGGGCAGCTGATTTGCAGAAGCCTGGCACGTCGGCGTATTCGCGTTCACCCCCATCCCTGCCTTCCCCCATCGAGGGGGAAGGGGTTGGAGGTGCGCCGCGCCAGGCGTGATAGGTGCCGGCGATCTTGGCGATATCGGCGTCGCTCAGCTCGCCGTGCACGCGGTCGACCATCGTGCCGAGCTTTCTCGCGTCGATGAGCAGGGTTTCGCCGCAGCGGTCGCGGAAACGGCCGTTCTTCTTGTCGCGCGTGAGAAACCACAGGCAGACCGGGATCTGCGTCGCATAGAAGAGCTGGCCGGGCAGCGCCACCATGCAATCGACGAGGTCGGCCTCGACGATCGCTTTGCGGATCTCGCCTTCGCCCGACTGGTTCGACGACATCGAGCCGTTGGCGAGCACGAAACCGGCCGTGCCGGTCGGTGCTAGGTGGTGAATGAAATGTTGCACCCAGGCGAAGTTGGCGTTGGCGGCCGGGGGCGTGCCAAACACCCAGCGCTTGTCGTTGCGCAGCAGCTCGCCGCGCCAGTCGCTGTCATTGAACGGCGGGTTGGCGAGCACGTAATCGGCCTTGAGGTCGGGGTGCTGGTCGTTGTGAAATGAATCGCCATGCGCGATCTGCGCGTCGATGCCGCGGATCGCGAGGTTCATCTTGGCGAGGCGCCAGGTCGTGTAATTCGATTCCTGGCCGTAAATCGAGATGTCGCCGATATGGCCGCTGTGCGCCTCGATGAATTTTTCGCTCTGCACGAACATGCCGCCCGAGCCGCAGCACGGGTCGTAGACCCGGCCCTTATAGGGTGCCAGCATCTCGACCAGTACGCGCACGACATGGGTCGGCGTATAGAACTGGCCGCCCTTCTTGCCCTCGGCGCTGGCGAATTGCGACA
>Ga0126381_100002899_pt1 | contig 18628 bp, 21 predicted proteins | sample PanSoiMetPlot_28_FD_96465 | JGI IMG/M metagenome (GOLD analysis project Ga0126381, IMG submission 96465) | Tropical forest soil microbial communities from Panama - MetaG Plot_28 | ecosystem: Environmental > Terrestrial > Soil > Tropical forest > Bulk soil | place: Panama | collected 2016-02-17
CGCAATGACCTGCATCAGATCCAGGCGGACGTGCGGAACGCGGCCGACAACATCAACCGCGACTGGCAGCACCTGCACGGCCGGGACGTCACGATCAAGTTTGGCCTTGGACTGCCTGCCGGCGTGCACCTGTCTCCTTCTGCGCAGGGCCAGTACGTTCGCGCCCAGCACTACGCGAGCGGCACCGGCGGAGCGGCACCGGGCTGGGGCATGGTGGGCGAGCAGGGTACAGAGCTGGTCAACTTCAAGGGTGGCGAGCAGGTAATCCCGCACGGACAGAGCATGCAGCTCCTACGCGGATACGCCGGTGGCACCGGATTTGACTTCCGGGATGTCATTCGGCCCAGGGTCGGCTCCTTCATCCACACCCTGAATGCATATTTCTCACAGACAGAGAATCTGCTGGCTAGCTGGGGCCAGAAGCATATCGCGCCTGTGATTGCCCCGACAGCGGGCATAGGCGGAGGTGTACAGCGGTGGGCAGGATTGGTTGCACTGGTATTGCGAATGCTGGGGCAGCCCGCAGGCGACATCGGCACCGTGCTAGCCCAGATGACTACGGAATCCGGCGGCTACCAGTACGCGATCAACCTGACCGACATCAACGCCAGAATGGGCGATCCTTCTCGTGGTCTGATGCAGGTGATTCTATCTAACTTCCTGGCCTACGCTGGGCCGTTCCGGAGCCGTGGCATATACGATCCCCTGGCGAACATATTCGCAGGCGTCAACTACGCGATCCACCGCTATGGCTCAGCCTGGACATCGGTCCTGGGGCACGGGCACGGCTATGCGGGTGGCGGTCCGATAAGCGAGGACATCTGGGGCTACGGCCGCAGCGGTACGCGGTACCGCTTCCATAAGGGTGAGAGGGTGGAGCCGGGCCAGGTGTCCCCGGTTGTGGTGCTACATCTTCCGAGCACCGGGAACGCCTTTGACAGATTCATGGTTAGCTGGCTACAGAAGAATGTTCGCACGCTGGGTGGCGGTGACGTGCAGGTAGCGTTCGGGGGACGTAGCTGATGGCGCTATTCCCTCTGCCAATCCTCGTGGAGCTACAGATCGGCGGTACCTTCACAGACATCACGCAGTATGTGTACTGGCGCGATGGCATCCAGATCACAGGTGGCCGGGCTGATGAGAATAGCACACCCAGTCCGGCTCAGTGCAACCTAACGCTACAGAACAACGACGGCCGCTTCAGCCCGCTGAATACTAGCGGCGCATACTATCCCAACTTGCGACGCAATATCCAGCTGCGCGTGTCAGTGGTCAATGCCACATCGTCCTCGGGCAACGTATACAGCGGATATCGCTTCTGGGGCTCGGTGCCGGACTGGCCACCGCAATCTGATACCAGCGGCAATGATGTCTACGTCCAGATCACCGCGAGCGGGCCGCTGCGACAGCTGAATCAGGGTGGCGGCCGAGGCAGCGCGCTAACTCGGTATTATGGCACGCTGACTGGTGGCTATGCACCAATCGCGTACTGGCCCTGCGAGGAAGACCGCAGCAATACTGGGACGATCGGTGCGGGCATTGACGGCGGCCAGCCGATGACCGTGACCACGGCTACCCTGCCGACCTGGAAGACCTACATATTCAACGGTACTGCGCCGGTACCGATTCTCAACAGGTCTACCTGGGACGGCCTGACCGGAAGCTTCGGCGCGTCTGGCAATGACGTGTACGCCACTCCAGGAACGTACCAGTGGGTGTGCCCGGGTGGTGTTACAACGGTAGATGTGCGGTGCTGGGGTGGCGGTGGGGGTGGCTCCAACGGGAAAGGCGCCAACATTAAGATGGGCGGTGGCGGAGGCGAGTTCGCCCGTGACTCGGCCGTTGCGGTTACCCCGGGCAACACGTACACTCTGACAGTCGGACCTGCCGGCTCGGGCGGCGCGGGCAGTACCAATAACAACATCAACGGCCAGGGTGGTCTACAGAGTAACTTCCATGGCGATTCCGTTACCGTTACCGCCCATGGTGGCCATGGCGGTGGCGACGGTACCGGATCGGCAGACGGTATAGGTGGAACAGGCAGCAGCAACGCGATCCACAACAACGGCGGTAACGGTGGTCACGGGAGCACTGGTGTTGGCCAGCGTGCGGGCGGTGGCGGTGGAGGCTCTGCTGGCAATTCCGGGGCAGGCGGTAATGGCGCCAACAACTCGGGCCAGACTGGTGGCGCTGGCGGTAGTGCGGGTGCTAGCGGCGGCATAGCCGGTGGCGCAGCCGGTGGAGCTGGCGCAGCTGGTACCGAGACCGGAGGTGTTGACCTGCACGGTAAGGCTGGCGTGTTCCCGGGTGGCGCTGGTGGCGGTGGTGGATTCAACAACAGCGATAGCTACGGCGGTATCGGCGGCAGCGGTTCCAACGGCCAGGTGAACCTGGTTTACACTAATCCGCTAGGCGGAGCAGCTCCGCCGGTCAACGTGTGCCGCTTTATTCTCCGGACCCCGGCTTCGGGCGGTAACAACGGTGTAGAGCTGATACGCTTCTACTGCGCTGGCACGGGCACAACGCCCATTGGGCAGCTGCGGGTGTTCTACCAGACGGGCAGCGGCGGCAAGCTGAAGCTACAGGGTAGAGATTCTACCGGCGTGACGACGCTGTGGGATTCTGGATATTCCGCTTTCAGCGTTGATGGCAGGCCCATCATGGTGAGTCTGGAGCTGTCAAACTCTGGTACGTCTGTGGCGTGGAAGATGACGGCCGTGGACGCGGATAAGAACACGGTGGCTCTGATCAATACTCTGTCCGGTACGCTCGCCACGTCCACCGTGGGCAACGTTTCCGAGGTGCTGGTTGATCCCGGACAGAACGTAACCCAGACCTCCGTCTCGCACATATCTGTCCAGTACGCGCTGATTGACGTGCGAACAGTCGTGCATCATCTGATAGCGCACGACACCGAGGTCGGCGTAGACCGCTTCATCAGGCTAGCTAATGAGCAGGCGCTACCCACGAGTTCGATACTGTTCAAGGAGAAGGACGATCACTACGGCTTCGAGTGGGTGTTTCCGAACTTCCTGACCGGCGATAACACCAACTTCGACGGTGGCACCAGCGGCACATGGATCCAGTCGGGCAACTGTAACATTGCCGTCAGCGCGGCGCAATCGCATTCGGCACCTAACTCGCTAGCCATCACGTCTCAGGCTGCCGGGAACATGACGGCGTCCTCGTGCTCTGCTGCCACCGTCACGAGCAACGGCATGAACTGCTCTCCGGGCGAGCCCATTAATATCACCGGCTGGTTCCGGACGGCTGTGTCGGCGCGCTCGTGCAACGTCGGTGCGGATTTCTACGACAGCAGCGGTACATTTCTGTCTTCGCTACGCGGCTCTAACGTCACGGATTCTAATGCGGCCTGGACGCAGGCGACAGCTGCTCTGACAGCCCCAGCGAGCGCGGCGTGGTGTCGGCTTACGGTGCAGGTCGTGTCTGCCGGCGCCGCGAACGAGGTTCACTACATTGACGACCTGACGATTACCGATCCGGTGTTCACGCCCACTAACTGTACATCCGCGATCGTTACAGATACGTTCACTCCGGTGCTCGATACCACGCCGTTCTTCAATCCGAATAACCCCGTTATCTGGCCGTCGGACGGCTCGCAGTCTATGCTGCTCACCGCGAATGGCGCGGGCCAGCCGACAGCCGTATCGCCCACCGGCACTAACGGACGAACTGTCGTCGGCCCAACGGGCATTCTGCCGGGTGACACGGTAAGCGTCGCAGCCGACTTCTATGTCCCGGCCGCGCTGAACAACCTGTTCGTGGGCATCATGTGGTACCAGTCTAGCGGGGCAGCCTGTACACACGCGGAGGACGACAGCGCGGATACGGCGCTGATTCTCGGCCAGAAGCACACGATCAAGGTGTCAGCCGCAGCGCCCACCGGAGCAGCCTACTTCGCGGTGAAGGTGGGTGACCACAACACCGATGCCAACAACACAAAGATATATGTGGATAATGTCCGTATGTCACCGCAGATGAGCCCACAGACGCGCAAGGAGTATAAGGACTTCCTGGAGGAAATTGAGGATCTGGACCAGGGCATCCTGGAAGAAGCCAAGGACAACTATGCGCTGAAGTACCGCACCCGCATCACCCTCATAAACCAGAGCCCAGCGCTGACCCTGGACTACTCGCTTTCCGACGTGAGCCAGCCATTCATACCAGAGTTTGATGACCAGAAGATCAAGAATGACATCATCGTCAAGCGCAACAAGGGCAGCAGCCTACGCATAACCCTAGACGGCTCGGGCAACCTGAGCACGCAGGTGTTCGGTCGGTACCGCAAGACCCTCAAGGTAGCCGCGCAGAACGATGCGCAGCTGCTCGCGCTCGCGAATCATCTACTCGGGCTGAGCACGGTAGAGAATGAGCGCTATCCGACGATCACGGTAGATATGAAGCGCTGTGGTCTGGTCGGTGCCAATATTGCTCCGAAGATGAGCACGGTAGCTGCCGTGACAATAGGTGATTACGTGCAGGTAATCAACATGCCGGCGTGGATGCCGTCCGCCACGACAAAACAGCTCGTAATCGGGTACTCTGAGACCCTTAATTCTGACGACTGGACCATTACCTGGAACTGTACACCCGAGGTGCCGTATGAGCTAACTGCGAACACGCTGAGGAGATGGTGATGACTTCGCGGCTAGAGAACTACACGCTGGAGCAGGCCGAGGAAGAAATCGCTGATCTGCGGCAGCAGATAACTGCCATGGCAGAGACATTCACCTTCACAGACATCACCGACCCCACGTCTCCGCCTACGATTCCGTCGGCAGGCGAGATACTATTCTCAGATACGGGTCGGCTGAAGTACGGAAGCAGCGCTGACAGCAACGACTACTTCACCGGCTATATGACGTATCCGGCTACTGGCTCGCTGACCCTGGGTACCTCGATGGCGACGGTCCCTGGTCTGTCTGCGCCGCTCGGGGTTGGTGCGTATCGGGTCCGTGCGCTCTTGTGCACTGATCCGAACGGAGCAGGTGGCCAGCTTCACTTCCGGATGCACCCTACCGGCGGACTGACAGCGTCTAATGGCCGTACCGCGTTCTACGAGCTGCTAGGTACGAACCAGGTACCCCTCACTGCCTTCAACGTCCTAGACACCACGTTTGATACGTCTACCCCGGGCGGTGCTGGTGCATCGCGCATCGACATATTCGACGGCTACTTTGTGATCAGCGTAGCCGGTACCCTGAACGTCCAGGCATTCCAGACCGCGACGGCCAATACGATCATCCGGCAGTACGGCAGCTATCTAGACGTCTTCCCGGCTCCGTCCACGTAAGGAGGCAGCATGTCAGTCGGCAGCCAGACCACCCAGGCCAAGACGGACAGTACGCTCACGGCTCTGGCCACCCAGATGCGGGACTTGGCTACCAATGTCCTGCACCAGCAGGCGTTTCTGAATAAGCTAGGTCTGACCGGACTACAGGGTCTGGGCTATACAGCAGCCGATGCGCAGACTGTTCTCAACGACGCCAACTATATGGCGACGGTCATGCAGGTTTACAAGGGAACAGCCACGCAGGCCACAGTATTCAACTTCGAGGATGCCCTGACGTCTCTGTGGGCAGGCAGCTAGGGCTACATGAGCGCTGTTGACACGATCATCGGTGTAACGGGAGCCATAGGTGCCCTCGGTGCGGCGGTTACCGTTGCTGTTGGTGCGTTCCGTGGCGGCCATTCTGCACAGATTGTCAACAACGCTACAGCTACCGCTGACTCCTGGAAGGAGCGCTCCGCGTCGCAGGATGCCGCCATCGAGGGTCTGCACCAGAAGATACAGGAGAAGACAGATCAGATCACCGCACTACAGACCAGGATAAGTGTTCTATCAGATATGGTCACCGGCCGCGTAGCCATAGAGCAGCTGACTAGGGAGTTCCGTGAGTTCGTAGAGCAGCGTGAGAGAGCCACCATCGCGTACACCGCAAAGGTAGACGCGCGGCTACAGGAAACGCTAGATCAGGTCAACGCCATCCGCACCGATGTCCATGGTAATGCTGAGAAGATAATGAGCGTAGCCGATCGGATATCTCGTATGCGGATCCAGCCGAGGAGGGGCAATGGCCGCTGACGCTATCGTCCAGCTGGAGCAGGAGACAGCTGAGAAGCTAAGGGTCCTCGAGAAGCGCTGGGAGCGTCTCCAGTGGGGTAGCCTAGGAATCCTCGTGTTCGTTATCATTCTGGCCGTCATCTACGGCTGGGTAGCCCTGTCTCGACAGCATAGCCAGCTACAGACGCAGACCAGGCTGATCGAGCGGCAGGCCATGGAGCTGATCCGGGACGAGGCAAGGATCCAGGCCGTCTGCGGGACGTGGCATACGATAAGTCTGGTGCCAATACCGAAGAGGAAGCCGACACTTCTGGATGTGACGATTATCGTGGAAGCACGACAGGCATTTCGTGGCCTGGGCTGCCCGGGGCATCTGCCTATTCCGAATAAGCGTCTAACCCACTGGTCCGCCTTCTATCATCTTCCGCCGCCATGATCCCCACGGTTGGACTCCTGGTTGGCAGCGTGGCTGTGTCGGCCGTGGCCGTTATACCTGTCGTAGCTACCAGCCCCACTAAGCTTCCGCAGATACCAGTCAGCACGCTTGGAAAGCCAGTTGTGCCGGGTAGCTACCCGGCCGCACCGTTCACGACCGCACCACCTCCCAGGCCTAAGCGCCACGTGATCATCCGGATTATTCCGGGCGTGCCCGGGACCTCCCATCCTGTGTCTACCGTCGTGGTCGTGCCCGCTCCTCCAGCGGCCGCACCGGCTCCGGCCGTTCCGCCTATGCCGCAGCCGTCTACCCCGCCACCACCGCCAGGATCGCCACCGCCCAATCCTCCGCCCCCACCTCCTCCGCCACCTCCGCCCCCACCGCCGATGCAGCATCTGGTGCCTAAGCGAAACCAGAATGGGCATGGTCCACCGGCCCATGTATGTGATAATCCGAACGCCGCAAAGCACGTATGCCATCTGCAGTAAGGTAGGATTGGAGCATGAGAGCTATCACCGTATCGTTCCTGTTTCTGGCTGTCACGGCGTGTTCGTCCGGTGTAGTGACCGGCGTTCCCAGCTTTCCGTCACACAGCCACTCGTCTGTGGCGACGGCCACGCCTTCACCGGGGCAGTCCGCCCTGAATCAGGTGTCTGATCCTCGGCAGGTGACCGGAAAGATTACCGGCCCGTGCCATACGAGCGACAACGGCATGCTGCCTGATCCGCGCTGTACCCCGGGAGCCTACGACCCGGCCATCACAGCTGCAAAGCTATGCGCGCCAGGCTACACGACGAGGGACTACCGGCCTCCGGTAGACGAGACCGAGAAGGCCAAGCGCATCATTGAGCAGGCATACGGCCAGTCACAGGATCAGCACGGCGAGCTGGACCATCTGATCTCGCTGGAGCTAGGTGGAGCTAACGACCTGAGCAACCTGTGGGAAGAGGTCGGACCGATTCCGAACGATAAGGACACGGTTGAGAACACGCTCCATCGCTGGGTGTGCGAGACTACGGGTGCGGCCGCTGAGACGCGGCTACACCTAGCCCAGACCGCGATCGCCCGTAACTGGCAGACGGCTCTGAGCGACCTAGACGTTAGCGTCTAGCAGCCGTCATACGGTGCCCAGGGAGCTGGGCCGTCTCGGGCGTACAGCCGTAGAAACCCCTCGTGCTGAACGCTTGGTGGCGCGGTGTACGCTCCGCCCGGATATCCGAGTCCTAGGCTGTCCCATGTACTCAGCAGCATGCCGTAGAGGCCGCTGGCCCCAGAGGTCGGATTGATGGCTGTAGGGTCGCCACCCGACTCGCGCGCTATGACGCACGCCTCAAAGCCGCTAGCTGCCACCGGAGCGGCGGACACCGGCTGAGCCGGGCTAGGATTAGGGTCGTCACCGTCACCGTCTGGCTCGTGGTCGCGTGCGTGGCGCTGAGGGTGGCTCGTGGTGGTCGTAGCCGTGTGGGTGGGCGGTGCGCGGCTCCTGTGGGCGGTGCCCGCTGGATTCTGCGCGGCTACGGCCTTGCGGTATACGGTCGCGCTGACCGAGCGTACGTGATGTCGCAGCACCAGCTGCTCGCCCACCCGGATCACGTTCGGATTGGCGACCTTACCTCGGTTGGCCCACCACAGCGCTGGCCACAGCCCGGCCGACCCGTAGTGCCGCCTGGCTATCGAGCTGAGCGTGTCGCCGCGCCGTACCGTGTACGATGTATTGTAGCGGTGATGCTGTGTAGTGGTCACCGCGACGATCACATGCGGCTCTGGGCCGCTAACAGCAGAACCGACGCCCGTGCTGGCGGACGCCGGTGAGGACAGGGTCAGCGCCGAGCACGCCAGCGCCAGCAGACCCATGAGGTACCGCACATTCTCTCCTTGCTAGAAACCATGGCAGCACTGGAGCGTGTGCGATAGTACTGTGGGCTGATCCCGTCCCGGTGCCACCCCAATCCGGAATACGCTACTCCGAATCAGGATACACGACTAGGTTTTGGTAAATGCGAGACTACGGAAGGTAAAGTCTACTGGTCAGAGCAGATGTTCGTGGTCATAATCCATCTGACGAAGGTGGTGTAGGCGCTTGTGAAAGAAGCGCCAGGCATCGATCACGTCGGGCACCACCCACAGGCTGTCCAGGCCTCCGAGCGAGTCTCTGTGGCGTAGATTCATATGTCGGCAGAACGTCTCATCGTCCATGTCATCGGCATGTGGCACGGTAGCCATAAGAACAACGGCCCCCATTTCGGCCTCCTAATCAGGGTCTACTACGTACAGTCTATCGACCATAACTGGAGTCCCGAACCCAGCGATCCTGTTTCCCACAGCGATCACCACGTCCCTGCCTACCGCGATAGACTCGATGATACGCTTCAGACGCGGAAACACAAAGCGGTTCACCCGCAGGTAGACCTCTTCGTCTGTGTCGTCGTAGCAGCGCAGCGAGCAGTACGCGAGCAGCTCCGGATGGCTCATGGTACGGAGTATGTCCTCGGCCTCCTCGCCGGTACGTGAGCGCCGGTTCTCAACTGCATCCTGCATGTTGCGCTCCTTAACGATGCCCATGTAGGTAACGCGCGGACCCTTACCGTAGTTAGCGCGTCGTGTAGCCTCTCCGTAGTCCTCCCGGACTGGGATGGCCGCTACTTCCGCACCCGTGTGCGTCGGCGTCGGAGCTGCCGTGTACGTGTCTTCTAGCCAGCCGCGTACGCGACCGAGCCGCTGCTCCGTCACCCGCAGTCCGAACGGATCGTCGGTCGACGAGAAATCCAGCATGTCGGCTACCTTCTTCTTGCCAATCCCGTGAACCTTTAGCAGATCGTTCCAGTTCTGTAGGTCGCCGTCTAGCTCTCCGATGCGAGCCGCGAGCTTGGCGCCGATCCGTGGTACCTGCTGCCAGCCGGCCACCAGACCTAGCCCGGGCACGGCGGACCACGTCGGACCTGACACGTCGAGCCGTGGCGGATGTATCTGGATGTCATGCGCCAGAGCATCCCGCATCAGCTTGAACTGCTGCTCGTCGTCTCCCGACTCCGCGAGCGAGGCTGCGTAGAACGCCACAGGATAGTGCGTTTTCAGCCACATACACCAGTACCCGATCAGCGTGTAGCTGACGGCGTGCGCCACGACGAACGAGTACGTGCCCGAGGTCACCATCAGCTTCCACAGCTTGTCAGCCAGCTGTTCGTCCATGTCGTGTAGCCGGGCCGACCCCTCGCGGAACTTGTCGTAGCTCATCTGGAACGCGGCCTCGCCCACCTTCTTGGAGATGATGCGGCGGATCTGGCCCACCGAGAACCAGTCAAAGCCTCCGATGTCGCGCAGAATCCGGAGAATCTGCTCCTGGTATATGATCTGCCCCTTGGTCAGAGCGGTGACCTCGTCCACGATAGGGTGTAGACGCTCGGCCTCTCGTCGCCCGTGTCGAACGTCAACATAGGTCGCTGTAGTACCAGAGAAAAGTGGCCCCGGCCTAGAAAGAGCGTTGACGTCTCGCAGCTCTGTGAAGTCACGTGGGCAAACATCACGACATACCAGACGTGTGGCCCGACCCTCAAACTGAAACACGCCCACGACATCGGCATTCTGGAATCCCTCCATGGTCTGTGGGTCGTCCAGGGGGATGGCGTACAGGTCGTCCAGCGTCATGCCGGTAGCGGCCAGCGTCCGGGCGATGACGCTCATCGTCGTCAGGCCTAGGAAATCCAGCTTGATAGCGCCGGCATACTCGACGTCGTACTTGTCTCCGCTCATGACCTGGACACCGTTGCGCTCGTAGATAGAGAATACGTCGGTCAGCGGACCATTGGTCACCACGAGACCAGCCGCGTGCACGCTCATTCCGCGCAGATTGCCCTCTAGAGCTATGGCGCGCTTCAGATCCGGAAAGTCGTCCATGACCTTGGCCGCAGCCGGGAACATGGCTATCGTGTCTTCCACCGTCGCATCAAAGCGTGAGTCACCACCAGAGCGCTGCGGCAGCAGCTTCGCGATGACCTCCTTAGCTCCGAGAGGTACATCGTAGACTCTAGCCACGTCAACCAGAGCGTTCTTGCCCAGGTAGCGAATGAAGTTGCCAACCTGCCCCACGGACTCCCGGCCGTACTTACTCTCGAGGTAGGCGCGGACTTCGCCGCGTCGGGCTGGCTCGTAGTCCAGGTCGATATCTGGCGGGTCAGCTCTCGATGAGTCCAGGAAGCGCTCGAACAGAAGCCCAGGGTGCCGTATAGGGTCGACCTCGTGAATACGCAGGAGCCAGGCCACGACCGAAGCAGCGACCGATCCTCGCCCTGGACCCACCACAATTCCGTGGTCCTTTGCCCATCGGCACGCGTCACTAACAACAAGGAAAACATCCTGGAAGTCCTTCTCGATGACAAGACCGTACTCATACCGCACGCGCTCCGCGTACCAGTCCTGCTCCTTCTGCGGCCGCGCGCCGACGTCTCGGTAGTGCCACCCGAAGCGGCACCACTCCAGGAGTAGCTCAGCGCTGTTCATGGCTTTCTTCCGGTATCGGAAAGTCGGTCCTGGCGTGATACTGCTCGTGGCTCCAGGTACGGTCGCGGTAGTCATTGTGACCAGTGGCTCGTGCGCTAGGAATCATGGCGTAGCAGACTGGGCAGATGGAGAAGGCAAACCAGGTACCGTCGCCAAGCAGGAGTGAAGAGTACATCCATCCGGATATGTGCCAGCGGCCTTTGTCCAGTCCGGCCGGGACGCGGAACCATTTCGGTGCCTTACGCATCGTGCACTCCGAGCACTCCCCTATAGGTATCGAGCTGTTGTGTAGGACCAGGTGTCGGCGAAGCGGCTCGTCTAGATCCATGGCACTAGGTCGTCCTCTGTGATAGGGTAGCGCAGACGCTCCGCCTTGGGCAGCGTCACGTTACAGCGCTCAGCCACGATGGCGCTCATCTCAATCGCGTACCACGCCCACTTGCGCGGTAGTCCCGTCGCCTCTAGCCTACCGGCTAGCCACTCGTCTGAATCGGGCAGCGTCAGAGGGACCTGGTAGTTCCACGCTCGCATCTGGTCGTCCACGGTAGCGTTGCCCCGGCCGATGGCGTGCAGCACAGCCTGCATCTCGTGGTCCTCGTACCGGGGATAGTGGACGTCGCAGGTCACCACGAGCGGGACGCCCAGCTCCTCAGAGATCCAGCGGTACGCCTTGTTGATGGCGCAGGTGCGCGGTAGCTCGGGGAACGGCTGGATCTCTAGGTAGTAGTCCTCGCCGAGGAAGTCCTGCCAGCGAGCTGCCTCCTCCAGCGCGGCGTCGTAGTCCGGCCGTTCGTTGTGCTCTTCAGTTCCCTTGCCACCCGCCAAAGTGCAGGCAAGTCGTGACCCGGCACACCCCGAAAGCACCGCAATCCCCTCGCGGTGGGCCGCCAGCGTCTCTCCAGAAACAGTAGGGTGGTAGTAGAAATCCTGCCAGCTCTGGGTTACGACGCGCATCAGGTTGCGGTACCCTTCGGCGTCGCGAGCTAGGATTGTCAGGTGGTTTTTCCATTGTGATCGTCCTTCCTCGTCGGCCGCTCCGCAGTAGGCCTCTAGCCCGAAGATCGGCTTGATCCCGATCTTGCTCGCGGCCTTCTCTAGCTGCATGTGACTGGAGACGTTTCCGTGCTCGGTCAGCGCGATGGCTGAGTACCCCAGCTCGGCTGCCCGAGCTGCGTGGACGGCCGGCAGGCCAAAACCGTCCAGGTAACTAAACGTCGAATGGTGGTGCAAGTTGGTAAATTTCATCGCCTGGAATCTTCTTAGGTCCTAATCTCCAGACCGCTTCTGCATGCGATGCACATGGCCGTAGCCGCACTGGAGGTCCGATCCGCTACACTTACCTGTGCACTTTCTGTTTGCGATTTCGCCTGGTCAGACCCACTATTCGGTTAGCTGGACTAAACAGTAACATATCCAGTATAGTACTGCGCTTTGGTAACCACAGCCACAGCTGCCATCCGACCGGACAGCGATGGGGATGTGTGAACGGGCAGTCCCACGCCAGGCAGCCGTTGCACTGGCGGAAGATGCAGTGGCAGCCGTGCACCTCCTCGCAGTTTGGGCACCAGTGCCGCAGCTTATCAGTCATGGTTCTCCGGCTCTCCCCAGGACCCCCACGGCTTACCGTTCATGCCGAGTCGGACGAAGAAGCCGAGATAGTTGATCATATCGATCGGATGGTCCCGCACGAAGACACCCTTGACCCAGGCGTGGAACCAGAGCCGCTTGAACTTTTTGCGGATGTCCACTAGCTGGCTGCGCCAGCCACCTTCCTGCCAGGTAGCTCCGGTCGGGCCGTAGCCGCGCTCGCACATAATCCGCAGACACGGCAGGAACACCTCCAGCAGCTGCTCTGCTGCGTCTGGCGTCGGGGTGAGGCAGCAGGCGTCCATGAATGCGTACGCTGCGTCCAGCTCGTACTCGTGGTCGGTCTTGTCTTCGTCCGGGGTCAGCGGCCCATCTGGCCTGTGCCGGATAATGCCAAGGACTTCTACCTCGTCCTCGCCAGCGTGGCGGTGCCAGGTCTCAACCTGGATATCGTCATCGTTCATGTCACCCTTCTCTCGCCTGGCGTGCCGCTCCCTCACGTAGCGGCTCTAGCGGGTGGATGTCGGACCAGCTGTCCGGCGGATCGCCGGCTCGGTGGTGCGCCTCTACCCGGTCACGAATGACGCACCAGCGGTCCAGGTCTCCCATGAACTCGCACTTGCCCGTCATATAGCATACCGGCTTGAACATGTTTGCGATGGCCATCTGCTGCCAGCGTTCCTCGTCTGGGCCGTATGCACGGATGGCCTGGAGAATCTCATACCAGACCTGCTTCCACTCAAACTGCGCCTGGGAGCAGAGCCGCTTACCGGCCTCATTCACCAGGTTGCGCAGGTTGGTCTTATAGTGGACGCGGGTGGCGATGTTCGTAGGCAGCAGGCCACGAGCGTCCTCCGCCGGCACGCCCGCGTTGATGAGACCGACGTAGGCGTCGGCCACGGCCTTCACCGCGCCGTTCCATGTGACACGCTTCGGATCGTCGTCCCTCAGGGCAGCGATGCTCGGGGGAGGCACGACCTCTAGCTGCGCGTTCGTCTTCACCGCGAAGCGCGTGCTCTCCTGGACGTAGACGGCCGTCCGCTGCCGCACTAGCTGATGCGTGAAGCCGCGTGTCACGCCTGCCAGGAGCAGGTGGATGTCGATGAATTCCATGGCTGCGTTCAGCTTGGACTTCTCGGCCTCCGCCAGCCATTTCTTCGCTACGGCTGCGCTGACCTGAGACGGGTACCGGACAGTCTTCCCGGTGTACATCTCGGCTGCGGCCGCCATCACGCGCAGCGGATCCGGCGTCATAGCGATGACGGTAGCGCTGGGGTGAATGTCCACAGGCTCCGCCTCCCACATGGCCACATCAGCCCAGCGGGCTATTTCCGAGCTACTGCGGCGCTGACCGCGCTCTATTATTCGGTTCTTGTCCTCCACCGGCTTATTCCTGGGGCGCTTATAACTCCCGGGCGGAATCTTGGAGTTCTGCTTTATGCCCTCAAGCCATCCGGTACGGCACAGGGTAGATGCGTAACTTGACACGGAATCTATTGGTATTCCTGTGTCCGCGGATATCACATAGCGATCAACCATGAAACCAATTGGGCGTTCGAGGAAGTACTCCCATATATCTTTCTCACCCTTCATAGTAGGTGGCTTACCCCACCAGAGATCAGCGGTGGTCATGAATCCTCCCTGAGAACTGTTCTTTTGCGAACTGAGACCGGAGATCGGCGATCAGCCTGTCACGCTTCTCACGTGCGGTCTGGCCGCGTTCCTTCCGGCGCTTAGCGATCGGCCGTACCTTGTCCTTGTACTCTAGGGCAGCGGCGTGGATCTCCTGGCGGCATTCATTCTGTGCTCGGGCTATCGCATCCCGTAGCTCTCCGGCCGTCATTTCACGGCCTCCCATTCCTTCTTGTGCATCATGCTACGTATGACACGGTACGTGTCGAAGTAGGCGTGATCTATCCAGGTCTCGTTGTGGTGCGTGCCGTGTCGCCCGGTACGGAATACGCGCGGGTGGCAGTCGCATGTCGTGCTGATCGGCTTCGCGATGACGAGCGCGTCGTTCGGTGCGTCGCCTACTTCCCACTCCGTGACCTCCGCCTCAAAGATCCGCGAGCTGCGCACCCACTTGATGTCCGGGTAGGCGTTGTAGATGACGGTGTTTGGAGGCTGGCCCGGGTAGCTAGCGTGCGGCGTCAGCGCGATGTGCTTGCTGAAGAACTCGTGCGTTTCCGGCTTCAGGCAGAACTCGTGACGCGGTGCGGTATTCACCACGAGGTCGCACGCGGCCGGTATCTCGCTTAGTTCGTCCGCCGCGATCTCCGCATCAAAGACGGCACCGCTGTACAGCTTCCACAGCGCATCGTATGTCTCGGGTACCCGCCACGTCACGAAGCCATGCTCCAGTATGTCGCCGTTGATGGCGATGTTGACGTCGCCGTACAGCTTCAGCCGGTAGTCCAGGATCGAGCCGCCTATCACGATCTGCCGCACGTAGCCTTCTGGCTCGCCGTTGTTGATCCCGGGGATGGCGCGGTGTAGCGTGATCGGACCGCGCTGCGGCGTCTGCTGCTTAGGCGCGTATACGGTGATGTTGGCTCCTAGCGTCACAGCCGCATGCGCAGCCGCCAGCCCAGCCGGACCACATCCGATGATGATGACGTTCATCTTTGCCCCAATCTGTCGCCTTGTTCCCTCAGAGGGAGCCTAGGGGCGAATCCCCCGTTCACACCTAGGCTCCCGCTCAGGGGAGCCCTGGACGCGGGCCGATCGGGGATGGGCGTCCAGGGCTCCGCTCGGGGGGAGCCTCGGCTAGCAGGAGGGGTGGGTCTGCTTGCACCCCTATGCCGAGGCTCCCGCTTTGTGGAACCGAACCGCCAGGGCCGCTCATGACCGATTTCCACCGACATGGTTTATGGTCACCCTGGCGGTCCGGGGCTAGAACGGCGGATCGCTCGTGTCGCCCCTACGTCCACGCCCACGGCCAGCCGCTGCGGGCTTGCGGCCGCGTGTGGCTGTAGTGGTCGTAGCGGCCTTGGGACGAGCGGCCTTACCGCGCGCTGCGGCGGGAGCTGCCTGCCTGGCCTTGCCCCTGCCCCGTGCCGGCGGAGCGGCCTCTTCCTCTTCGTCCTCGTCCGGCTCGTCCTCGTCGTACTCGTCCTCGACGTCGACCTCTTCGTCCTCTGGCTCGTCGTCCGGGATGTCCTCGTCTCGAACCGCGCCGTTGAGGCTGGCCTCGTCGTACGGCAGCCACTCCTGCGGCTCGGTCTGCCATCCGGTGCCGTCCAGCTTGCGCTTCTTATGGGTGATGATGTTGAAGTAGGCCTCGTCGTTCTCCGACCCGGGGTGCCAGTCGCCGATTCGCTCCACCGGCTGGCCCAGCTTGTCTACGTCCTCGCCCGTGACGAAGATCTTGCCCTTTGGTCCGGGACCGAAGTCGTAGATGCTCAGGCCCAGCGTGTCGAGGAATGGCTTCCACTTCCACTTGGCCTGTGCGCTGAGCGAGATGTTGTCCCACGAGGGGAGGTCCTCGTACTCACCCGCGTTGTCGTCCGCCACCCACAGCACCTTCAGCAGCATCGCGTCGCCGTCGTTGGTGGTGGTGACCCACATGGACTTGATGTACCCGGGGAGATTGGTGCCCGTGGGCGGAATCTCCCCTTCGTACGAGCGGAAGTTCTGGCCTTCCTTGTATTCGGCTGCGTCCAGCTCCGCTGGGTCAAGCAGCTGCTTGGTCACCTTCAGCCTGGGCATTGTGCATTTCCTCCTAAGCTACCCGCTGCCGCCTTGTCGCGGCAGCCCTGGCCTTTTCCTTCTTGGCTCGCTCGGCCGCGTCAAAGACCTCCTCGATCCACTCTCGGATCGCGGACGTGTCCTCATCTGGTACGTCACGGTACTGGCCGAGCGTCCTGTACCGATCCTTAGGAGCGACGTACCGATCCCACGGCTGGAACAGCGCGCGGCGGATCGGGTGTCCGCTCTTGGTCTTGTCCGTGATGCCGTAGTAGGCCACCACGTCCATCTGGGCTCGTATGTAGTTGCACACCTCGGAGCCACGACCGAGTATAGCCGGTAGTACAGTAACTTCGCTATCTTCGTCGTCCCGGAACATCTCGGTAGCCGTGAAGATGCAGTTGAAGTCTGCGTCCACCCACTTGTCGATCCAGCGCTTGAAGCCATTCTGCCACTTCTGGTGATCCGCGATGGCCGGGATGTCCAGGTCTCGGGTGGGCCGGATCTTGTGAATCTCCTGGAGGATCCAGCGTATGTTCAGCGTCTGCGCCTTGGGCATGCTGTCCAGGATCACCCAGTCTTCCGGGCCAAAGCGCTCGATGCATAGCTTCTGAGCGGCGCACAGGTGCTCCCACGTCGGAGCGCGGATCACGCTGGCCTTACTACCCGCGTAGCGCGCGGCCTCGACACCCTTCTCCGCCGCGACGAAGCAGGCGTTCGGCGCGAAGCCAGTAAGCGTGGTCTTGCCGTGCCCTGACGGGCCGTAGACCCAGAAGTTCTTAGACTCGCTGAAGGTACGCAGATCGGCGATCTCGACCGTGACCTCCTCCATTGCCAGCGCCTGCGGATCCTCCTTCTCTTTCTGGGCGCTGAGCGTTCTGGCCTTCCTCCGGCCTAGCTCGACTACCTTCTCAGCCATTACACAGCCTTTCCGTGCCGGTAGGGTCGGGTCTTGTTGAACGCCATCTTCCTAGTGTACTCCGCCTGGAGGTCCACACCGTATAGATTCGCCAGCTGCTGTAGCCGGGTAAGCAGCGTCGCCAGGTGGCGTCGGTACGGCTTTTCTACGTCCGGCACCGTCATGCTCTCCCATTCCATCGAGGCACGAGAGATGTCGTTATGCAGGTCGTCCAGGTTGTCCGGTACGTAGTCGGTGTGATACGTGGCCAGCGTGTAGGCCTCGAAGTCCGGATGCCAGTGCTCCGCGAGCACCAGATTGAATCGCTCATCGTCGTCCAGGAGCCGGATCAGTACATCCGCAAACTCAGATGCGAATCCTTCCGGCTTGGGCGGATGATGAGCCTGCCGGGCTGCTATGTCTCTGTCCTCGCATTCATGGCAGTACAGAAAAATTTCTTTCTCCCATGACTGAAATTCGCGATCGCGCCAGGCCTCCAGGATCTCACTTACCTCGCTATGCAGGAGTGTCATGGCAGCCTTGAAGCTGACCGGCTCGTCCCACCAGCCCAGCTTCACATTGACCTGCCGTACCTCCTCGCGCATGTCGGGCCATCTCATCTCTCATACCTTCCCGTCCGTAGGTAGTCTGTGAAGTGCTCCCAGTCTAGGCAGCGGCCAACACGTGGTATGGCAAAGAACACGTTCATCCGGGGTCCGATCACCATGATCAGCTTGTCCTTGGCCAGAGCGTACCCCAGCTCGACGTGATAGCCTCCGGTGGTGCTAGGAACCTCGGTACAGATAGCCACCATCTGTGACATGCTAATGTCCTCAAGGTCCATCAGGGCATGCCTGGTGGCCTTCTCAATGCCAGCCCGGGTGATCATCTGGTCCGGCCCCATGCCCACCGGCTCCGACTGGAATATCCACTGGCTCGTGACCACGTGGCCCATAGCTGTTAGCTCCTGCGCTCGGAGACGCATGGTAGCCTTCATACTATACGGAGCCGCTAGGTATATCCTCATGCCATCCGTCCCCCGAACTTCTTGCCGTCTGCGCTCTCCCAGTGGACGCCTTCCGGCCTTCCGTGCTGGATGATGCTTCCGCCGGTAACGGCAGCCTGCGCGTTAGCCTTTGCGACCGCGATTGCGGTGATCGTCTTTGGCTGGACGTCGTCGTCCACGTCGACTTCGACTCGTCGCTGGATGACCTCAGCCCAGGTAATCACGATTCTCATACCCCGTGCTCCCGCCTAAACGCCCAGTAGGACGGCAGGTGCAGGATGTTCACCTTGTTGTGATGCACCCGCCAGCGGTAGTAATCGTCTGGCGGCATACACCGCAGGCACTCTCGCTTCCCGTGCAGCCTACACGGCGCATCGTCCCACGGCCTTTCCTCTGTCCTCATCCGGCCGCGCTCTTCCTGTAGTTTGCGTA
>Ga0126381_100002900_pt1 | contig 18626 bp, 14 predicted proteins | sample PanSoiMetPlot_28_FD_96465 | JGI IMG/M metagenome (GOLD analysis project Ga0126381, IMG submission 96465) | Tropical forest soil microbial communities from Panama - MetaG Plot_28 | ecosystem: Environmental > Terrestrial > Soil > Tropical forest > Bulk soil | place: Panama | collected 2016-02-17
AAGTCCGGCCGGGCCTTCTTTATCTTCGCAACACTAGACGGTGTGATTGCCGCTTGGAATCCGGGTGTAGGCGGCACTGACAAAGCGGGGCACAGCTTGGCGACAATTCCCGAAGGCTTCCAGCCCAAAGCCGGCGCTACCTACACCGGTTTGGCCATCGCAACAACCAGCCAAGGCCAAACTTTCCTCTACGCGGCTGACGGCGGCGCCAACCGGCAGGTGGACATGTACAACAGCTCGTTTCAGCTTGTGAATTCATTTACCGATCCCGACATTCCTAGAAATTATACGCCGTACGGCATTCAGGAGATTGACGGTGTGTCAGGTCCGCAAGTCTGGGTAACCTTCACAGCGCTTAACAAGGCGCAAGGCGGATTTGTGGACGTTTTCAATACGGACGGCACGCTAGCTCAGCACTTCGCGCTTCACGGCCCCCTCCACTCGCCATGGGGCATCGCAAAGGCTCCGGCGGATTTCGGGCCGATGAGCGGTGCGATTCTCATCACAAACAACATCTCTCGCGGGCGAATCAATGCTTTCGATGCTTCTGGAACTTACATAGGTCCGCTTCGCGACACGAATGGCAAGGCAATCGAGATTGATAATGTATGGGGAATCCAGTTCGGCCACGACGGTGGCGCTCCCAATGGTGGCCCCCCAGGGTACACCACACAACTTTCTGTTCTTTACGGCAGGGCCGAACGCTTACGCGAACGGTCTATTCGGAGTGATCAAACCGTCTGCAAATTAGGCGGCCCGCAGACTTATTTTGTAAGGTAAACCGAAGCTTACATTAATGTGTCCAGCAACAACAAGGCGAACGCAACGTCAGAATCGAACCAAAGAACAGAAAAAGTAGCTGTCCGCAGGGAACGAACCGACTGATTAGCGGGGTTACCGGAAATGTTTATCCGCAGAGGCGATGCTCCGTTGATGCGAGCACTCTCGTAAGAATAAATACCTGCTTCCACCTTGCCCGCGTGCCTGTTAATTGTTCAGCAACGAAATGATAGACTCCGTGGATCATCTATGACACTGGGGGACTCGTGCTGTTCACTGGTTTAACGACAAGATTTCTCAAGGAATTTCTCTATGGTCTTTGGCTCACCTTTCCTTTGCTGTTGAGTCTAGGGGTAACCGTCACGATGCTAGGGCAAGCGGTGGGAAGGTTGGAAGGATGGTCGTCATTCGAGAGCTTCTACTGGTCGTTCATTACCGCAACAACTGTTGGGTACGGAGACGTCCGGCCTACAAAAAGAGTTTCGAGGATTCTTGCCATTGCTATCGCGCTCGTTGGGTTCACGCTAACCGGTATTTTAGTCGCGGTTGCAGTTCACGCTGCGACTATCGCGCTTGCGGCACATGATGCCGCGATTAAGGCCAGCTAACCCTAGATTCTCAACTCCCCGGATTGCTCGCTATTCGCAACTAATATCTGCCACGGCTTCGTCGAGGCACAGTGCGAATATGCTTATCAGCCACGCGAGATGTAACAGTATTGCTTACGACGAGGTGTGACGGCCTCAGGATCAACATGGTTAACTGGAGATTCGGAAAGAACCCGGGTTGTTAATGAGAAGTGTTTCGTTTTTCCATAAATTTGTAAGCTAATTCTTTCTGTAATCCGGACTTAGCCCCAACTCGAAAAGAAACCTATTGACCTAAGCAGATCGGTGGCTTACTTGTGAGTTGTCTACCCATCTGCAACAATACAGAGTTTAAAAACTACCGAAAGGAGAGACAGTTATGCAGCGAAAGACGATTGTGCCGGGTTTTTTGGGGGTACTCCTGATAACACTCGCATTGGCTTTTGGTGCGAGAGGTGATGACGAAGTCAGGGGAATGATCAAAGCTCGAGCGGGAGAGAAGATGATTGTGAGAGGATCGGGCGGGGACACGGTCGTGATCCTCACCGCTAATACAAGAACGAAAGACGACAAGGGACTGTTTGGCCTGGACAAGGAAGAGATGGCAGACACAGTCCTGATACCAGGACTCAAAGTGAGAATTGAGGGAACGCGGGACAGCGAGCGCCGACTTGTGGCGAAAACGATCACCGTGGACGGCGATGACCTGGAAACCTCTCAGATGATTGAGGCCGGCTTGCACCCCACCGCCGAGCAAGTCGCTGACAACGTTGTGGCGATCGAAAACAACAAGAAGGGCATCGCGACTAATCAAAACAACATTGCGGCCAATCAAAAGGCAATTGCAGCGAATAAGGAGTCGATCGACACCCACAGTCAGCAGATTCAAAAGAATATGAACGACATTCAGGAGAACACGGATCGCTTCAACCGACTGGACGATTACGACGTGAAGGGGGAAACGACCGTGAAATTCAAAGTCAGCAGCTCCACGATCTCGAAAGAGGACAAAGAGCAACTCAAGAAGCTGGCGGAAACGGCGACCGGCGTTAACGGGTACATCATCGAGGTGAAGGGCTTTACCGATTCAAGCGGCAGCGCAGCGTCGAATGACAAACTAAGTGAAGATCGCGCCAAGGCTGTGATCGCGTACCTGTACCGGGAGTGCAACATACCCGTATTCCGTATTGTCGCCCCAGCCGCAATGGGTGAATTCCAACCTGCCTCAACGAATGAGAATAAGGCGGGGCGGGCCGAGAATCGTCGCGTTGAGGTTAAAGTCTTGGTGAACAAAGGAATCGCGGGGAGCTAAGAATCAACTCGAGATAAAAGGCAGTTTATCACTCACGCGCCGCTCCCCTCGTTCAAGCGGCGCGTTGAGTGGGAAACGGTTCAACGGCTGCTTGACTCGCCGTAAACTAAAATGGCAAGCGACTGATATGAGCTCTGACTCCAAACGGCCCTGTCCGTATTGCGGGGGTTCCGAAGTGTTTCGGTCGCATCGTCGCGGAACGATGGAGAGGTATCTTCTGCGCGCAGTGGGAGTCCGTCCGTTCCGCTGCGTTAACTGCGATGCCCGATTCTATGGGCGCAGAGATTTCTACGGCCCGACATCGCGGGACGTGAGAGCTGCCTAGCTTTTGGATGGCAGCGCTACGCGGAACTGGAAGGCCGCATCATCGCGATGAAGACGTTTGGGGCCTCGGTGCCACTCAAAGAACTTTAGAGGAAGTTTGACTTCGAAACGAAACTCGTCGTGGCGGCTGCCGAGCAGTTGCTCCTGAGGGGGTTAGCATTGTCCCAGGCTCGCAGTGGCCAGCCCGGTGCTCTGAGACCGGCTGTTGTCGGAGCTTCCGCGCATCAAAGCCATTCACCGCTTTTGGCTCTGGGTACAAGGGTTGGACAAAGCGCTCCACTCGGCGCCACGGTCAGCCCCGATGGAACGAATTTCAGCCTTTATTCAAGTGCTGCCACAACGGTCGAACTACTACTCTTCGATAAGGAAGATGACGCGCGACCCGCCTGTGTGGTGCCTCTGGATGCCGCTGTTAATCGCACCTACCATTACTGGCATGTTTTCATTCCCGGGGTGCGAGGGGGGCAGCTGTATGGATATCGCGTCCACGGTTTATTCGATCCCTCGCGAGGGTTGCGTTTTGACGCTGAGAAAGTCCTGCTCGACCCGTACGGTCGGGGTGTCGTTGTCCCCAAGACCTACTCGCGTGATGCGGCCGCTGGAAGAGGCGATAACGCCGCGATAGCGATGAAGAGCATTGTCGTAAACCCACACCTATATGACTGGGAGGGCGATTCACCTATTCGGCGGCCATCGTCACAGACGATAGTCTACGAGATGCATGTCAAAGGGTTCACGCGGCACCCGAATTCGGACATCCCTGACACGATTCGCGGCACCTTTCGGGGTCTCATTGAGAAGATTCCATATCTTCAAGATTTAGGCATCTCGGCTGTCGAACTGCTTCCAGTATTCCAGTTCGACCCACAAGATTGCCCTTCCGGGCGTGTTAACTATTGGGGGTACGCACCGGTCTGTTTCTTTGCTCCGCATCGGGCTTACAGCTCTCGGCAGGATCCTCTAGGTCCCGTTGACGAATTTCGCGACATGGTCAAAGCCCTCCACCGGGTTGGGATTGAAGTCATACTAGATGTGGTCTTCAACCACACCGCAGAAGGTAATGATAGCGGGCCCACACTGAGTTTTCGCGGACTCGACAACGGCGCCTACTACGTTTTGGAAAAGGACTTGTCCCGTTACGCAAATTACAGTGGGACGGGGAATACGCTCAACGCCAACCACCCCGTGGTTCGCCGAATGATCGTGGACAGCCTCCGCTATTGGGTCGAAGAGATGCACGTGGACGGCTTCCGCTTCGATCTTGCATCGATCCTAGCGCGAGATTCCGACGGCCAAGTAATGGCCGATCCGCCAGTCCTATGGGATATCGAGTCGGATCCGGCGCTGGCCGGAACAAAGATGATTGCAGAAGCTTGGGATGCCGCCGGACTGTACCAGGTCGGCAGTTTTGTTGGGGATAGTTGGAAAGAATGGAACGGACGCTTCCGTGATGACGTACGGAGTTTTTTTCGTGGGGACAATGACTCAATCCAGCGCTTCGCGGACCGGCTGGTCGGCAGTCACGAGATTTACCGTCACAAGAAACGCGAAGCCGAGCAAAGCGTGAACTTCGTAACCTGTCATGACGGGTTCACGCTCAACGATCTGGTTTCCTACAACCAGAAACACAACGAGCAGAATGGCGAAGAAAACCGCGATGGTGCAGATGACAATCGAAGCTGGAATTGTGGTGTTGAGGGCCCCACAAACGATCGTGCGATCGAAGGGCTTCGAAACCGCCAAGTGAAAAATTTTATGACTGTGACATTACTTTCTCTTGGTCTGCCGATGTTCGTGATGGGGGACGAAGTCCGACGTACGTTGCACGGGAACAACAATGCTTACTGTCAGGATAATCAGGAGAATTGGTTCGATTGGTCTCTGCTCACAAAGCACGCGGATGTTCATCGCTTCGTGAAATTACTCATTGCGAGACGGCTGCTCCGCGATAGCGGCCCCGAGCGCAAGCGGATGACGTTGACTGAATTGATCAGCGAAGGGATCAAGGGCTGGCACGGAGTTAAACTCAATCAGCCGGACTGGAGCCCTGATTCCCACAGTGTTGCGCTCAGTGTTGAGCTGCACAACGAAGCCCTATTTTTCTACCTTATATTCAACGCTTACTCCGAGCCACTTGACTTCGCTCTCCCACCGATCGGATCGGGAGGGTCGTGGCGGCGATGGATCGATACCATTTTAGATGCACCGCAAGATATCGTCCCGTGGCAAGCTGCACCGCTGGTTCCCGAAAACATTTATCGAACCGGACCACGGTCTGTGGTCGTTCTTTGGGCGAAGCCTTAGCAATTGCACGAGAAAGCAGTAAATTGTCGAAGAGATGGATCTTATAGAAATCATGGCGGGGATAGGTCACTGTCACGGCGCTCGCGGCTCTCCTCGCCCATTTCCCGCAAACGACTAATCGAATCGGCTAACCTCTGCAGAAATAACACGTCTTGTTCTGTGAGAGTGCTGGAGTAAAAAGAGGGAATCAATGATCGCACGAGTCTGGCAAGGCCGTACCCGGGCGGGAATGGGCAAAGCATACTACGCCTATTTGGAGCAGACGGGACTTAAAGAGTACAGAGAAACAGAAGGTTTCAGAGATGTACTCGTCCTTACGCGGGAGATCGAGGAAGAAACAGAGTACCTGTTAATTACGCTCTGGGAGAATATGGACGCCGTGAAGCGCTTCGCGGGTCCACAGCCAGAGCGTGCCGTTTACTATCCCGAGGATGACCAGTATTTTCCTGAGTCCGAGCGGCTACCCTATGTGAGGCACTACGAACTGCTCAGCGCCCGTTAGCGTGCTCTTTGCAACCTTGTCGACACACGTTCAGCGGCCTGAGTGAACACGCACGGTAAGGCCCGGAGCAAGCGCTAGTATCTCCAGGGCCTGTTAGACCCGCTTGTTGGCGCCTCTTTCGTTCTAACAGCCTTCTTCCATGTCGATGTTAATTCTGCAATCGCCAATCCCCAGCCGGAAAATAAAGGAGGTCCTTGCTCTTTGCAAGAACGATTCCCAAGGACCTCCCAGCGTCGACTACTCCTTACTCCGTTTCGAACTATGGATTGACGACGACCTTGATAGGTTGGGAAGGGATACCATTAACGACAACAACGAGGTCGCTAGCGCCCAGCTCTTGGTCTGCCGGCACATCGAACGTCGTGGATACGAGATCATTAGATGCAACGGCCATGCTGCTATGGTCGTGCGTCCGGCTGTATTGCACGTGCCCGGTTCCCCTTTTTGTGATACGCACGAGGGGATAGTTGGTTGCGGCTTGGACATCGTCTCCGTAGGCGGCCCCTTGTGAGAAGCCGTTGAAAAGATAGCCGGAGATGACGTATGAACCCCCTCGCTGTACCTTGTCAGGGGCGGATTGGATGCGGGGTGCCCAAGCGGGGTCGTAGGTCCCACTTGGTCTGTAGATTTCAATGTCGTTCGAGAAGTCTGTGAAGAGAATCTGGCCGGTTGGAAGCATCAGCATGTTTCCGAAATAGGACCCATCGGTAGGCGTATTCGGAGTGCCGGGGACCGGGTTCAGGTTTGCTCCATCCCATTCAAAAAAAGCGGAAGGAGGATTCCCAAAACTGGGGCTTGCAAACATAAGAACCTTGCCGTTGATTTCGAGCGAGGCCGGACCGTCGGCAATATTGTTTCCGCCGGGCATGTCAGGGCCAGCGGTCCAATTTCCCGTGAAGGAATTGTAGATGGCCGTGTGGCCGGAGGCGAAACCCGACGCCGTCGTAGGATCTGGGCAAGTGTCCGATCCGGTGTAGAAGACAGTGCCGTCTGGGCGAAGAACCGCTGGACCGACTTCTTGAGTAGCAAAGTTTTCTCCACCGCACGCCGCCGCAGAATCCCAGAGCTGGACGGGCGTGCTGCCGGCGCTCGTCCACGAGCCTGTCGCAGGGTCGTAAATCTCCGAGTTTGTTCCAATCGGGTCGTAGGCGAAGACGTAAGCATCCACAGTGAGCACTTTGCCGTTAGGCAGAAGCGTCCAGCCCTCTTCGTCGTTGATGTCGAACTTGTTCGAGCCTGTCGGCGTCCAAGTAAGAGTTTTCGCGTCCAGCAGCGCTTCCTCTTTGGTGCAGCAATTGGCCTGCATGTAAGTTCCGTTAGCCAGAATCACGCTCTGCGCATCGCCGATCGTTTGCGGATGTTTTGGACTGAACCCTGTAAAGAACGGCGGAGGAGCAACGGGCGTCCAGGTGTTGGCGATGGGATCGTAAATCGAGCCCTGCGGTGTCCAGGTGGGAATCAGAGCAGTCTGGTCGGCATTCAGTAGGTATTCGCCGCCTTCAATGATCAGACGGCCATCGGGCAACACTGCCGATGAATGGTAGAGGGGGCTATAGGTGGCGGGCAGAGAAGCCACCTGCGACCACGTGCCGTTGATGTAGCTCCCGAATTTGTCCGGCGTCAACTTCCACCAGTCGGGGAAACCGGCGTCTTGTATTAGAACGGTGCCGTCGGTGAGAAGAATTGGAACGGAAGCGCCGTCGAGTAAAAAATTCGGTTGATTCGTAAGCGGAGTCCAAGGGGAAGAAGCCGTCGAGGCGGCGGCTTTCACATGAGCATGCACTTCAGCGGCCGCTGGCGTTTCTGACTTCGCCGCGTGTTGAGCCTGAGCACTTTTCGTGATCCCGATCGAATGTGGAACGGGTTTCAGTTTCTGAGCGGCGGTGAATTGCGGCGCCGCCAGCAGAATAAGAGCAATTCCAAGTAGATACGGTGAGTTCGCAAGTCTGGGCATGGCGTCTCCTTGAATGGAAAATTTGAGAAGAAGATTTTTGAATGAATCTCGAAACTCATTCGGGCCGCGATCCCGGAGCCGAGGCAGGACACACTCACACCGGCACGGGCCAAGAGAGGACTTGTCGCCGGGATGACTATGGGGAATTGGCCGACCCGAGAACGCGGGGATGATGGCTCACTTCTTCAGGCTGCGGAGACGAATCCAAAAAGCTTCTGAAGTTGATGGTTTCGTTTCCCGCGCAATCCCTCGTGTGCCACTTCCGGTTCACCCCATTGATAACCCACTCAAGGTGACGGGGGATATACCACGCAACCCCTGGGCGATTCAATAGGCAAGTCTCTGTAGACAACCTAGCGTGACATCGCCAAAACCCGCGCTGCGTATCAGGATTTTGACGCTCTGGAAAGACGCCGACCAGGCATTCCCATCCTGAAGCTGGCCAAAGCCGAGGGACCAGACTGCGCTCCTATCGCAGCATGGCTGGAGCCCTACTAGCCCGACGCCACTCTGATTTTTCAGCTTGCGACATAACTTTGGAAGCGCAGTGATGTTCTCTCATAGAGAACGAACCAAGGATCTCCGAATCGTCCGAAAAACAACCCAAGGGCAGGGCCCAATCACTTCCCGAGGTAAGTCGAGCCTAGATCGATTTTCAGCAAGTCTCAAACACTAGTGCGGCTAAAAGTCTGAAGTAAAAAATTCAAAGGAGCACTTGTGAACGCCGCCTCGATACCTAGAATCGGCGCATCGCCTGCATGGCTCGAACGACGCATCAGCACCGGACAAATGTAAGATGGCATTACGAAAGAAGACATCGAGAAAAACCGGCCCCAATCGCTCGATGACGCGATCCTAAGAAAGTAGAGAAGATTTAAGGTAGACCCGCTTAACGGCATGCACAACTCCGACGCATCAGTCTCGCATCCAACTGCGCACGATCTTTGCAAACTGGCGAGGAGCGTACGTATGCGAGTCGACTTATCCGCGGTAGTTCTGGTGTTCGCATTGGCCAGTCTTAGTTGGCCCCGATCAGCTTTCGGGCAGGATAAAGGTGGCCAGGATGGCGCCTTTCACAGCCAAGTGGATTTGGTGTCCGTGTATTTCACGGTGCGCGACGAAAAGAAACGCCTGGCTAGCGACCTGGCGCAAGACAAATTTAGCGTCTCGGAGGACGGCCAGCCGCAGGTCATCAAGCTCTTCGCTCACCACAGTGACGTTGTCCTGAATGTGGGAATGCTCTTGGACACGGGTACCAACATGCCCTGGATTCTCGGCGAGGAGGCACAAGCCGCAAGGCTATTCATGAAGCACGTGGTGAGACCCACGGACTTGGGCTTTATTCTTAGCTACGCCTCGCGGGTTGAAACTGTGCAGTTGCCTACGTCAGACGTTGCGCTCCTGGAGGAGAAGGCGGATTCCGTTGGCAGTGGAGCGGCGATTGGATTGCCAGAGCAAGATACATCTTCCGAGCCAACGATCGGAATGCCTAGGAGCGGAGGGACAGTAGGTATCAACGGACGACCGATCAACGCGAACCGCGAGGCCCACCTGTACGACGCGATTCGAGTGTCTACGCACAACTACTTGGCGAGCGAAGTGGGACGGAAAGCGGTGGTTATCGTAGCCCTCTCGGGTGATGCCCGAAGCGAGTCCTCGATGGAAGAGGCCCTGGAAGCTCTGCTCGAGAACGACGTGATCGCCTATGTCCTGCAGATTTACGATGCCTCAAAAAGGGACAATTGCGACGTGCTACACATCTACCAAGAAGACGGCCACGGAGAGTCCCTGCTCAAGAAACTTGCCGAAGCCACCGGGGGGCGGATGTTGGAAGTCCGCGGTATGGGTAAACTCGAATCTGCTCTTGACGAGATCTCCGACGAACTGCACCACCAGTACAGCTTAGGCTACTACCCCGAGAACAAGAATTGGAATGGCAAGTTCCGCAAGATCCAGATTTCCGTGGGGGAGAAAGCCTATAGGGTCTACGCCCGTAAAGGCTACTACGCCAACCCTCCGGCGGAGAAAGTAGCCGTAACTCACTAACCTCGGCCGGGGAGCCATAGAATTTGAAAGGCCTGGTGGGAACGAAGACGATATCCTGATCCGCGGCGATCAGTCGGTTCGTTCGCGCACGGTTAGGACAGGACATAGCGCATGCAAAAGGACTTTGTGGGCAGTGGCGCATTCGAGGTGTGCCGCTGCGCCGATATGGCCTGAGGCGTCGCGAACGCCGAGGACAATTAGATCAGAAGAGCGTTCTTTTCCTACTTCGAGAATCCGCTCCGCCGGATCTCCATATTCCACCAGCGATTGGGCCGGGAAATGCAGCTCCGCGTCCTTCAGGAGCGGTCTCATGGAGTTGATGAATTGCTTCCATTCATAGTCATTGCGAATTTCATCATTCATCTCTCTTGGGATGGGCATGACATGCAACAAGACCAGCCTAGAGCTATTTTCCTGCGCCAATGAGATCGCGTAGGGCGCTGCGGCCAAAGAGGCGTCTGTTAGATCCGTCGGAAAAAGCACCCGGTCGAATCGCCCGTTGCCATGCACGCTGGTTTGAACGTGCGGACCGATTGTAAGCACCGGCACTGGCGAGCGCCGGAAGAGTTCTTCCGCGACAGAACCCATAAGGAATTTGTCGACGCCCGTGCGGCCATATGTGCCCATTACGATCAGATCGATGTGGTTCGCTTCGATGGCTGTCTGAACCGCCTCCCACAAGTCAGTGTTCCAATCCACTATTGTTTCATGCTCAAGACCAACAAGCTGAGACTCGACCCGAGCCTTCGCGTGCTGCACTCCCGCTTCGATAGCTGCAATGGCAACCTTGGGCGGCATGTCGCAGACGGGAGGATCCGGCGTGAAGACGTGCAACGCAAAGACCTTGATTCCATACCCGCGCGCAATGCTGGTTGCGAAAGGCAGCGCCACTTCGGAGGATTCTGAGAAGTCTGTCAGGAAAAGAATATTTTTCCATGAGACTTGCGGACGGCTTTCGATTTTTCTCATAAATCGTCCTCGTGACCAAAACTCTCTGCGTTTAGGGCTGGATGACCACTTTGATCACACCATCCCATTGCTCAATCTCTGGTACCACAAGAGCAGAAATCAGGTTATGACCAGCGTCACACCATCTTGTGACGCTCGTCACCTTGCTTCGCGCCTGATTGCGCAACAACAGGTTTGAGAAGGAATGTTCAATGCTGGTCTCGTATCGGGGCAGGTGCTCTCGCAGATTTGAGAGACACTGAGGTTCGTCGCTAGTAGTGATAAGCTAGGTTCATGACTTAGAGGCTCTCATGTGGCGTAAGACGGAAGACACCAAACCAAAACCTTCTCCCGGAGCTTCGCCTTCTTCTGTTTCCCCCGCACAGCATCTTGGCACCGCAACGCCGCAGCATTCTGTGGGCACGCCGCCCGCCGTGAGTCAGGGCATCAAGATCAAAGGAGAAATCTCCGGTCACGGTGATCTCTTCCTCGATGGCGAGTTCGAAGGGAAAATTTGCCTCGCCAGTGGGACTTTCAGGGTTGGCCCAAACGCTCGCGTCAGGGCGGAAATCGAAGCCCCTGAAGTAATCATTCGTGGCGAAGTGATTGGCACGCTCAAGGCCTGTCAGCGCGTCCACATCGGGAGCACCGGTAAACTCACGGGCGACATGGAGACCCGTGGTATCGTCATCGAGGATGGCGCGGTCTTGGTCAGCAAGGTGGCCGTCCCTCAGGCCGCGGTGGCTGAAGTCTCAGCAGGAATCGACCGGCCGGCTCGACCTTCTAGTCCGGAGCCTCTTCCGCGAGCCAAACGCGCCGGCGCGTCGTAGATGCCGAAGTCAAAACAATTAGGCGGTTGCGAGTGCGTATTTGTCGGGATGCTTCTCGAATTTATCTTTGCAGCCTGCACAACAGAAGTAGAACACATTGCCGTGAAATTCCGATTTGTACTTTGCGGTGCTTGCCTCTAGCGACATCCCGCAAATCGGGTCCTTGACTTCTTGCAAGAGTACCAGCAATTCCGCCTTCGGCTTCGGTGTCACCGACTTCGCGCCCTTTACCTGGATGATTTCAGCGAGAATGCTGACCGCGATTTCCTCGGGAGAGGCTGCGAGAATGTCGAGCCCAGCCGGCGCGCGGACCTGGCTGAGCCTCGCGGCGGCTACCCCTCTGTCGCGCAGGTATTCAAGCACCTTACTTGCCTTCGTCTTGCTGGCGACAAACGCCACGTAAGCGACGCTGGTGTTTAGCGCCTTTTCCAACGCTTCCTCGTCGTATTCTCCCTGTGTAGACACGACGATGAAAGTCTGCGGTGTGATTTTCAAATTGCTCAACTCCAAATCCGTTTGCAGCAGATCCGGATCTGGGAAATTCTCCCGGTCGGCGCCCGGGGCGGCGAGCGAGACCGTATAGTTGACCGCCTTGGCCAATTTCGTCAGAGACGCCGCAACCGGAGAGCGGCCAAGAATCAGAATATGCGGCTTGGGCAAAACCGGCTCGATGAAGATGTCCAGCGTGCCGCCGCTGTGGCACGTCATGGCGTAGTCCACGATGCCCTCCTCCGGAGAGGACGAAGGGCTAATGCGAATCAAGCGAGGCTGGCCGTCAGCCAGAGCCTTCAACGCTTCCTTGACCACCACCGGCTGTGCACAACCGCCGCCAATCCAGCCCCACATTTTGCCGTCAGGAAAAATGATCGCTTTGTTTCCGGGCTTGCCGGAGATTGGCGCCTGGTATCGCACAACCACGGCCACCGCGAACGGCTGGCCATTGGCCAGCAGCTCATCCGCTTTGCTGAGGAATTGATCGAACATTTCGCACCACCTTCTCCGACGGCTAGAGATATCTTTCCAAAGCCAGCAGGCTCTGCAAATTGTGAGCCGCGGCAAAAACGCTGAGGTATGGCAGCGCAGCGCTCATTCCGCGCGTGATCGGCGCGTAATCATCAAGCCCCAGAAGAGGATTCAGCCATATCAGCTTTTGCGCCCGGCGCCTGATGGCCCCAAGCTCTGCAGCCAAGGCATCGGGCGCCCCGGTGTCCCAGCCGTCACTCAGAATTATGAACACCGTGTTGCGGGAAAGCAATTTTCGGCCGTGGCGCTGGTTGAAGACTTTGAGTGACTCGCCGATCTTCGTGCCGCCAGCCCAGCCAGCGGCTCGTTGCGAAAGTTTTCGCAGGGCCTCGGGCAAGTCCTGGTTCCGCAGGACATCGGTGATCTCCACGACGTTCGTGCTGAAAAGAAATGTATTCACGCTCTTGAAATATTTTTGCAGGGCATAGGCAAATCTCACCAGAAACAGACTGTAAGAATTCATGGAGCCGCTGACGTCGAGGAAAATCACCAGCCTGTGCTTCCGCAGCTTTTTTCCGCGAAAGACCAGATCGATGGCATCGCCGCCACGGGGGATGCTTCGATGAATGGTCCTGCGTATGTCCACACGATCGGCGAGATTCTTGATTTGGCGCTTCCGTGAAAGCCGCAGGCTCATTTTCCGAAACAGGCGAAACGAAATCCTCTCGAGTGCAGCGAGGTCGTCATGCGGCACGTCAGACAGGTCGACCTTTTGCAGGCGCTGCTCCGCGCTCGCGCCGGAAACATCGTTGCCTTCGCGGTCCGAAGAAGAAGCCTCGTTGCTGGATAGCGCCAACAAAGCACGGGAACTGGCTTGCGGGTGGTGTGTGCGGGAACGGACTTCAGGGCCCTCTTCCGAAGCGGGATTCGAAAACCTCTGTGAAGTACTCCAGAAAATCTCAAAGAGATCGGTAAAGCGATCCCACTCTTCTTTCGACGAAGTGAGGACGGCGCGCAGAGCAAATGCCAATTCCTGTCGATCCCCGACGCCGATTGTTTTTGCAACTTCGACCGCATTTAGCGTTTGCTGCACGCCGATTGACAAGCCGTTGTCGCGAGCGAAACGACAGAACGCCACGATGGAAGCTGCTGAGCGCTCGGGTTCTTCTTCATGCATGCCGACCATCGATCGGGCCATGATTTCGTCATCGCAGCTGCAGAAAAGACATGCCCTCTCGGAACAAGATTACGAAAGCATTTTTTCGATGCCCGCCGCCTTGAGCTTGGCGACGTCTTCCTGCGACTTCGCGACGCAGCCCAGAGTCTCCTCAACCAGCTTGACATCGAGCCGATGTTTCCCCAGCGACATCGCCGCTTGGGCGCAATCCAGAGTTTCTGTCACGCCGGGAGGCTTGGTGAGATCCAACTGCCGGACTGCATGCACGAACCGAACGACTTGCACCTCCAGTTCCTCCTCGATCACGGGCAGCCGCGCGCGGACGATTTTCATTTCTTTTTCAAAACTGGGATAGTCAATCCAGTGATAGAAGCAGCGCCGCCTCAGAGCGTCGCTCAATTCCCGCGTCCGGTTGGACGTGAGAATTACATAGGGCACGTATTTGGCTTTGATGGTGCCCAATTCGGGCACGGTGATCTGAAAATCGGAGAGCAATTCCAGTAGAAACGCCTCAAAGGCATCATCGGCGCGATCGATTTCGTCAATGAGTAGCACTGGCGAAGCATCGTCAGCGAGAATGGATTGAAGCAAAGGACGCTCGAGCAGGAATTCCTTGCCGAAGATGTGTTTTTCCTTCTCCTCAACAGTTTGATCAGTTTTCTCTTCGATTTTGATGGCCAGCAACTGCTTTTGATAATTCCATTCGTAGACGGCTGAGTTGACATCAAGACCTTCATAGCACTGCAGCCGGATCAGGCGCGTCTGCAGCATGGCAGCGAGCACCTTGGCGACTTCCGTCTTGCCCACGCCCGCATGCCCTTCGATCAGCAGCGGTTTTTGCAGCTTGGTGACGAGGTAAACAGCGGTGGCCAGACCGCGATCAGTAACATAACCCAGATGCTCAAATCTCTGGATGAGAGTATCTACGTCGTTGATTTCTCTATCTTCAGAGCGCGCTTGGGAGGCCATCATGGTGGGTTCAAGTCTATGACATGAATGACATGATCGTTCACCCATTGTTTCAAGAGTCGCGCCGAAATGCTCCCTTTGCGGCTTGCCAGGCCACCGAAGCGGCGCTGATCGGCTTGCCAGGGGCTGCCTCTGCGGCTGCCTCGGGAGCATCCGCATGCTGAGCGAGGCGAGCCTGGAAGTTCTTGGTAAATTCGCCGAACATGATATTCGAAACTTCGCTGATGACGCGCGAGCCCATCTGGGCCAGGATGCCCACCACATTCAATTCGGATATGCTTGTTACCTCAGTGCCACCGTCGTCAAGCGAGCGAAGCTTACCCGTCATTTTCATGGACGCGCTACCGCGCCCTCTCAAGTCCTGCCCTTTGCCGAGGATTTCGATTTCGTGGCTTTGAGGGTCCAAGCGCACAATCTGCACTTCGCCTTTGTAATCGGTCACGCTTGGACCCACTTTCACACTGATCGCGCCCCTGTAAGTCTTCTCATCTACTTGCTCAGTGATTTGTGCGCCAGGCACGCAGAGGGCGATCTTCCTCGGATCGCTGAGGAAGGTCCATACTTTATCGACCGATTCTTTCACCTGGAAGGTCTTCTCGATCTTCAGGGCCATGGTCTCAACTCACCACACCTTTTTCCTTTAGAACCTTCCATACCTTCCAGGGCGTTATGGGCATATCGATGTGCTTCACACCGAGATGCGAAAGGGCGTCCACTACTGCGTTAACGAAGGCAGCCGGAGATCCGACGTTGGGCGATTCTCCCACCCCCTTCGCTCCAAAGGGATGATGAGGAGAAGGCGTGCAGGTGCTGCCCGTTTCCCAGTGCGGCGTCTCGACCGCGGTTGGAATTAGATAATCCATGAGGGTGCCGCCCTGCACGTTGCCGTTTTCGTCGTAGTCGATCAGCTGCATGAAGGCGATCGCCAGGCCTTCGGTTAACCCGCCGTGGATCTGTCCTTCCACGATCATCGGATTGATCACGTTGCCGCAGTCGTCCACCGCCACGAAGCGGCGCACCTTCACCTCTCCTGTGCCCTTGTCAATGTCGACGACGCAGATATAGGCCCCGAAGGGGAAGGTGAGATTCGGCGGATCGTAGTAGTTCACGGCCTCGAGACCGGCTTCGAGACCTTCCGGGATGTTGGTGTAGGCGGCGAAGGCGATTTCCTGGATGGTCTTCGATTTACTGGGCGCTCCCTTCACGAAGAACTTGCCAGTTTCCCATTCCAAATCTGCTTCGCTGCACTCGAGCAGATGCGCAGCGATCTCTTTCGCCTTGTCTCGAATCTTCCGCGCCGCCATGGCGGTCGCCGCGCCAGAGGTAGGAGTGCTTCGGCTCGCGTAGGTTCCCAGGCCGTAAGGGGCGGTGTCCGTGTCGCCCTCTTCGATGATCACATCGGAAGCTGGAATTCCCAGTTCCTGAGCGACGATTTGGGCATACGTGGTCTCATGCCCTTGTCCCTGGCTCTTCGTGCCCATGCGACAGATCGCTTTTCCCGTGGGGTGGACGCGGATCTCAGCACTATCGAACATCTTAATGCCAGCGATGTCGAATGTGTGCGCCGGCCCTGCCCCGACTGCTTCCGTGAAGCTGGAGATTCCGATGCCCATCAACTCGCCCTTCTTCCGCTTCTCCTCCTGCTCCTTACGAAGCTCTCTGTACCCAACCATCTCCAGCGCCTTGTCCAGCGCGCCCTCATAGTTTCCGCTGTCATAGGTCCAGCCAAGAGGAGTCTTGTACGGGAATTTATCCGGTTGGATGAAATTCTTGCGCCGGAATTCCGCCGGATCCATTTTCAATTCGGCAGCAAGCACGTCGATCGCTCGTTCAATCAGGTAAGCTGCCTCGGTGATTCGAAACGAACAGCGGTAGGCGATTCCGCCCGGCGCCTTATTCGTGTAGACGCCGTCGACTTCGCAAAACGAGTTCTCGAAATCGTAGGAACCCGTGCATACGCTGAATAGTCCGGCGGGAAATTTCGTCGGCTGCGCGGCGGCGTTGAATGCTCCATGGTCGGCAAGAGTCTTTACCCGCAGGGCCTTTACTTTGCCATTCTTATCGGCAGCGATCTCCGCTGTCATATGGTAATCACGAGCGAATCCAGTAGATTGCAGATTTTCCGAGCGGGTTTCAATCCACTTCACGGGCACACCGAGCGTCAGCGACGCGACGACCGCGCAAACATACCCGGGATAAATCGGAACCTTGTTTCCAAATCCGCCACCGATGTCGGGAGAAAGCACCCGGATGTTCTGTTCCGGGATTCCGCCGACAAGCGCAAACAAAGTGCGATGAGCGTGCGGTGCTTGAGAAGTGAGATACACCGTAAGCTTTTCCGTCGCCTTGTTGAAGTCGGCCACGCAGCCGCACGTTTCGAGAGGCGCCGGGTGACACCGTTGCGAAATCGCGTGCACGGTGGCCTTCACTGGAGCATTTTGAAAATCCCTATCCGTTGCCGCCCGGTCCCCCACCTCCCAGTGGAAAATGTGGTTGGACTTTTCTTCGCGGTCATCTCGGAGGATCGGTGCATCCGGGTCGGTCGCCTTATGAGGATCAACCAGCACAGGAAGCTCTTCGTATTCCACTTCGACCAGTTCGGCCGCGTCCGCCGCGGTGTATTGATCTTCGGCTACGACGAAAGCGACTTCCTGGGCTTGAAACAGGACCTTCCCCGTGGCCAGCACCATCTGCTTGTCGAAAAAGAGCGTAGGCATCCATGCGAGGTTGGCTTTGGCAAGATCCTCGCCCGTAATGATGGCCAGCACGCCGGGCAGCTGTTTGGCCTTTTCCGTATTGATAGACTTCAACCGCGCATGGGCGTACGGGCTGCGCACCATGTGTCCATAGACCATGCCGGGCAGACGGACGTCGTCGACATAGTTGCCCTTGCCTTGAATGAACCTGGAATCTTCTTTGCGCTTGATGGGATGGCCCATGCCGCCGACTTCGGGAGACGTTTTCGCGATCACTTTGCCACTCCTTCTGTCATTTTGTTCGCCATCTCGCCGGCAGCGTACTGAACAGCTTTGACAATATTTTGATAGCCGGTACAGCGACACAAATTGCCGGAAATGCCCCAGCGGATTTCCTCTTCGGTGGGTTTGGGATTTCTTTGCAGCAGCGCATAAGTAGACATCAGCATGCCGGGAGTACAGAAGCCACACTGCAGCCCGTGCTCCTGTTTGAAGCCTTCTTGCAATGGATGCCACTGACCATCTTTGATCAGACCTTCAACGGTGAGAAGCTCCGAGCCGTCGGCCTGCACCGCAAACATCGTGCAAGACTTGACGTTCTTGCCGTCCAGGACGACGGTGCAAGCTCCGCAATTACTGGTGTCGCAGCCAACGTGAGTGCCGGTTAATCCTAGATAATCTCGTATGAAATGCACGAGCAGGGTTCGCGGTTCCACGCTTGCCTCTCGCTCTCTGCCATTCACTTTGACCTGAACCGTCCGCTTCTTTGCCATTGCGTTTTCCCAGACCTCCGAAGATTGCTATTTTGCTGCGCGTTCCACGGCCCGCGTTAGAGCCCGCTTAGTTAATTCTTTTACAAGACTTCTCTTATATTCCACTGGGCCTCGCAAATCAGCGCTGGGCTCCGACTCGTCAGCGGCGAGCTGCGCTGCTTGAGCGATGGTAGATCCGTCGAGCTTTTTGCCACGCAGAGAGTCCTCGGCTTTTCGTGCATTTATTGGCGTCGGACCAACATTGGTCAATCCAATTCCCAATTTCTGACAGGTGCCATTGCCATCCAAAGTCAACTGGGCGGCCACGGCGGCTGTGGCAAAGTCTCCGACCTTGCGTTCCAGCTTAAAGTAGGCTCCGCCGCTACGAGGCGGTGGAACGGGTATGCGGATTTCGGTGAGGATTTCATCGTGCTGCAGCGCCGTGCTAAATAGAGAGAGGAAGAAATCCTCGACGGGTATGA
>Ga0126381_100002901_pt1 | contig 18623 bp, 12 predicted proteins | sample PanSoiMetPlot_28_FD_96465 | JGI IMG/M metagenome (GOLD analysis project Ga0126381, IMG submission 96465) | Tropical forest soil microbial communities from Panama - MetaG Plot_28 | ecosystem: Environmental > Terrestrial > Soil > Tropical forest > Bulk soil | place: Panama | collected 2016-02-17
GCCTGTACCGTTCCGAGCGCTCCGCAGCCCGCGATGGCGACAGTGGACGCGCGAATCTTCGCCTGCCCGGCATCGCCCAACGGCGAAAAGCGGCTCTGGCGTGAGTACCGGGAATCCGCTATTGGCATGCAGTTCCAGAGTATCAGGCAGGGCGGGCGTGGGTTATCATAATCGCTGGGTGCGAACGCCAGTCGACGTCTGGCTGCGGCTCCTGGCCTGCGTGTTTTTGGCGCATCCGGCTTCAGCCCAGCCTCCCAATAACCCTAGTTCGATCGGCCGCACCATCCTGCGGGTGGAATATAAGCCCGAACTGCAGCCGCTTCCCCCGGACGAGTTAGGTCGACTTGTGCCTTTATATGCAGGCACGCCGCTCAAAGCCGAAAACGTACGAGAGGCGATTCACAAGCTCTACGGGACAGGGCGTTACACCGACGTTTCAATCGACGGCACTCCCGCGGACGGAGGAGTGATCGTCGAGATTCACACGGAGCCGGCCTATTTCGTTAGCGGCGTTGATATCGACGGAGAAAATGAGCCGCCGAACAAGGCTCAGCTTGTGGCTGCGACGAGGCTCGAGCTCGGCGCGCCGTTCGTGCAGGAGGATCTGGAGCCCGCGATTGAAAACATGCAGGAACGGTTGAAAGCGAATGGCTTCTATAACGCGCAAATTCAAACCTCAGTCGAGCGTAATCCGCAAACCGAGGAAGCGAGCATCCGCTTCACCATCAATACAGGGCCTCGAGCGCGGTTTGAAGGCGTTCAGCTTTCAGGCACGTTCGATAAGAGCGAGGAAAGCCTGATCAAAGACACAGGATGGCGGAGGCATTTTACGTTCGTTACGCTGCCCGGCTGGCGTCAAGTCACGGAGAATCTTGTCCTGACCGGCGTAGCCAACATTCGGAAGAGCTTTGAATCCAGCAACCGGCTAAAGGCAATGGTTCGCCTTGATGAGCTGAAGTATGACGGCTCCGCGAACACAGTCACGCCCGCCATCACGATTGAAAATGGTCCGATCGTTGAAGTAAAAGCAGAGGGCGCGAAGGTATCTGACAGTAAGCTAAGGCAACTAATCCCGGTGTTTCAGGAACACACAGTGGACCGCAGCCTGCTGCTTGAGGGACGACGCAACCTTCTGGAATATTTTCAAAGCGAAGGCTACTTCGATGCGAAGGTCGATTTCGACGAGCAGACGCCCGCGAACCAGACGGTGATCGTTTATTCAATCGATCGTGGAATGAAAAACAAGCTGGAGAAGATCGAAATCCACGGGAATCGGTTTTTCGATACTCAGACACTCACAGAACGCATGGAGATCCGGAAGGCGAGTGCGATTCGATATCGTAGCGGCCGTTTTTCGCAGAAGCTGCTAGATCGGGATCTGGACGTGATTCGAGATCTCTATCGCTCGAATGGATTTCGCGATGTTCTGGTGACGGGAAGAATTACCGAAATTCCCAATGGGCGCCAGGCCGGAGGACTTGCTGTTTCGATCGAGATAATGGAAGGTCCCCAATGGCGCGTAAGCTCGCTCGACTTAGTGGGTATTCCGGACAGCGACCGAGATGACTTGATGGCCCTGCTGCAATCGACGCCGGGGCAGGCGTTCAGCGAAAGCAATGTGGCTTCCGACCGTGACGCGATCCTGAATCATTACTACAACAACGGTTATCCCGAGGCAACGTTCGATTGGACGCAGAGTGATGGGCCGGAGCAATATCAGGTAGCTCTGCGGTTCACGGTTGTGATCGGCGTGCCGCAATACGTGCGGGATGTACTAATTCGCGGGCTTGAGAAGACAAACCGGCGATTGGTGTCCGACCGGATTTCGCTCAAGTCCGGGGACCCCATCTCGCAGAGTGAGATCAGCAAGAGCCAACAAAAGCTCTACGATTTGGGCATTTTCTCCAAAGTGCAAACGGCAATTCAAAATTCCGACAACCCAGAGGATTCGAAATACGTCATTTTTCATATGGATGAGGCGAGCATGTACTCGCTGAATTTGGCCGTTGGCGCGGAGATCGCGCGCATCGGCGGCGGCACGACAACCTTCGACGATCCGGCCGGAGTCACTGGCTTCAGCCCCCGAGTTTCCGTCGGCATCAGCCGGATTAATCTCCTTGGGTTGGGTCATACGGTCAGCCTTCAGACGCGCGTGTCGACTTTGGAGCAACGCGCGCTGCTTTCTTATCTGGCGCCACAGTTCACAGGGAAAGAGAATACTGCGCTCAGCTTTTCGGCGCTCTTTGATAAATCGGACGATGTGCGCACGTTCTCGGCCCGGCATTGGGAAGGTTCCGTTCAGATTTCACAGAAGCTGACGCGCGCTTCCACGATTCAGGCACGCTATATTTTCCGAAAAGTGAACATCGATGAGAACACGCTCAAAATTTCCCCGGGGTTGATTCCACTACTGTCACAGCCCGTACGCGTGGGGAGCGTGTCGGCATCCTACCTTTTGGACCGCCGCGATGATCCGATCAATAGCAAGCGCGGTTTTTTTAACTCCGTCGACATCGGCTATGCGACGAAGTATCTGGGGTCGGAAACCGACTTCGTGCGATTCGTATTCCGGAATTCGACCTACCATCGCATCGGCAAGGAATTGGTATTGGCCAGAAATCTTCAATTCGGCTACATCCAGCGTTTGGGTGGGCTTCCTGAGATTCCGCTTGCGGAGCGGTTCTTTTCCGGCGGCTCTTCCTCGCAGCGAGCCTTCCCCGATAATCAGGCGGGTCCGCGCGACTTGGAGACTGGCTTTCCCCTGGGCGGTGACGCTCTGCTCTTCAACCAAACGGAACTTCGTTTTCCTTTGATCGGTGATAACGTGGGCGGCGTGTTGTTTCATGACATCGGAAATGTATACTCGGACATCCGGGATATCAGCATGCGGTTCCACCAGCGGAACTTGCAGGATTTCAATTATGGAGTGCAGGGCGTGGGTTTCGGGATTCGGTATAAAACGCCGATAGGACCCGTACGCTTCGACTTGAGCTATAGTCCGAACTCGCCTAGATTCTTTGGCTTTTCGGGGACGCGGGATGAGTTGCTCGCCAATGAGGGGACGTTAGTGAACCAGCGCATTAACGTGATCCAATTTCATTTTTCTTTGGGGCAGACTTTTTGAGGCTTTTGATGATAGGTCGGCGCCGATCAGCATTTGTTGGGCTCTGGGGCAGGCGTGGATGCCTACCCCTCATGGATTCCAAAGGATTGTCTGTCTGGCTCGCGCTTATAGCCTGCGGCCTTTCAACGCACGCAGAGATGTTGGATCGGATCGCCGTGACCGTAGGCAAGACGGTGATCACGGAAAGCGAAGTACTCACGAATCTTAAGGTCGCGGCGTTTCTCGATGGCAAGGAACCCGACTTGAGCGGCGCATCGAAAAGAAAGGCTGCGGAACGGCTCGTGGATAAGGAACTGCTACGGCGGGAGGTGCCTGGCGTTTCAGCCCCGGCGGCGTCATCGGATGTGATCGAGCAACTCAGGAAACGTTATGGATCGGAGACAGAATACCTGGCGGCGATGGAGCGGCTCGGGATCACGGAGGCCGATGTCACCCAGCAGCTTTCCCAAGGGATGCAATCGCTCGACGCCAGCAACCGGCGGTTTCGCCCGGAAGTGCAAGTATCCGACGACGACGTGCGCGGCGAATACAATGCGCTCGCCAGCCAGTGGCGCGTTCAGCACGCCGAGGAAATGCCGAGCTTCGACGCCAGCCGAAACCAAGTCCAGGAAATCGTCGTGAGCAGACGAGTGAGCCAAGCTCTCGACCGGTGGCTGGAGATGGCGCGCGAACAAACTTCGATCGTTTATCACGACAAGGTGTTTGAGTGAGAGCTTTCGCAAGAATTCTGGCACACATAACCACGCGCGGCTTAGCGGCCATCGCAGTTCTTCTGCTGCTGATTGCGCTCAGTATCGTTCTGGTTTTCCGCAGCGGCTGGTTCCGCGAGCAGGTGCGCGAGCGGATCGTTTTCGAAATTGAGAAGGCCACGGGCGGGCGTGCCGAGCTCGGTCAGTTCGATTTCAAGTGGGCCAGCCTTACGGCGCGTGTAGATTCGCTCGTCGTGCATGGCAAGGAATCGCCTGACGAACCTCCCCTGATTCGCGTTGCGTCCGTTGATGTTGGCATTCGCGTGCTTTCCGCGCTGGAATATAAAGTCGATCTGGCTTCATTGCATGTAGAAAAGCCCCGCGTCCGGATTGCCATTTATCCCGATGGTTCGACTAATCTTCCAAGCCCGAATCGGCCCGAGAAGGGCAAAATCTGGACTGCGGCGATCCTCGATCTCGCCGTGAAACGGTATGAAGTGGCGGATGGTATTTTCGAGTACGACAATCGCAAAATTCCGGTAAGTCTGCGCGGAGAGAACCTCAACGTCGAGATGAACTACGACCCCGCTCTGAACGCCTACCCGGGAGAACTGAAGTCGGCACACGTTCGGGTAATGACAGAAAACGTACAGCCCCTCGAAGCCGACGTGACTGCCGGATTCCGCATTGAGCAATCGCGTATCGTGTTCCCTAAAATAACTGTGATTGAGCAAAGCGCTCGCGCGGAGTTGAGCGGCGCTCTCGAAGATCCGCGAAAGCCTCACGGAACTTTTATCGTGAAGGCCTCTACACAGGTCCGCGACCTGGTGCGCATGTTCAACGTGCCTCTGAATCCCGTAGGGTTAGGAACCTTTGACGGCCAGTTGAGCGTCGATTTCGGCGATCCTTTTCAATTCAGCGTAAGCGGAAAGGCAAGCGGCCGCGGATTGGGTTATGCGCAGGATCGGCTTAATATCGACGGCGCGGACGGCCGTGCAGATGTGTTCCTAACGCCAGATCAGCTTGTAGTGACGGGCTTTACGGCGAACGCCCTGGGCGCGACTGTCTCCGGCAAACTTCAACTGTCGAACTGGCGGAAGTTGCATGTCGAAGGGGAAGTCAAATCGCTGGACGTGCATCGGGCGGGCAGTATTGTCACAGACCGGTCGCTTCCCTGGAACGGAACGCTGGAAGGTTCTTACAGCCTGGATACGACTCGCGGCAGACAGGACACTCTCGCGAAAGCGAACCTTAACGTTCTGCCTGTGCCCGAAGGAAATTCGCTCGAAGGCGCGGTGCAATTCACCTATGACGAAGCTGCGGCCACGCTGGAACTCGGCGATTCGCATCTCAATACTCAAGCCACGCGCATGGAAGTGTCTGGAACACTCGGGCGCGCCCTAACGGGGAAGATCCATTCGACAAACCTGGATGATTTGTTGCCGGCATTGATGCTCGTCCAGGACAACGCACCTGCGTCGCTGCCCATCAAGCTCGAAGGCGGCGCAGCGGACGTAGATGGAACGGTCACAGGCCCGTTCGAAAATCCGGCTTTTCGCGGCCAGTTGCAGGTGACGAAGGGCACAGTTAAAGGACATGGCTTCGACCGTTTCGAAGCTACGGGAGTGGAAGCATCGAAAGACCGCATACGTGCTTCGAAAGCGACGCTCGTCCGAGGGAGCGCCCAGGCTTCGGGCCCGATCGATATTCAAGCGAATGAAGGCAGCTTCGAGAACGCCGGAATAACCACCAGTTTGACGATTCAAGACCTTTCCATTGGGGATGCGCTCAGAGAATTCGGCGAATCGCTGGCAGTGAATGGGACGCTATCCGGCACGCTTCGGGCAAGTGGCACGATTCACGATCCTCAAGGCGACGGAACCTTCACGATTCGACAGCCCGCCGCGTATGGAGAACGCGCCGATGCCGTCCGCGCAAGTCTTCGCGTGTCGAAAGGACTCGTGGAGCTTACCGGCGGGGACATAATGGATGGCCCGGCGCGAGTACGTTTTTCAGGCTCCTACAAGCATCCCGATCAGGACTTCAAATCCGGAGACGTTCGCTTTCAGGTGGCGGCGCAGAACATTACTCCAGATCGTGTGGAGGCGATCGCCAAGCTTCAACCTCCCGTGGGCGGGACGCTCACCGGGATGCTCGAAGGATCGGGCAGCGTGGAGAACTCCGGGTTTACGCTGGTCTCCGCGGATGGCACAGCGTCGCTCGCAAATTTCACCTATGACAAGCAACCCGTGGGAAATCTCACGCTGAAGGCCGAAACAAAAGGCTCGGATCTTGCGCTTACCGTAAACGGGAAGATTCGCGAGGCGAACGTGGAGGGCCAAGGCTCCTGGAAGCTCACAAGCGACGACGCAGGTACGGTTTCCGTAAAGTTCTCGCGAATGGATATCCAGACCGTTCATAAGCTCGCAATGCTGGGTGGATCGGGGGACGAGGAATCTTCCGACCTGCCCTTCGATGGATTTGTAGAAGGGCACGCTACGGCAACTCTCCGTTTACGGGCGCCATCGGAATTCCAAGCCGAAGCAATTCTGGATACCTTGCAGCTTCGCCCGCGGCCTTCTATTGCGCCGATCTCCGTGGCCAAAGCGATTCCAGCCGGGGACATAGAACTGCACAATACGAAGCCTGTAATTGTCGCTGTAAATGCAAAAGAAGCTATCATTCGCTCCGCGGAGTTTTCTGCGCGAGATACCAATATTTCCGCGAGCGGGTCTGTTCCGTTCGATGGCGCGAGCAACGCCGACTTCAGTATCCGCGGGGACCTGAACCTTACGATCTTGCAATTGCTCAGCCCGGACCTCACCGCCACGGGTAACGCCACGATGCAGGCTACCGTCCGGGGCGCATTGCGCGATCCCTCCGTAAACGGCCGTATGCAGCTTAAGGGCGCTTCTGTCTATTTCGGGGATCTGCCGAACGGACTGGATAACGCAAACGGCACGGTGATTTTCGACCGCAAGCGCGCCACCATCGATAACCTCACAGCGGAAACCGGCGGCGGAAAGCTCGCGCTGACGGGCTATTTGGAATTCGGATCTTCCCTTGTCTACCGGCTTCAGGCCGATGCCAAGCAAGTTCGCTTGCGCTGGCCTGAAGACTTGAGCACGACTTTTGACGCAAAACTCGCGCTCAACGGCACGCCGGCACAAAGCACGCTTTCTGGAACTCTTACGCTTGACCGTGCGGCATTCAGTGCCCGAGCCGATCTGGGGAAGCTCTTTGCGTCGAGCACACAACCTGTGCCCACCACTGGCTCTCCCAATGATCTTCTTCGTGGGATGCAGTTCGACGTACGCATCGACAGCGGACCTAATTTCGAATTTGAAACTTCACTAACCCGCGACGTCGAGGCTGAGGTTGACCTGCGTTTGCGAGGCACGCCGTTGCGGCCCGTTTTGCTGGGCGACATTTCTGTAAACCAAGGCGAGATTCAAGTCTTGGGCAATCGCTACACAGTAAATCGCGGAGACTTACACTTCCTGAATCCCGTGAAGATCGAGCCTTCTCTCGATTTGGAGCTCGAAACAAAAGCGCGCGGAATCACTGTCGACGTAACTCTTTCAGGGACGGTCGACAAGCTGAAAGTGAACTACAGTTCGGATCCACCGATGCAATCGGGCGACATCATCGCGCTCCTTGCGGTCGGGCGAGATCCTTCCTTTTCGTCCAGCGTGGCCAACACTTCGGCAGCAGGAACTGGCGGAGTGACGAATCCAGGGCTCGGCTTGCTGAGTGAAGCGGCGTCCGAGCAGTTGTCGAGCAGACTGCAACGCTTTATCGGCTCAAGCCGCGTAAAAATCGATCCAACTATGACAGGCGTCGACAACCTTCCGCAAGCGCGGTTAACGATTGAGCAGCAGGTCTCGCGCGACATCACGCTGACTTATATCACCAACCTGAACCGCACGCAGGAGCAGATCGTCCGCTTGCAATGGGATTTCAGTAAGAAATGGTCCGCAATCGCGGTGAGGGATTCGAACGGGCTGTTTGGAATCGATTTCCAGTATCGGAAGCGGTTCTAAGGGACGGCGGAACTCCAGACCCGCCTTCAAGGAGACCGGTCGCGTTAAGCTTCGGCGCGCTTGGCAGCCAACTGCCGCTCGAACGCCAACTTCCCTTTGTACTCTTCCCACAACGTGCTGACGCCCGCCCAATAGTACCCACCAACGAACAACACCAGGAAAGGAACAGCAAGGTAATTAAACGACTCCAGGGCGAAGACGACCATCGCCAGGAAGTACGTGCCCACCGCCAACTCCGCATAAGGCAACAAGCCGCTGCGCCGCTTGTATTTCACGTTCTTGATGACGACCTTCTGCTGCCCGGAAATCGCATATTTTGGCGTTCGCGCGAAAGCTGTCTGATAGCCAACCAAAGCTTCCAAAACCGCGCGCGAATTGATGATTGTCAATGCGACACCCGCCGCCATCAACGCAGGGAGAAAGAGGAAAGCGCGTTTCCATGACGTCGGAAAAAGCTCGCGATGCGCAATTACATAGAACGCCGAAATTGACCAGAATGAAGCGGCGATCAATGGCGTGTCGATCACCAGCAGCTCAAACCAGCCCATGTAGAACCGCACGATCATCACGGGGAGCATCAAGGCGCTCACCAGGATCATCAGCGGATAGGAAATGTTTGGAGTGAGATGGAAAAACGCTTCGGCCTTGACCTTCATCGGCTGGTCCGACCTAAGAATCTGCATCAACAGCTTCTTGGCGACTTGAGTGAGGCCCTTCGCCCAGCGCGATTGCTGCACCTGGAAACCGTAGGTATCCACGGGAAGTTCAGACGGGCATTCGATCGAAGGAACATAGACGAATCGCCAGCCTTTAAGCTGCGCGCGATAGCTTAGGTCCGAATCCTCGGTAAGCGTATCGTGCTGCCATCCTCCCGCTTCGGCGATCATGCGTTTGCGCATGATTCCGGAGGCGCCGTTGAAGTTGAAAAACTTGCCTGCTCCCGCGCGCGCCACATGCTCAAGCACGAAGTGCCCGTCGAGCAGCATCGCCTGAACTTCGGTCAGCACGTTATAGTGCCGATTCAAATATCCCCAGCGGGTTTGCACCATGCCAACCTTCTCATTGGCGAAGAAGTCAACCGTGCGCTCCAGAAAATCGGCAGGGGGCACGAAGTCTGCATCAAAAATGGCGACGATCTCGCCCGTTGCGGTCTTCAGTCCGTTTTCGAGTGCTCCCGCCTTGAAACCGTGGCGGTTAGAGCGATGGATGTACTCGACCGGAAATCCCGCCGCCCGATATTCCGCGCAAAGCCGCTCCGTGAACGGATGCGTTTCGTCGGTTGAATCATCCAGCACCTGAATCTGGAGAAGTTCGCGCGGATAGCGGATCTTCGTCGTGCTCTCGAGCAGTCGCTCCACAACGTATTGCTCGTTGTAGATGGGCAACTGAATGGTGACCGGCGGCAGTTGCTCGAACTTTGTCGGCGCCACATCGAGCATTTGATGCCGGTGCTTCCAATAGCCCCGAATCATCGCGTACCGGTGCAGTCCATACACCGAAAGCACAATTAGCACGCCGAAATACGGTACTAACAGAGCCCAATCGAAGGGCTGCAGCCTGTATAGCCCGTTGAAAGTGTTGTCGAAAAGCGCATCCGCAATGCGATTGGAAAGCGCGGAGGCGCCACTCGCCAGGAAAAAGGCTGGAATAAACGGGGACACGGGAACCAAATAGAACCCCCGGTAAGATGACCCGGGAAGGCGTGTAACTGTTTCATTATAACGATTTTCGGGTCTAAATGCTATACTCGGAGCAACTCCGAACAGCTTCGAGCCGGAGAGTGAAATGCGCTTTTTTCTCGATACTGCGAACCTTGACGAGATCAAGCAGGGTGCGAGCTGGGGCATTGTAGACGGAGTCACCACGAACCCCTCGCTGATCGCAAAAGAAGGCGTGCCGATCGAAGAGCAGGTCCGCAAAATCTGCGATATCGTTAATGGCGAGATCAGCGCGGAAGTGGTCTCGCTCGATACCGCCGGAATGCTCTCTGAGGGCCGGAAGCTCTCGAAGATTCACAAAAACGTCGTAGTGAAAGTTCCTTTGACTCGCGACGGAATCCGCGCCTGCTCGGCATTGAGCAAGGAAGGCATTCGCGTCAACGTGACGCTCTGCTTTGCGCCAAACCAGGCGCTCCTCGCGGCAAAGGCCGGAGCCTATTTCATCAGCCCTTTCATCGGACGCATAGACGATACCGGTTGGGATGGAATGCACCTGATCCGGGAGATCTTGCAGATTTACAAAAATTACGGATTTAAGACGCAGATTCTGGCGGCTTCCATACGCAATTCGGGGCACGTGATCGAATGTGCCAAAGCCGGAGCCGACGTGGGCACCATGCCCTTCAAAGTCATGGACTCATTGTTCAACCATCCGCTCACGGATAAGGGGATCGATCAGTTCCTGAAGGACTACCGCAAGGCCTTCGATCCCTCCAAGAAATAAACTCATGTCGCCAAATGCTCAACTCGCGGCCCTGGGCGGGTTAGCCATCATATTGATCGCTATTGGAGTGTGGATTGCGTTTCGCGCGGCGCACGCCAACCCCGAGAAGAAGGAACAGAAGCGCAGACTGTGGGTAAATCAGCACGGCCGCCTCGGCGATGCCGTCATCACGGAAGCTACCGATAACACCCTCTACTACGCGTATTCGATCCACGGCGTGCGCTACACCACCTCCCAGGACATATCTTCCTTGAAGGACCGCCTGCCGGCCGAGCCTCGCAAATTGATCGGAACGGCAAACCTGAAGTATTTCGTGAAGAACCCGGCTAACTCCATCATCTTCTGCGAAAAGTGGAGCGGCCTGCGCGTGAAAGGCGAAGCTTTTCCAGAGCAGCCGCCGCCAGATTCCGTTACTTCACTTCAATCGAAAACGGCATCAGACGCATAACCCCGCCTTCCGCTAGTGCGCGAATCGGCATATTTCCGAAGAGGCTGTGAATCTTCTTCTCGATGTACGCCGATTCGATTCCCGGGGTATCGTCATTGCGATTCATTATGTAGTCAAAGATCGTGCGCCGCGGCGGGTACGTCACCAGCGCCACGCGCTCCGACGCCGGAATCTTCGCTCGCTCTTTGACCATATCGAGCGCGCGGTTCAGGCCGCCGATCTCATCGATGAGCCCGTTCTGCTTTGCCTGCGCGCCCAGCCAGACACGTCCTTGCGCCAGCGGCTCCACGTCATCATACTTGCGTTTCCGCGCTTCGGCGACTCGGCTGACGAACCCTTGATAGAAGACCTGAATCTCGCGTTGAAGCTTGGCCCGCTCTTCGTCCGAAAGAGGCCCGTAATCGGAATCGATCTTCGCGAAATGGCCCCGGGAGAGAATAGTTTTCTTCAAACCAATCTTGTCGTAGAGACCCAGCAAATTGACGCGTCCGTAGAACACGCCAATCGAGCCGGTCAATGTATTGGGATAGGCCAGCACGGGATCGCCCGTCATCGCGATGAAATAACCGCCGGATGCGGCGGTGTCCGACATCGAGATCACCACCGGCTTTTTCTTGCTGAGGGCTTTGGCCTCGTGCAGAATGTCGTCCGACGCAATGCCGTCACCGCCGGGCGAGTCAATCCGCAAAATAACGCCCTTAATGCTCGAATCGTTCGCCACTTCGCGGATACGTCGAATCATGCCTCCCGAAGTGATCCCCGTATCGCTCAAATCGTTCTCCCCCGTGCCGCGCGTGATATCGCCTTCGCCTACCAGCAGCGCGATCTTGGATTTTCCGTTGAAGCCGGCGACGTCAGCCTTCGCATAAGTGCGTTCATTGATCAGGTGGTCTTTGTCTGGCAGTTCATCCGGAAAATTCAGCCCATCCACGAGTCCGCCATCGAGCGCGGGCTTGCCAGTAAACGGTCCTTGATCGAGCAGCGCTTTCACCTGTTCTGGCTGCTTTTTGCGTCCTTCCGCGATGACGGAAATAAGGTCGCCCCAATACTGGTCGAGGATCTGATTCATCACTTCGAGCGTTTCGGGACTAGGGCCCGTCTTCGTAAACGTATCGGGTGCGTCTTTGTACTTGCCGACGTGCTCGAATTCCATCTCTACACCGAGCTTGTCGAGCGTGCCCTTCAGATACATCAACTCCGCGCGAAGGCCTTTAACATCGAGGAAATCTTCGGGGGCCATGTAAATCTTATCCGCCGCGGTCGCGATGTAGTATTCATGTGTCGCTGGTCCGCGCAAGTAAGCGTAAACAGGTTTGCCCGTCTTCTTGAACTCGAGAATATCCGACCGCAATTCCTGGAGCTTCGCCCATCCCACAGACAGCCCACGGGGTTCAATAATGAGCGCTTTGATTCGTGAATCTGCCGCAGCCTTTCGAAGCAGTTGCCAAGTCTCCCCAAGTGTCATCGGCGGCTGGTCCTGGAGGAAAGGAATCGCCACATCGACGGGAGCCTGCTCCGGCAGATCGCCTTCCAGATGCAGCACCAACGTGGAGTTCGCCACAACGTCCGGCTTCCGGTCCCCGAGGCGCGCAACAGCGAAGATCAGGATAACGACGGCGAGGCCCGCAAAAACAAGGCCGATGACGAATCCGAGGATGAACTTCTTCACGCCTCGATTGTAGCGCTAGGGCAACCGCGTGCTGGCTTATTCGGCTAACAGGGGCTCTAGATCATTAATGGCGTAGAGCCCTGATCGGGGTTGGACGCTGCCCGCTCTTGATCAGAAACGGGGGAGGCCTTCGGAACCCAAGTTGATAAAACAATCTTGGGAGAAGCGTTTTGACCAACGCAGAGATTCTATTGGGCCTACCCGGCTACCAGATGACAAAGATGGAATGGGAGAGTGGACAGATATGGATAGAGGCGCGGCATAAGGGACGGAGTGCCCGAAGTGCCAGGGAAGGCGGCTGAGAAGTAAAGGATGCCTTCGGCGGCGAGTGCGGCACGAAGATTGGGGAATGTGGAAATGCATTCTTTGGTTAGAAGGAAAAAAATATCAGTGCCGGGATTGCAAGCCATCGGTTTCGCCAACAGTTTCCCGGGATTCTAAAGCGGCAGCGAGCCAGCGACGCGTTCCAAAGAAAGATCTTCGTGCAACACCTGGACGGGATTAACCGGAGCCGATTGGGGGAAGCGTGAAGGGATCGGAGCGGCAAACGGTGGAACGCTACTTTCAAAAGGGGCTGAAGCGCGAGTTTTCCGAACGGCATCTGCCGCAGTGTCCCCAAGTGCTGGGCATCGACGAACACTTTTCACGCGCCGCAAGGGGTTCGCCACGACGCTGTGTGATTTAAGAAACCGCAAGGTCTACGATGTGGTGCTGGGCAGTTCCGAACTGCCTCTGGAAGCCTATTTTCAGCGTCTGGAGGGCAAGGCGGAGGTAAAGGAGTGTGTATGGATCTGGCTGCGCACTACCGCACGCTGGTGCGCAAACACTTCCCGCAAGCCAAGATCGTGGCGGACCGGTTTCATGGGATCCGATTGATCAATGCCACTTCTTAGCCTGCTGGCGCGAGATCGATGCAGTGGGCTCGCGCAATCGTGGATTGCTTCTCTGATGCGCCGTCATCGCCACAATCTGGAGCCGCAACAGCAGGACCAACTTACTCCCGGTACCACGACAATCGTGAGTGAGTTCGCGTTCGGACCCAGTTATCACGAGAGTGACAGATCTCGGAGGTGTAAGTGTTTGAAGGGGTTGGTTGGGCTGCCGGGATTTGAGCCCTGGACCACCACTCTATCGCCGCAGGCCAAGCCAGGCATCAATCAAGAGCGGTCCTTTGGCCTATACGCGCTGACCAAGAGCGCGACTGTGATGGCAACATAGAGAACCCCGGTGACGCCTTCGAGGGCAGCTAGCATCCGGGCCTCGCCTTGCACCGGAACGATGTCGCCATACCCAATAGTTGTCAACGTGACCAGACTGAAATACAGCAATTCGCTTTGCCGATCAATTGCCGTAACGCTTTTGTGCAATATAGCATCCGGAGAAAAGATCTCAGTGGCGTTGTAAAGGGCGAACCACAGCATCCCAAGCAGGAGATAAATGCTGACCGCGGTTGCCAAATGCGATTCGTTCACAGTGCGGGCGTTCTTAAGATATGAAAACAGCCTAACGACTGTTAGCGTGAAGAAGGCCGCGAGGAGAGCCCATCTGGTTCCAGCAATTATGCGGCTTTGCGAGAACGTGCTGATTAAGGTAAACACAACCACGCCGACCATCAGGAGCACGGAGGGCCACAACCAACGCTTTGCTTCGGCCAACCTGACCGTCGCGAATACGACTGGTAGAAACATTACTGCCCCAAGGAAGCTCCGCCGGAAGTCGCTGCGGTCCAGTACAGGGTGGAGAAGAATCACTAGCACCAGCGATATGAGAAGCAATACATCGGGCTGGGGTTTCGTCCTCATAGAGACGCAGTTTACTCTAAAGCGCAATCCGCAGCAGCGCTTTTTTGTAGATTAAGGCGCATTGTCGACGGACTAGCCGGACTAACGTGTCGCGCATGCGTGCGCTGTCACACGAACAAAAGATGCAAGCTTGTGATTCGAGAATCACTCGTCCCCAACCAGGTTTTTCAATGGTTGTGGCGCAATATGCGTTCCCATCTGCGTGGGTGCAAAAGAATTTGCGCAGAACCTTGTTCGCGCCGCCTGCAACTGGGATCGCTAAATACATTGGCCCGCTCCGAATTTGTTGAATCAGCAAGCCGGCGGCTTGAATCCGTTCTGCAGGAGCCCGATTTCGTGCACACTTCTAGCGTATTGCTGCTGCTACTCCTAGTCATGCGCAACGAGTGTCTGGTGTGAAAGGTTTGCCGAGGGGCTGCCTGCCGACACAGCAGCGCCCGGCTAGTGGCCGGGCCATCAGCGGTTTATGAAAACACAGGAGCGGAACCGCATATCGTTTGTTTTCAATTTACAGTCGTTTTATCCAAAGATGGACGTGGGTTTTGGACAGTTTTGTAGGTCTCCGCAAACTGAATCACTATGCACTGTGAACTTACATAAATCGAATGCGTCAGCTGCTTAAGGAAATCCAACACACTCCGTTGCTGTGGATGCTGGCAATGGTCCCGGTACTATTCGTCTATCACGAGTTGGACCCGGAATCGCACACGGTGCTGTTCATTCTCTCGGTATTGGCGATCATACCGTTAGCTGCATTACTAAGTCTGGCAACGGAATCCGTCGCTGCGAAGACAGGCGACTCGGTGGGCGGCCTTCTCAATGCCACGTTGGGAAACCTGACGGAACTGGTCATCGCTCTTGCAGCTTTACATGCCGGGCAGTACATGTTGGTGAAGGCGTCCGTCGCCGGGGCCATTGTCGCCAACACACTTTTCGTGCTGGGGATGTCATTTCTGCTGGGTGGACTCAAGTACCATGTGCAGGAATACAACCGAGTCAACGCCCGCTTCCAAGCCGGCTTGCTTTTCTTGGCCACCATAGCCCTTCTGATCCCTTCTGCTGTTGGGAAAGCCGACTCGGCCGCACCGACGGTGTTCACTCAGAAGTTAAGCGTTGGTCTATCCGTACTCCTCCTCGCTGCATATGGTCTGGGAATGTTGTTTTCGCTGAAAACCCATCGTGAGCTATTTGCCGGCGAAGAATCCGGTGAAGGCGACGACGCGCCACTACCCATCGGTGTCGCGTTAGGGACCTTGGCATTCGTCACGGTCCTCGTCGCGTTGGTGAGCGAGGTATTCGTTGACTCAGTACAGCAAGCAGCCCAGACATTCGGCATGACTCCGGCATTCGTTGGCTTCATCGTCGTGTCGCTGGTCGGCGGCGCCGCCGAGATGGGATCGGCATTTGCGGGGAGCCGAAAGAACCGCCTGGATTTGAGCATAGGGATCGCGTTGGGGAGCGCTTCGCAAATCGCGCTATTTGTCGCCCCGGTCCTGGTGCTGCTTAGTTATATCCTGGGCCCGCAAGTGATGGATTTGCAGTTCTGGCCTGGCGCCATTGTGATGATCCTGATCGCCACCATGGCAGCAGCTCTTGTTACCAGCAGCGGGTGTTCGACGTGGTTTGTCGGCGTGTTTATCCTGATGGTTTATCTCGTCTTCGCGATGACTCTTTTTCTCTTACCGCCACGCGCACAATGAACTTCAGAAGCCCTAAGGGCGTCATCGAAACGTTTTCGCGTCGGCCACGCTGAGATTTGCTGGAGCGATCATGTCAACAGCCAATTTTGCAAAGCGCTCACCGCCCGAACGAGCCCAGGCTGCGTGATTATTTGTTCGCAAGACGAAAGCGAGATCGTTTGGGGGATGTTCCCATCGGTCCATGCTCCTCTCAAGTGGACATTGTGCCCGTATCGCCAACTCATTTCCTTCCCTCCTCGCGATATAAGGACGAAAACGAAGTAACGGCTACCATGCCTACCCATTTTCGGCGCGAAAGAGGGCGCGGGGGACCGTGGCGTGGTTCAGCATGTATAAGGAAATTTGAATCTTCGTCGTCTCGCGATATGGAGAAAACACGACAGGGAAGCCTACCATTGGTGCCACGATAATCGCGAGTGAGTTCGCGTTTGGACCAGTTTGGACCCAGTTCCTACGAGAGTGACAGCTCTCGGAGCTGTAAGTGTTTGAGGGGTTTGGTCGGGCCGACGGGATTTGAACCCGGGACCTCTGGCACCCCAAGCAAAAAAATATCAATCACTTACAAGCATCGGCCAAATCCTCTCTACGCGCGTTTCGGGGATGAGAAGTAGCTCAACGGAGTTGGCGCCGGCCCGAGAAGGGAGCTATACCCGATCCAGATCGGCTCAACTCTTCGCAGGCATTCTGTATCAGCGTCTGGGGAACATTCGCGGCCGAGACGGGACAATCGGTAAGGTCCGCGGTCACGGACCTTCTTCAGGACGACGCTTTACGTGCTGCTCTTAGAGCGAGTTCTATTCCAGTGCCCCTCAGCTTAGAAGATAGTGATCTCGATCGATTAAATGAACACCCGGATGAGCTAGGCACCGCGACCACGCTCGACGCGCTGATTAGGGTCCCTGGACTGGCGGTTGCAATCGAGAACAAATTGACAGAGTCACTTGGAAGTTGCAGCCAGGCATCCACGAAGCAATGTCCGGGCATCTATGGGCTTGTGTCCGACTTGAAGAACGGCACCCGTGCATCCTGCCGTTTGGAAGTAGCAGATGGGCGGCGACTAGGAAGGACCTATTGGTCGGTTATGCGGGAATTAAGCAGTATCGATGCTTACCCGATGAATCAACCCTGCGCTTTCTCGCCCGGCCTACCAAGTGACGCGAAACAGTCGGCGGCGACTGGCGAGCGATCTTCGCGTATCCACCTGATCGAGGCCGCACGCAGGCGCATATCGTCTCCGTAGTTCGACGCCTTCGGCCCGAATACCAGGCGAAAATCCTTTATCTCAACTACCTGACGTTTGCCCAGAAATTGGTAGAGTCGCCTGATTCAACTGGTCGCCAACTGAGAGAGACCTGAACCACCGCCTGCACCAGTGCGGTTATGTATAAATCCGTGACTGCCAATTGCCACTGATTAGGGTGGCGACCTGCATTCGGCTTTGCAATGCCAAAAGGCGTGAATTCGGCTGAGTTTTTTCGCGACAGGATAGCGGCATCCAACGCGGTGTTTACGTATTGGGTAGCCCACGATGAGGAGCACATTTTCGGTTGGTGTTGGCTTCAGCCCTGTCGAAATAATCCCTTCTCCCAATCAAGGATGGGTGAGATCAGTACCTACGTTCCTCAAGATGCGAACTGTGATGGAGTCGCCCACGCGCTCATTCACCACCTAATCGATCATGCTCAAGGAACAGGCGTTTCCTGCGTCGTCGGATAGCAAGAATATTGAAGCTTCTCGAGTCTCTAGACGGGGGCAGAGAACGAAAGAATCCGGAGTCACCCACTAGTCGCCTGGGCTGACATGCTGGATCTAAGGTGGTCCGACGACCAACGTCGGACCCCGATCTATTGCCGACTACCTGAACCTATTCAAGAATGCGCCCGATCCAACAACGCCCGACATCGAGAGCCATGCGAAGAACTTTACGGCTCCAGAAGACCGACTCCCGTCGCATCAGGCTTTGAGAGCGACAAGACCCCCGAGAGCCGGATCCGAGAAGCTGTCCTCTCCGGTTTCAACGTGACCCGCAAGCCGATATTTGAAGGTCGGGTCTCCGCCAGCCGTGACGATCAGGTCGTACCAACCAAAGAACTGATCGAGCGATAACTTGTCTACTACTGTCGCATGGGGATGAAGAATCCGGGTTGTAAGCAAGTTGCCCGTATATGCGTCGAGAACGATCACTTCAGCTTCAGTGGATCCAAAATTGGTAATGTTCCACCCGATATTGGGGCCTTGCCCGATGTTATAGCGGGTGACCACATCGAGAACCGCGGCGCTCGAACCGAGGCTGCCATTGAAGTAGCGCACGAAGCCGTTGGGGCCGTAAACCGACAGGTTATAGGGCGACGTGACGTTCCACGTACCGGCAAGGCTCTTGCCGGGCTCCACTGTGTAATAGCGGACCGGATCGGCGGCATTACCGGAACGCACGTGAAACACCACGGTGGCGTTGCCCGTGTTTAGGAAGGTTAGGCTTACAGTGCTATTGGATGCGCTGACCACGGCGTGAACATCCAACTCGTAAGGGAGGGCGCGCGCCGGGCGGATACCGGTTTCCTGTGCCGGCACGCCGGCGATCACGCTATTCAGACCGGGAATGAAGGTAGTGCCACCGGCGCCACCGAGTTCGGCGGGTGGGGGCAGAAAGCCTGCGGTTGACGGCAGGCTGACGGGAGCGGCGTTCGGGTTGGCAAAGTTGAAGAC
>Ga0126381_100002902_pt1 | contig 18623 bp, 15 predicted proteins | sample PanSoiMetPlot_28_FD_96465 | JGI IMG/M metagenome (GOLD analysis project Ga0126381, IMG submission 96465) | Tropical forest soil microbial communities from Panama - MetaG Plot_28 | ecosystem: Environmental > Terrestrial > Soil > Tropical forest > Bulk soil | place: Panama | collected 2016-02-17
ATCGAGGCCAATATCGATGACGCATCGCCGCAGGTGATTGCATACGCCGCCGACCGGGTGATGGACGCGGGAGCGCTCGACGCGATCGTGATCCCTGCGCAGATGAAGAAGGGAAGGCCGGGCGTGCTGCTGCAGATTGTGGCGCCGCCGGAGAAGCGCGAAGAGATCGCGGGCGTGCTGTTCCGCGAGACGACCACGCTGGGCATCCGCTTCTACGAGGCGGAGCGGCGCGTGCAACCCCGCGACTGGGTGGAAGTCCGGACGCCACACGGCCTGGTGCGCGTGAAGACCGCGCCCACCGGCTTTGCGCCCGAGTACGAAGATGCGCGGCGCATCGCCGCCGAAACGGGCGTCCCACTGAAACAGATTCTCGCGGAAGCGACACAGGAATACCTACGAACCCGATGAAATACTACCTGACCACGCCGATCTACTACGTCAACGCAGCGCCCCATATCGGCCACACCTATACGACCCTGGCCGCGGATACGATCAAGCGTCTGAAAAAGATGCAGGGTTACGATGCCGTGCTCACGACCGGAACGGACGAGCACGGCCAGAAGGTGGAGCGCTCGGCGCAGGCGACCGGCAAGACTCCCGAGGAGTTTACGGCGATCGTTTCGAACGAATACCGGACCCTGTGGGACCGGCTGGGCATTCAGTACGACCATTTCATCCGCACGACGGAGAAGCGCCATCACGAGACGGTGCGGTGGCTGTTTCAGCGCTGCCTCGATCGCGGTTACATCTATAAAGGTTCGTACACCGGGCAGTACTGCGTTTCGTGCGAGCTTTATGTGAACGATGCCAAACCGGGCGATCCGTGCCCGGACTGCGGGCGCCCGACCGAGACGATCACCGAGGAGAATTACTTCTTCAAGCTTTCGGCATTCGCCGAGAAACTGCTGAAGCACTACGAAGACAATCCGGATTTCATTCAGCCGGAGTCACGGCGGAATGAAGCTCTGAGCTTCGTGCGCGGCGGGCTGCAGGACCTTTCAATTAGCCGCACGACGATCAAATGGGGCATTCCGCTCGAAGGCAAGCATGTGGCCTACGTGTGGTTCGACGCGCTGATCAACTACATCAGCGCGGTGGGCGGGGCGGAAGGCGCGGAAGGACCGCTCTGGCCCGCCGACTTGCACCTCATCGGCAAAGAGATTCTGCGCTTCCACGGCGTGTTCTGGCCTGCGTTTCTGATGGCAGCCGATGTGCCGCTGCCGAAGAAGATCTTCGCGCACGGGTTCCTGTTGTTCGAGAACGACAAGATGAGCAAATCGCGCGGCAACATCGTGCGCACAGACCCGATTCGCGAGGTGCTGGGGGTCGAAGCGCTGAGGTATTTCCTGTTCCGCGAGGTAGTCTTCGGGCAGGACGGCGCGTTCAGCTACGACGCGCTGGTGGGCCGCTATAACGCGGAGCTTGCGAACGGTCTGGGGAACCTGGCGAGCCGCACGCTTACGATGATCAAGCAGTATCGCGATGGCGTGATTCCGCAGCCTTCGGGCGGCGAGATCGGACTCGCGGCGGCGGCGCGGAACGCGATCGATCAGGCTTCACGGGCGTTTGATGCGTTCGAATTTTCGAAAGGCCTGGAAGCGATCTGGCAGATGCTTTCGGCCGCGGATAAGTTCATCGTGGAGCAGGCGCCGTGGAAGCTGGCGAAGCAGGCGGAGTCGCAGAGGCAGCTTGATGATGCGCTCTACGCATCCGCCGAAACGCTGCGTATTGCGGTGGCGCTGCTGCATCCGATTCTTCCGGAATCGACCGCGAAGATCTGGGAACAGCTCGGGATGAAGGAGCCTCTCGAAAAGCTGGAATTGGCGAAGCTCGATTGGGGACAGCTTGCGCCGGAGCAGAAGATCGGGATCATTGCGCCCGTGTTTCCGCGCATCGACGCGAAGAGCGCGATCGAGAAGCTGCGGGAACTGGAAGAGGCCGAGACGCAGCGGCAGCGAAAGCTGCTGGGCAAGGAGGAGAAGCCCGCGGTGGAGGCTAATGGTTCGCCGAAGATCGCGATCGACGATTTTGCGAAGGTCGATCTGCGGGTGGGGCAGGTGGTGTCGGCCGAGCCGGTTAAGGGCGCCGACAAGCTGCTGCACATGAAGATCGATATCGGCGAGGGGCAGCCGCGCACGATTGTGGCGGGGATCGCCGAGGCTTATAAGCCCGATCAGATGGTGGGCCGGAAAGTGGTGATCGTCGCAAATCTGCAGCCGAGAAAGCTGCGGGGGATTGAGTCGAACGGGATGATTGTGGCGGCGTCGGTCGAGGGCGGGAAGCCGGTACTCGCCGGATTTCTGGAAGAGATTCCGGTGGGTGCCCGGCTGAAGTGATCGCTTAATTCGCCTAGTTTTCAGTGGGCCGTTCGGCGCGCTCGATCACGTAAATGCTGACCGGCGCCTTCGTCGGCTCCAGCTTCAGGCCTAACCCGTCCATGATCGAGAACAGGGTCCGCCGAGTTGGATCAGAGATGGCTTGGTCTTCGGCCGAGGTAGTTCCATCGGGGGACGGTAGCCTTGGAGTCAGGGGCGTCCAGCCCTCCGTATCAACTTCGAACAAAGTGGTCACTCCTGTACGATCGGCTATCGGGCGGTCGGACCAATGCTCGATGAACTTCGCCATGTCTTCAACAGTGGCAGCTTTGGAGTGGAGACCACGCCCCTGGCCTCCGGTCAATTGGTGACAGGGTGGCCGGATCTCGGATGAATCGCAATCTTTCTCGCTCAGCTTCGCTGGCTGTAACTTCAGGCCGTTCTTTGCCACGAGCACGTCGTAGACAGGCATCTCTCGGGTTGACTGTTTCATCTGTAGGCGGAAACGGTCCTCCAGTAGGCGTCCCAGCATGAGACGGAGCTGCTCGTTTCGCGCGTGAGGAGTCATTTCCGGTCCAAACGCACCCGTGGCAGGGATCGCCTCGATGTCGTAGGTCTCCGATCGCACCCAATCCGGTCCGCCAAAGATCCGCTCAGCGGGCGATTGAAATGGGATGTTATGACTCTGTGCGATCAACATACGCAGCGAGTAGCCTACGATGCTGATCCGTCCGGAAGGCAGCGCCTGGAATCGCGGTTCGCGCGCAGTCTTGTCGAGCTTCACCGAGGCCACCTCGAACGCCGGGGAAGTCTGCGCCGGAGCCGAAATCACGGTGGCCCCGATCAAAAGGACGCACCCGGATAGTCCCAGGGCGTATCTCATGTTCCCTCCCGATCGTTAGACACCGACGGTCCCATTCGGTTGGCCGCGTTTTCAGCCGAACCACTGCCGTTAGTTTGCGATATGACGGGGGCGGCAGGAGAACACCCAGGCGACCTGGCGCGCGATGAACCATAGGACTTCGCAGAGGAGCACAGTCGTGACCTTCATTGGAACAAGGAACGACGCGATCAGCAGATAGTTCGCCAGGTAGTACGAGAAGTCGTCCAGTGCAGAGACGGGCAAGCGGAGGCGGGGCGCGGCTCGCTTGGTAAACCGGCCGAGCGCGGGATTCAGCAGAATGAGGATCGCGGCTCCGACGGGCAGCGCGACCCAAGACGTTGGAGTGAACTGGCGCATCGCCAGCACGACGGCGAGTTGCGCGGTCCAGCCGACGAGCGCGCTTACCGAGCGGGGACCCACGTAGCGCCTCAACGCGGACGCTGTCTGACGCCAGTACCATGAGGCGGAGCGTCCGTTTTGAAATTCTTCCGTGAGATCGCCGACGAGCGGTTCGTTGGCGTCGGCTATTCCGAGCCGTTTGAGAAGCCAAGCGGCCAGCGCCGGCGGCCTTCGTTTTGTCATGACATTTGCTCCCTGAGTTTGGGGATGCCGTTCCAGAGGCTTGTGAGCGCGCGCCGTATGGCGCGGGCCTCGCTCAGCCCCAAATCGGTGACTTTGAAGAATCGTTTGGCGCGGCCGCCTCGTTCGGCGGTCGGGTCGCCCAGTCGCGAAGATACCAGGCCTTTGGATTCGAGGCGTTCGAGGGCGGCGTAGACGCTGCCGAGGGCGGCTTCGCGTCCGGCGCATTGTTCGATTTCGCGCGCGATGGGGACGCCGTAGGCTTCGTCCTCGAGGCGAATGAGGGCCAGAAGGACCATGAGCTCGAATTCGCCGAGAGAGGATCCTCGCGCCATTTATTCAAATATATTGAATAAATAACAGGGAGTCAAGCGGGTTGTTGGAAGAGAAGTCGTCAGAGCCCCTACTTCTTGTACCCGAGCCAAGCCATCCCTGCAGGTTAGGGCGCCTTTTCGGCTACAAATCGAACGATATGGCTCGGGTGGCCGGGAGCCCACTCGGCCTCGGCTTCCGTGTCTTCGTAGCGCAAGACGCGCAAGGCGGGAAAATCGTGAAGCAATTCGTTCGGTTGGAACATGAACTGTTCAGAACCAGCGAAGCCTTCGATCACCAGTAGTCCGCCAGGCCTTAACGCGGCGAGGAGCCGAGTCGGAGTCTCCGGCCTCGTACCGTTGTACCAGGCGTGCACGTAGAACGCTGCGATCAAATCCCACTGACCCTTCCCGAGTTCATAATGGGTCAGGTCGTCCACAATTGCGTTTATCGCCACGTGCAAATGGGAAGCCCGCGTTTTGGCTTGAGCTACCGCGACATCAGAAAGGTCCACGCCCGTTGCTTGCCAGCCCTGCTCTGCCAGATAAATGGTGTTGCGTCCTTCACCCATGCCGAGATCAAGAGCTCGGCCTGGACGCCTTCCGTGAATCGCATCGACCAACAATGGACTTGGCTCCCGCCTGAACGCGGTCTTCGGATCGCTGAATTTCTTATTCCAAAACTCCTGATCCCGTCGGTCAACGGTCTGCCCATTGACAAGCAGCAGTATGGAAAGACATAGACCCGTCCGGAGTTTCCACATGAAACGAGTATAAAGACGCCGGGAACTGACACCCGATTTGGCGAAAACTGCTTAAGAAGAAGAGTGGAGGCAGCTCAATGATCTCCCGCCAGCGCCTGGGGTGGTCGCTTCGCCCTACTGTCGTTGGGGGAGGGCATCAACTATTTCATGAAAACCGGGATGACCACATCCGGCTCGACGGTTCCGAATGAGATTGGGTCCACGATTGGCCGAGTTGCGCATTCGGAGCGCCGGATCGTCTAGGATAGAGATTTTCAAGCGACCGGCCCCGGACGGAACTTTCTCAGAAGATTCAGCCCGGCTCGCGTGACGCGCACGGACGAAAGGCCGTCGCGGCGCTCGATCGCGACGAGCCCGAGGTCGTTGGCGTCTTCCCACACGGGAAGCCGGGGGCAGGAGGTGCGCCATGCGTCCATCGTTTCTTCATATGAGCGTTCGCGCGTGGAGAGCCACTCCAGCAGATCGAGGACCAGAGCTTCGACAGTCTGGGTCACGGTTGTCTTTATGTTAGACCTCAGGTTATGTTGATCGATTCGCACTGCCACCTGGACGCCGAGAAGTACGCTCACGATTTCGAGGCCGTGTTGGAGCGCGCGGCGGCGGCGGGCGTGACGCGGATGCTTTCGATCGGGACGGGCGATGGGCCGCCGGAACTAGACCGCGCGGTGCGCCTGGCGGAATGTCATCCGCAGATCTGCGCGAGCGTGGGGGTGCATCCGCATGACGCTTCGAAGTTCACGCCGCAGAGCGCGGATGATTTGAGGGCACTGGCCAGCGACGAGAAGGTGGTGGCATTCGGGGAGATTGGTCTTGACTATCATTACGATTTTTCGCGGCGAGAGACGCAGTTTCAGGTGTTCGTCGAGCAACTGAAGATCGCGGAGCAAGCGGGGCTGCCGGTGATCATTCATACGCGTGAGGCGTGGCAGGACACGATGGCGGTTCTTCGGAGATACTGGCATGGTCCGGGAATCATGCACTGCTTCACGGGCGACTCGGAGCAGGCGCGTGAGGCGCTCGATCTCGGCTTCCATCTGGCCTTCGGGGGCGTCCTCACGTTCCCGAACGCGGAGGCAGTGCGGGAAGCGGCCCGCATCACCCCGGAGGACCGCCTTCTGGTCGAGACGGACGCGCCGTACCTTGCGCCCGTGCCTTTCCGGGGGAAGCGCAACGAACCGGCATTCGTGGCGGAGACGGCGCGGAAACTGGCGGAGATTCGCGGCGTCACGGCTGAGGAGATCGCGTCGATTACGACGACTAACTTCAATCGGCTCTGCTTGGGCCCGCGGTTTGCGCCCACGAAATGTGAACCGTTACACTAATGTTTCCGATGGAAATTGAGCGGGCAGGGCAGGTCCTGACGGCGGCGCAGATCTTCGATCTCGTACGCGAGGACTTGCGGGGCGTGGAAAAGGCGATTGATCTCGAATCGGTCGCTTCGGTAGACGCCGTGACCACAATCGGGCGATATCTGCAGCAGAGCGGCGGCAAACGTCTGCGTCCCGCGCTGCTGCTGCTTTGCGGGCGTTTCGCGGGCGGGGCGGGGAAGTCCGCCGTGCAGCTTGGCGCCGTGGTGGAGATGCTGCACGCCGCCACGCTGGTGCATGACGACGTGATCGATGTGGCGCAGACTCGTCGCGGACGGCCGTCGGCCAATGTGCAGTGGGGCAATCACACGTGCGTGCTGGCGGGCGACTGGCTCTACATGCAGGCGTTCCAGGTGGCGCTGCGCGAGCGAAATTTCCACGTGCTCGATCTGCTGATCAGCCTGACACAGATGATGGTGGAGGGCGAGCTGATTCAGCTCGAACGCATCGGGCGCATCGATATCACCGAAGCGGACTGCATGGAACTGGTGGACCGCAAGACGGCGTGCCTGTTCTCGGCATGCGCGCGACTGGGCGCGGTGGCGGCCGGCGCGGACACGAACCTCGAAGACAAGCTCGGTGAGTTCGCGTGGAATCTTGGGATGGCGTTTCAGCTCATCGACGACATGCTGGATTTCGTTTCGAGCGAAGCGACTCTGGGCAAGCCGGTGGGCGGGGACCTGAAGGAAGGCAAGGTCACGCTGCCGCTGGTGTACGCGCTCGAGACGGCCACGGCGGCAGAGCGCCGCGGTGTGGAAGCCGTGCTTCGCGACCGCAACTACGAGCAGACGCCATTTGCGGGCGTGCTGGAAATGGTGGAGCGATGCGGAGGCGTGCAGCGCGCGCGCGAGCGGGCCGCTCAGTTCACGGATCGCGCGCGTCAGATCGTTGCGCAGTTTCCGGACAACCCGTATCAGCGGGCGCTCTTCACCCTGACCGAACTCATCACCGAACGGGACCGGTAGGTCCGCCATGAGATTGCTCACTGCATGGCTGCTGTGCGCAATCGCCTGCGTGGCAGGCACGCTGGACGTCTACGACATCGATGTCGAAGGCGGGAAGTCTGTGCTTGTGGTGTCCCCTTCGGGAGAATCGATGCTGTTCGATCTCGGCTGGCCCGGCTACGGCGGCAGGGATTCGGATCGAATCGTTGCGGCGGCGAAGGCGGCCGGGCTTAAGCGGATCGATTATCTGGTCGTTTCGCATTACGATCTGGATCACATGGGCGATGCGCCTCTGCTCGCGTCGAAGATCCCGATTGGCCATATTCTGGATCACGGGCCCCTGGAGACTTCCGGCAAGGGCGCGGCGGAACGATACGCCGCCTACGATAAGCTGCCGCACAGTGGCGTGAAGGTTGGTGAGCGGATTCCGATCAAGGGTGTGGACGTCCTGGTGGTCACCGGCGCAGGAAAGTGGATCACGAAGCCGCTTCCGGGCGCGGGCAAGCCGAATCCCTTGTGCGCGACGACGCCCGATAAGCCGAACCGGCCGGAGGACCTCGAGGACAACATGTCGCTCGGGCTGTTGTTTACGTTTGGGAAGTTCCGGATGCTGGATCTGGCGGATTTCGAATGGGATTACGACCGGAAGTTAATGTGTCCGGACAATCTTATCGGATCAGTGGATGTCTATCAGGTGAGCATCCATGGGCAGGACAAGGGCGTCTCGCCCGCGCTGGCTCAGGCCCTGCATGCGCGCGTCGCGCTCATGGGCAACGGGCCGCGCAAAGGCGGCGCTCCACAGTCGTGGGATACGCTGCGCGGCGCGCCGGGGCTGGAGGATATCTGGCAATTGCACTATTCCCTCGCAGGTGGTTCCGAGCGTAATCCACCCGATCACTTCATCGCGAATCCGGACGGCCCGATCGACGCCGCCTATTGGCTGAAGCTATCAGCGAACGAGGATGGAAGCTTTACGGTGACGAACCCGCGCAAGGACTTCGCGAAAACGTATGCCCGGCGTTAATCTCATCGGGGCTTACGGCGACTGGGCATCCCAGATCGCGGAGGACCCGCCGCGGCTTTCTTTTCGGCGCGCGGGATGGGCGAGTTTCGATGCCTGGAAATCGTCTGCGCGTGAAGCGTATCGCAAGGCTCTGCTGCAGCCGAATTCCGGAGGAACGCCGCAGGCCACCGTGCAGCATCGGTTTGAGTTCGATGGCCTGGCGATCGAGCATCTGAGCTGGCAGCTGCCGTATGGTCCGCCCACCGAGGCTTACGTGTTGAAACCGGTGAACGCATCCGGGAAACTGCCCGGCGTTGTGGCGCTGCACGATCATGGCGGCAACAAATATTTCGGGACGCGGAAGATCGCGCTCACCACGAATGATCCGCATCCGCTGATGACGGCGCACCGGCGCACTTACTATGGCGGAGTCGCATGGGCCAACGAGCTGGCGAAGCGCGGGTATGTGGTTCTGGTTCCGGACGCGTTTACGTTCGGCAGCCGGCGCGTCCGGCTGGGGGATGTTTCGCCGGCGGTGACGAAGGGGTTGGTAGAGCGCGATCCCGAATCGCCGGATGAGATCGCGAAATACAACGACTTCGCCGCGAATCATGAGCACGTCATGTCAAAGAGCCTGTTCTGCGCAGGCACGACGTGGCCAGGCGTGTTCGTGGGCGAGGACCAGCGGGCGCTGGATTATCTCTGTTCACGTGAGGATGTGGACGCGTCGCGCGTCGGGTGCGGAGGGCTGTCGGGCGGAGGGCTGCGCACCGTGTATCTCACGGGAATCGATCCGCGCATCCGCTGTGCTGCGCCCGTCGGAATGATGACTACATGGCGGGACTATCTGCTGAACCGCGCGTACACGCACACGTGGATGATCTATATTCCCGGGCTGCCGTTGGATCTCGATTATCCGGAAATCGCCGGATTGAATGCGCCGAATCCGATTCTCGTACTCAACAATCACGAGGACCAGTTGTTCACGGTTCCCGAGATGGAGCGCGCGGATCGGATTCTATCAGAGGTCTATCGCAAGGCGGGCGCGTCCGACCGGTACGCGATGAAGTTCTTTCCCGGACCGCACAAATTCGATCGCGAGATGCAGGCTGCCGCGTTCGAGTGGTTCGATCGCTGGCTCAAGTAAGAGGTCAACCGGACCCATCGCGGCGTGAACCCACGCGCGCCGCGACGATGCGGGCGACCTGATCGATCAGCTCAGGGTTCCCGTACGGTTCTTTACGCAGGACGCGGTCCACATGGCCGTCCAGCCGCGCGCGGTCTTCCGCACTGAGTTCCCGCGCGGTTACGACAAGAACGGGCAGATCTTTCCATTGCGGCTTTTTCTCAATCTCCTCGAGAAGTTCGAAGCCGTCCATCTCCGGCATCATGAGGTCGAGCAGCAGCACCGAAGGCACGCTCCGCGAAAGCTCAGTCAGCGCTTCGCGCCCGTTGCGGGCCTCCCGCACTTTCCAGCCCTCGGTTTCGAGCATGCGGCGCATCACCTCGCGAGAGTCGGGCTCGTCTTCCACAACCAGAGCCTCATTATGGTCTTCCGTGCGATAGCGAAGCAGGACCTGAGCAAGGCGCTCGCGGTCAATTGGTTTGGTCAGATACTCCGCAGCGCCCATCGCGAATCCGAGATTGCGGTTGTCCACGATAGTGAGCATCACGACGGGGATGTCGGCGGTCGCGGGATCGTTCTTCAGCCTGCCAAGGACGGTCCAGCCGTCCATGCTGGGCATCATCACATCGAGCGTGATGGCCTGAGGCCGCAGTTGTCTGGCAAGGCGCAGCCCGTCCTCGCCGGTTCGGGCGGTTTCTACGCGGAATCCGTGGCGCGCGAGAGTACGGCGCAGCATTTCGTGAACGTCAGGGTCATCGTCAATTGCGAGCACGACGCCTTGCGCAGTTCCCTCCTGGTGAGACTCCTCACGAACGACCGGAGGGGAAACATTCGTAGGAATGCGCATGGTGAAGGTCGAGCCCTTCCCGGGCGTACTCTCGACCAAAATGTCCCCGCCCATCATGCGCGCAAAACTGCGGCTGAGCGCGAGGCCGAGGCCGGTACCGCCGAACCGGCGTGATGTCGAGGCGTCGCCCTGCGCGAATGACTGGAAGAGCCGGCCCATCTGCGCCGGGGTCATGCCCACGCCGGTGTCGCGCACCGCAAAGACGACAAAGCCATCGGATTCGCGCGAAACTTCGATGCGGATTTCACCATCCGAGGTGAACTTGCAGGCGTTGCTGATCAGGTTGTAGAGGCTTTGGCGGACCTTGGTTTGATCCGCTCGCATTTCGCCGACATCCGCGGCGACGGACGTTTCCAGACGGTTGTTATTCCTGACCGCAAGAGGCATGGCGACGTCGGTCACCTCGCGGACGAGGCGTTCCACGCGGAACGTCTCCGGGAAGAGCTCCATTTTTCCGGCTTCGATCTTCGAAATATCGAGTACGGAGTTGATCAGTTCGAGCAGGTGTTTGCCGGCGGTGCGGATCTTTTCGAGATCCGGCACGATTTGCTTCGCTCCACTCTCCTTCGCCTCTTCGGTGAGCATCTCGCTGTAACCGATGATGGCGTTTAATGGCGTTCTCAGCTCGTGGCTCATGCTGGCGAGGAACGTGCTTTTCGCGCGGTTAGCGGCTTCGGCAGCTTCTTTCTGCCGCCGGTACCGGACATTCGCGATCGCCACCAGAGCGAAGAGGGCCAGGCTCGCGCCCGCGCTCAGGATCTGCAGCCGGACAGAGTTTGACTGGCTCTCCCGCGAATCGCGCCTTAAGCGGCCATTGATCAGGGCCGACATCTGTCCGCAGATGTCGCGGATCCGGTCCATCTCGACCTGACCTACGTTGGTCCTGATACCGGCGACCGCCTGCTGTTCGTCGCCTTCCCGTTTGGCGCCGATTGTGATTTTCAACTCGGTCATCTTGGCCTGGACCGCCTGCATCAGCCGTTGGTAATCGTTCCTCAGATCGATTTGAGACTGGGTGGAATCGTGGATCGCCTGAAGTTGTCCCGGAATCGTTTTGACCGCCTGATTGTAGGGTTCGAGATAACTCTCAGAGCCGGTCAGAAGATATCCGCGCTCTCCCGTCTCAGCATCTTTCACGGTGGAGAGGAGGTCGTCTACCTGGCGAAGCTCCCGTAGAGTATTAACCACCTGCGCCTGATTACGTTCCTGGGCGCGCCACGTCCAGGTGTTGATCAGGAAGACGACGACTACAGCGCTAACCGCGATCAGCACGGTGGAGTCGCGCAGATCGCGAAGACCGGGGCGCGGCTGTGTGGTCCCGGAAGGCTCGGGCGTCACGAAGCGGGCGCCTCGCGGCGGGAGCCGAGAGCGCGATCGATTTTGGAAATCAGCTCGGCGAATTCAATAGGCTTGGTCGCGAAATCATCGCACCCCGCCTGATAGGCGCGGTCGCAGTCGCTTTGCAGCGCATGAGCGGTCAGGGCGATGATCGGGATGGATTTCAAAGAAGCGTCTGTTTTCAAACGGCGCGTAGCCTCCCAACCATCCAGCACAGGCAAATCCATGTCCATCAGGATGAGATCGGGATTTTCGGACTTCGCTATGGCGATGCCTCGTTGCCCGTCCTCCGCGAGCGCCACGTCAAAGCCTCGGCGCTGCAGCCGGCGGCAAAGCATATCCCGATTAAATTCGTTGTCTTCAACAAGGAGGATTTTGGACATTAGCGAAGGTCATAGCGTTGAGGAAAATGAGCGTACCTGTCTGTACGGTAGCTTAATTGCTAAGCAAATTTGACTTGCATGGGACAAAACGGGTGAGTAACCGTACTGCGTGGCTTGCCGAAAAGCCGGGCTACAGGCGATGTTGAAGGTGTCCGGCGCACGGCCGGCTTCGATGGATTCTCAGGCCTCTGCTCCAGTCATCAGCGCTGCCGAACTGCGGCACCGGCTTCGAACTCCCCTGAATCATCTGATCGGCTACAGCGAGATTCTGATCGAAGACTATCCCGATCACGCGCCACGGATCGAGACGCTGCTTGGCGAAGCGAGTCTCATGCTGGAGGCCATTCAGCAGACCGCCGGAACTGATCATCAGGCCATCCCGTATTCCGCGCTCGATCGTCTGCGCCACCTGACTGAGGACGGGATTGCGCGAGTGCGGCGGACCGTGGAGGATCTTCGCGGCCGCATGCCGAAAGCCGCGCACTCGGATCTCGACCGGATTGCGGCAGCCGTGGGAGTCCTGATCGATGCGCTTTCAACGGACAATGGAGGCCAGCCGCCGACTCCTTCTGCGCCCAATGCCTCCGGCGAGCTTCGCCTCGAACCGGTTTCCGGTCCTGGGCGCATACTCATCGTCGACGATAACGAGGTAAACCGCGAGATGCTTTCGCGGCAACTCGAACGTCAGCGGCATGAAGTCGTGACGGCGCCCGATGGGCCGACTGCTCTGGCGATGCTGAAAGCCCGGCCGTTCGACGTCGTGCTGCTCGATCTCATGATGCCCGGCATGAGCGGCTTCGAAGTTCTGCAAGCTGTCCGCGCGGATCCCACGCTGGGCAATGTCGCGGTCATTCTGGTTTCGGCCCTCGATGAGATGGACAGCGTGGTGCTGTGCATCGAAGCGGGCGCCGAGGATTATTTGTTCAAGCCGGTGAATCCCACGCTGCTGCGCGCGCGTCTGAAATCAACGCTGGATAAGCTGCGCGCTGAGGAGACTGTGCGGCGGAAGCAGCGGCTCGAAAGCATCGGTCTGCTTGCGGCAGGCGTCGCGCACGACTTCAACAACCTTCTTACGGGAATCATAGGCAATGCGCAGATTCTGGAGCAAACGCTGGCGCTCGCAGACGATCGCGGGATGGCGCAGTCCATCGTTGATGCGGGCGAACGCGCCGCGGAACTGACGAAGCAACTGCTGGCCTACGCGGGCAAAGCCCCGCTGCAGATGCAACCGCTGGATCTGGCGGGCGTCATCCGAGCTTCCGAAGCGCTGATCCGCGCGTCGCTACCAAAAAAAATTCAACTGGAACTGCGCCTTTCGGACGCTCCTACAGTTGTCGCTGACGCAAATCAGGTCCGCCAGGCGCTGCTCAATCTGACGCTGAACGCTGGCGAAGCGATCGGCCCCGATTGCCCAGGTACAGTGTGGGTCGAAACCGGCGTCGAAGATGTTGATGGCGCGCATTTTGACGTGATGCCGGATCAGCCTGCGTCCGGCCGTTTCGGCTGGTTCGAAGTCCGTGATACCGGTTGCGGTATGGATCAGGCCACGGTCTCGAAAATCTTCGAGCCGTTTTTCAGCACCAAGTTTCTGGGGCGGGGTCTCGGTCTGGCGGCGGTAGCGGGGATTGTGCGCGCCCATCGGGGCTTTGTGAGAGTGCGCAGTACGTCTGGCGCGGGCGCCGCGCTGCGCGTCTATTTTCCGCTGGCGCGACCTGAGACTACGACCGAGGACACAGGAGCGTCAGGCGAGACCGTGCTGGTGGTGGACGATGAGACGATCATCCGGCAGATCGTAAAAGTAGCGCTCGAACGAGCGGGCTATCGGGTCCTGCTCGCGGCCAGCGGGGAGGAGGGAGTCGAGCGCTTCCGCGAAATGCCCGACCGAATCGGAGCGGTACTGCTTGACTGGAAAATGCCCGGAATGGATGGGGCAGCCACTCTGGAGAGACTGCGGGAAATCCGGCCAGATGTGAAAGTCATTGTGTCCAGCGGGTTTGTGCGCACCACGGCCGAGGATCGCTTTCGGTCGTCCGCTATCAGCGGCTACCTGCAAAAGCCGTATCGGGTATCGGAACTGACGGATACCATAAAGAAAGTATTTGGCTGTTAGATCTTCGGCACTTTATTTACCGCCTGCTGTAACTTCGGGCGCATCAACGGCATCGCAACAGGAAGGTGGTTTTGCGTCCCGCCGCGAGGGCGCTGGGCTTCAGACGATCCTAAATGAAACCGATGCGCACTCACGCTATAGCTATGTTGTTGTCGGCCGCGTTGCCGCTAACTTCCTCTTTATTCGCCCAGTCTCCGACGGTGCAGCCGGATACGACCGGTGTACCGGAAAGCGCAGCGGCGCCCGCGAACTCTGCCGTCGAGCCAGTCAACGTCGCTAATCCGGATTTCGTGCAGGACAAACACGCCTTCGGCGTGCTGCCCAATTATCGGACGGCCGAGGGAGATCAGCCATACTCTCCGATCAGCGCCAAGCGTAAGTTCAAGATCGCGACCGACGACACGATTGATGGACCCTCGTTTTTGCTCGCCGGCGTGTTTGCTGGGCTGGGGCAATGGCAGAACAACAATCCATCGTTCGGTCAGGGCGTCAAGGGTTATTTTCATCGGTATGCGACAGGATTGGCCGATCAGGACGTCGGCAACTACCTGACCGAAGCGGTACTTCCGACCGTGTTTCATCAGGATCCGCGCTATTTTCGCAGGGGTCACGGTTCCGTTATGGGAAGAGTCGGATGGGCCGTTTCCCGGACGGTTGTCGCCCGCAATGACTCCGGTAAATGGATGTTTAACGCGTCAGAGTTTCTCGGGAACGGTATGACCGCCGCGCTCGGCAACGCATACTATCCTGACGAGCGCGGATTCGGCGACACTATGCAGCGCATGTTCACCTTTATCGGCACAGACGCGATCTCCCAGGTGCTCAAGGAATTCTGGCCGGATGTTAAGCGGAAGTACTTCCACAAGAACGATCCTGCCCTGGCTTCCGACGTTAAGTAGGCAGCCTGTTTTCTAATTCATGGACACGCGACTTCAAGTCGCGTGTCCCATTGTCGGTCGAAACGCGACTGAAGCCGCGTGTCCGGTTGGACCGAAAAGTCACTACGGCGCCAACGAAGGCGCGACGTAGGTGTAGAAAAGGGCGATCAGGCCGATGACAGCAGCGAGCAGAATACTGTGGCGCAGTGTGAATCGGAAGAGGCGGCTTTCCTCGCCTCCGCCCATTGACGTGGCGGCGGAAGCAACTGCGACGCTTTGCAGGCTGATCATTTTCCCCATGACGCCGCCGCTCGAGTTCGCCGCGGCCATCAGGGTGGGATTCATCCCGAGGTTCTGCGCCGTCACAACCTGAAGGTTACCGAACAGAGCATTGGCAGAGGTATCGCTGCCGGTGAGGAATACGCCAAGCCATCCGAGCAGGGCACTGAAGAAGGGAAACGCCGCGCCCGCTGCCGCGAATGCAAGGCCGAGCGTGGCCGTCGAACCGGAATAGTTCATGAGGAACGCGAGGCCGAGCACCGTCGCGATAGTAATCTCGGCAAACAAAAGCTGACGAGCCGTGGCGCCCAAAACGCGGAGGAATCGTCGCGGCGACATCCCGAGGACAAGAGCAGAGAGTATCGATGCGCAGAGGCAGGCGGTTCCCGCCGCGGAGAGCCAGTCGAAGCTGTAGCGCGCGTCGTAGTAAGCGGGCTTCGGGACCACAGGCGGCATTTTGCGGACCAGGTTGTGCAGGCCGGGCCAATCGAAAATGATGCTGTACTTGTTGAGCGTTGGTTTGAAGAGTCCCCAGGCCAACACACAGATAACCAGGAGAATGAAAGGCAACCACGCCTTGAACGTTTCGCCGGCGTCCAAAGCTTCGTGTTGTTTGGCGGGACGATCGCCCGCCATCTGGAACCGGTCTTTGGGTTTCCAGACTTTAAGCAGAGCCACCAGCGCGCCGAGCGCCGCCAGAGAGGCGAAGATATCCGTGAGTTCCGGGCCTATGAAATTTGATACCAGAAACTGAGTGCCCGCGAAGGCAATACCGCATGTGGCGGCAGCGGGGAGCACACCCGCGAGGCCACGCCAGCCTCCCATCACGAGAATCAAATAGGACGGAACAATCAGGGAAACAGGAGCGCAGATGCGACCGACTCCCGCGCTGAGGCGAAGAAGATTTAATCCCGTGACTCTCTGAAGGGTGACGATGGGAATTCCAATCGAGCCGAACGCGACGGGCGCCGTGTTCGCCAGCAGGCAGATGCCGCCTGCGTAGAATGGCGCGAATCCCAGGCCCGTCAACATTGCCGCCGCGACCGCTACGGGAGTGCCGAACCCGGCTGCGCCTTCTATAAACGCGCCGAACGCGAATGCGATCAGCAATGCCTGAAGCCGGCGATCGGAGGTGAGACCTCCGATCGAGTTCTTAACGATCTCGAATTTCTTCATCTCGACGGTGATGTTGTAGAGGAAGATCGCGGTGAAGACCACCCATCCGATGGGGAAGAGCCCCTGGGCGGCGCCGTAACCAATGGCGGAGAACATCACGGATGCCGGCATGCCGTAGACGAACAGAGAAACCACGACCGCACCCGCGAGTCCGGAAAGAGATGAGATCCAGGCGGGCTTGCGGAATACGCCGAGCATCACCAGAAGAACGAAGACGGGAAGCGCCGCGACAACTGAAGACAGCGCGAGATTATTCGACAGTGGCGTGTAGTTGTGGTCCCACATGGGATAGGGAATGATATCAACTTCGCAAACGCGAGACGTTTTTTTTTGCGCGCGGCGCCAGTGTTTGCGGAAGTCTCCCGTCCAGGAGATACTTCTGAAAGGTGTCGCGAGGCAGATCGAGTGGTATCTATCTCCTGCCTGAACGGTCCGGTCCGATTATCACGGCGATTCTTGCCGCTATCGCGCTGGAAGCCGGATTCCGGGTTGTCGTTTCGCTGAGCGCCGGAAATCTCGTCGATAAAGCTCTGATCGAGCGCAACCGCGAAGCGCTGTTCCGGATTGTCGCGCTTCTCGCAGGATCGCTCTCCGCTGCGTGCATCGCGGGGCTGACACGCGACCGCATGTTTTCGAGCCTGGTGGGTCGCTCGCTTGGCGCGCTTCGGCAAAGCATGTACGAGCGGCTACAGCAGCTTTCGCCGTCGTTTCACACGCATACGACGCCGGCGGACATTATGGAGCGCTTCGCCGACAACGTAGCCGACATCGAGCGCGCGTTCGAGATGAGCGCGAAATCCGGGCTGCTTCCGTGCTTCGAAGGATTGCTCTGCGCCGCCGCGATCTGCTGGCTCGACTGGCGCGTAGGTCTGGTGGCCCTCCTTTTCTGGCCTTGGGTACTCCTGGCGCCTCGAACCGTGGCGCGTAACGCAGAGCGGGCATCCGACGAGTGTCGGGATGAGCGGGTCCGGGTTCTCGGGCTAGTGGAAGAAAGCGTGACGGCGCGGTGGATCGTGCGCGCGTTTTCACTGGAGCGGAGAGGGATTTCGATTTTCCGAAAACGCAACGATGAGCTTACCCAGGGCTCTATTAGGTCGGGATTTCTGAACGCGCTGATGGAGCGTTTCGTATCGACCGGCACCATCGCTCTGCAAATCGCGGTTCTCGGTTTAAGCGTGGCGATGGCGCTGGGCGGCCGTATTACGGCAGGAACCGTGGTTTCGATCCAGTTGTTGATTGTCGCAATGAGCGCTGCCCTGATCTCGATATCCGAATATATGGCGGCCCTCGATGATGGTTACGCTGCGTGGCGCAAGATCCGCAACGGGCTTGCGGACCCGGCGCCGGTGCTCGATCGGCAGGATGCGAAGATGCTGGGGCCGGTCCGCCAGGAGATTCTCTTCTCGGATGTGACGTACCGGTATGACGGCGAACATCCGGCTCTCGCAGGTGTGACCGTGCGAATTCCGAAAGGCTCATATACGGCGTTTGTCGGGCCGAGCGGGTCCGGGAAGAGCACGATGGCGCGGCTGCTCATGCGCTTTTACGATCCCGAGAGCGGCCACATCACCATTGACGGTCACGATATCGCGGCCGTGACGCAATCCTCACTGCGCTCGCGTATGGGGCTTGTGCTGCAGGAGAATTTCGTTTTCCGCGCTTCTCTTCGTGAAAACATCCGGCTCGGAAACCCCGTGACGTCCGATGACGCGATGATGCGCGTGGCCGCGGCGGCGGGCGTCGATCGTTTCGCCGCTCAGTTGCCGCAGGGACTGGACACGCAGGTGGGCCAACACGCGCTCAGGCTTGATGGAGAGGCCTCGCAGCGCGTCGCGATCGCGCGCGCGCTGCTGCGCGATCCGGATATTCTGCTGCTCGACGAAGTCGCTTCCGCGCTGGACGCGAATCAGGAAGAGGCTATCGACGCTACGCTCCGCGCCATCGCCCCGGGGAGGACCGTCATCTCGATCACACACCGTCTGTCGAGCGCCGCGGACGCCGATCGGATCTATGTTTTCGACCAGGGCCGCATTGTGGAAGAGGGGAGCCACTACGAACTAATGGCTCTTGAAGGCTTCTATGCGAATCTCTGGCGCAAGCAGGCCGGGTTCCGTTTCTCATCTGACGGCGGGCATGTGGACGTGGACGCGGCGAGGCTCAAGCAGTTCCCGATTCTGGAAAAGTTGCCGCATGATGTGCTGGCGGAGTTGGCGCCTTACTTCACGACGCGTACGTTTCCTCGCGGCAGGGAGATCGTTTGCCAGAATGAACCCGGCGATCAGTTCTACATCATTGCGCGGGGAACGGTGGGCGTCTGGCG
>Ga0126381_100002903_pt1 | contig 18619 bp, 17 predicted proteins | sample PanSoiMetPlot_28_FD_96465 | JGI IMG/M metagenome (GOLD analysis project Ga0126381, IMG submission 96465) | Tropical forest soil microbial communities from Panama - MetaG Plot_28 | ecosystem: Environmental > Terrestrial > Soil > Tropical forest > Bulk soil | place: Panama | collected 2016-02-17
CATGCGGCTCAACGGCGTCGATAATCAATCGCAGCTACAAGCCACCGTCAACGAAGCCATTCGCGCCAAGGTGTCCTTCTACCCTGTGGACTCGCGCGGTCTCGTCGCTTCCGCTCCGCTCGGCGATGCCACGCAAGGCTCGCCGGGCGGCTCCGGCATGTACACCGGATCGAGCGCCATGGCCCGGGCGAGCGGTTTTGCCAAGTCGCAGGACACGATGTGGAGCCTGGCTGCCGATACGGGCGGCAAGGCGCTGCTCGACAACAACGATCTCGGCAGAGGCATCCGGCAGGCGGAAGAGGGGATCTCGAGCTATTACATTCTCGGCTACTACACCACCAACGAGAACCTCGATGGCAAATTCCGCCGCATCAAGATCACGCTCAACAAGACTGAGCTCTCGGCCTCGCTCAATTACCGCCAGGGCTATTACGCCGGCAAGCAGTTCGGCAAATTCACCACCGCGGAAAAGGAGCGCCAGCTCGAAGACGCGCTGATGATGGGCGACCCCGTCACGGACCTGACCATCGCGATGGAAGTGAATTACTTCCAGCTCAACCGCGCTGAGTACTTCGTGCCCCTGGCGGTGAAGATCCCCGGCAGCGAGCTGGCTCTTGCGCGCAAAGGCGGCTACGAGCGGACCCTGATCGACTTCATCGGCGAAGTGAAGGACGAATACAACACCACCGTCAGCAACGTGCGCGACAAAATCGACGTCAAGATCAGCGATCAGACCGCGGCGGAGCTGGCCAAGCACCCCATCGAATACCACACCGGCTTCACGCTGCTACCGGGCAAATACTCGGTGAAGTTCCTGGCGCGTGACGCCGAGACTGGCCGCATCGGAACCTACATGCACACCTTCGTCATCCCCAACCTGATGAAGGAAGACAAGAAGATTCCGATCAGCTCCGTGGTCCTGGCCAGCCAGCGCATGGACGTCGCCGACTCGCTCTACAGCGCGGGTAAGGCCTCGGCGCAGGCCACGAACCAGCAGGTGAATCCGCTGGTGTACGAAGGCCACATGCTGATGCCCAGCGTGACGCACGTGTTCAGCCGCAGCCGCGACATGTACGTCTACCTGCAAGCCTACGAGCGCGATGCCACGGCGATGCGGCCCCTGGTCGCGTTCGTGACGTTCTACCACGGCAAGAACAAAGCGTTCGAGACCCCGCCGCTGCCGGTGACCGACGGTCTCGATCCGAAGACGCACGCCGTGCCGCTGCGCTTCAGCCTCGCGCTGAGCAAACTGCCGCCCGGCAAGTACGACTGCCAGGTCAGCGTGGTCGACCCCTCAAGTCAGAAGGCCGCCTTCTGGCAAACGCCGGTCATGCTGATTCAGTAACGCCGGCGGTCTTGCCGCCGGCGTGCCTCGCCGACGGCAGGACCGTCGCTAGAGCGAGCTTCTCCGCAGCCGGCGCTCCTTGACGAAGTAGCCGATCCACAACCCGAGCCCCGCGGCCTGAAAGGCCAACGCGAGGGAACGCGCGTCTCTCCACATAAAGAAGACGATCCCGCGGCTGGTGTCGAAGGCAAAGGTGAGCGGCACCAGCGTGAAGAAGATTGCGAGCGACAATAACCAGCTTCGTTTGCGGATGGCGCGTTTGGTGCGAGCGAGCGCTTCGGCTTCGATGTGAGGCGCGGGTTGAATCGGCGGGCGCTCCACAATAAAACGGGAGAACCGCTGAGCCAGTCTCGCAAACTCCGGGTCTCCGCGGAAGTACTCCTCCACCAAATCCTTGGTATCGGGGCTGGCCTCACCCGCGAAATACACGGGCAGCAGATCTTCGATGACATTGCGCGTTACGTTCATGGCGTTTTCCTCACTGGCGATTCTATTGTCTGTGCAAGCTTGAGTCTGGCGCGATGCACTTTGACTCTTACCGTCGCGAGCGGCAACTGCAACACAGCGGCGATCTCCTCGTACGGCATTTCGCTCCACGCCCGCATAATCAGCGCAGATCGATCCACCTCGGGCAATTGGTTCAGCGCCTCCAGCACCAGCCGCAACTCCTGGCGCTGCGCGGCGCTCGCCTCGGGACCGGCGGCGACGTCCGGAAGCGCGTCGTCCACTTCCGTGCGGCGCGCAGCCGACCTGCGCTCGTGCAGGTAGAGATTGCGCGCAATCACGAACAGATAGGCTTTCACCGATTCCGTACGCAGCGGGCCGGGCGCCGTCCAGACTCGCACAAATGCTTCCGAGACGATGTCCTCCGCTTCCGCCCGGTTTCCCGAAAGGTACAGTGCGAAGCGGAAGACATCCCCGGAGTAGCGCTTGTACAGTTCCTCAAAGCTGATCATTTGCCAGACTCGTACAGAATATCCAGCCGGCCCGGAAAAGTTTCACCCAATTCGAAGAGTTCCGGCAGAGGCTAGATGCTGCCGCGCGATTGCCACGAAGTTCAGAACCAGAATCTTCTCGTTCCCGGCCTTGACGCCCAAGTCGACCGTAGTGCGGCAAGCTGCATGGACCTGGCGGTAGACGGCGCCGGGAATCGTGACATTCGCGACGCACGCCGGCGCGAGCGAGACGCCCAGTCCCGCCGCCACCAACCGCACCAGCGTCGGCCACTGCGGAGCGTCCTGCACGATATTCGGGCGGAAGCCGCTGTGCTCACAGCACGCCATGGTGCGGTCGAACGCCAGCGGTCCCATCCAGCGCGCAAAAAAGATGAACGGCTCGTGCCGTAAGTCGGCGACGCGCAGAGAGCGCTTGCGCGCCAGCCGATGTCCTTCGGGCAGGACAGCAATATAACGCTCCTCCAAAACCGTGGTCATTTGAATACCGGTAGTGGGATCGCCATCGCGCATGAAAGCGAGGTCCAGTGTGCCATCGAGCAGCGCCGGAATCTGCGCGTGCGTGGTCATCTCGCGCAGGCGCAGCTCGACTTTGGGATAACGCCGGCGGTAGGCCTCGATGGCGGCCGGCAGTTCGGTGAACATGACGGAGCCGCTGAAGCCGACGGTGAGAGTGCCTTCTTCCCCGCGGCCGAGCCGTCGCACCTGTTCGAGGTCGTCCTGGATCTTCTCCAGCGTGCTGCGTGCTCGGTCCGCCAGCAACTGACCCGCGAGCGTGAGCTTCACACCGCGAGTCGTCCGGTCGAACAAGCGGTGCCCGATCAGCTCTTCCAATCGCTTGATCTGCTGACTGAGCGGCGGCTGCGCCATGCCCAGCCGCTCCGCTGCCTTGCTGAAGTGGAGCGTTTCCGCGACGGCCAGGAAGTATCGAAGGTGCCTGACTTCGATTTCGCCATTCATATGGCCCGCATCTTAATCAGCATATTCTAAATATTGGACATCTGGAACGGTCTGGCGTAGATTCGTGAGTACGAGGAGAAACAAGGATGTCCACACCCAGCTCGGAGGTCACGATCCGCGAGTTCATGCAGGGCGATGAGGAGTCGTTCCGCCGCCTGAACGAGGAATGGATCGTGCGCTACTTTGCGATGGAGCCGAAGGACGAAGAGGCTCTGCTCCACCCTCGCCGCAATATCCTCGACCGCGGAGGCCGCATCTTCTTCGCGGTGAGCGCTGGCGAAACGGTGGGCTGCTGCGCGCTGGTGGCCGCCGGCAACGGCGAGTTCGAACTCGCGAAGATGGCGGTGACGGAATCGGCGCGAGGACTTGGCATCGGACGCCGCCTGCTGGAGCACGTGATCGCCGAAGCGCGCGTGGCAGGCGTGCGGCGCCTGTCTCTCGAAACCAACCACACGCTCACGCCCGCCATGCGGTTGTACGAGTCGGTGGGCTTCCGCCACCTGCCGCCCGAGCGAATGGCCGCATCGCCCTATGCGCGCTCGGACGTGCAGATGGTGCTCGAGCTGGAAGGCGTGCGAACGCCCTGCGATTGGGGATAGCACGCCGACGCCAAAGCGCACACATTCGAACCGACGGCCGGGAAATCGATTGCGGCCTCTACGAACCGGACCCGCGAAGGTTCTTGCTGCTGTTGAACACTTCTCGGGTTGCAGGGAGTATCTGACGCACCCGACTAGACGCTTCCAGCGCTGTTCAGGAGGGCACCGCAATCGGATGCTTGCGTAATCGGTCCGGTCTCCTCGGTGCGTCTGCAATCTGTCCGGGACGTGACCAAAGTCACTGCGGCCGTGTCACAAGTATCCTAGTATCCAGCTTCAGAGGAGCGGCTCTCGGTGCTGGCCTGGCTCGTTGCAGCAATCGCATCTCTGCTTGTGGTGGTGACCTTCCAGTGGGGCCGACACGAATGGCGGCACAAACAGGAGGCCAACCGAATCGTTGCGGCTATCGAAACTGAGAACCAGGAGGAGTTGTCGATACTGCTGCGGGAGGGTAGCGACTTCCGTCTCGTACGAGAGTGGTTCGGCGAAACTGCGCTCATTCTCGCGGTAAAGTCGTGTGTGACGGAAAGCGGCGGTTTCGCGCACGACGCCGTGAGGCTCTTTGTTTCTCACGGCGCGAATGTCAACGAGCCGGGGACACTGTGGAAGACCGCCTTGATGCATGCTGCCGCCGGCGGCAACTGGGACCTATGCATCACGCTTTTGGCTCATGGGGCTGATGCGGCTGCGCGTGACATGGTTGGCAGGACGGCCGCCGATTGGGCGCAGCATGAGGGATACAATCGGATCGCTTCCACACTCCGCAAGGTAGATGCATAAAGAATGCGCTACGCTGTGTTTTGCCCTCCATGGGCGCGAGGAGGAATATTGCCATGCAGGAGAGTCTGCCCGATTCCATATCGTCATTCGAGAGGAAGCATGCCGCTGTCTGGGATGCCTTCGCAAGGCTGGGTGAAGCCTGCCATGAAACCGGGCCGCTCGACGAGAAGGCGCGCAGACTCGTGAAGCTGGCATTAGCCATCGCTCTTCGACATGAAGGCGCCGTACACTCAGCTGCGCGGAACGCATTGAAATCGGGGATCACGCGGGAGGAGATGGAACAGGTCGCCATCCCGGCGATCACCACCATCGGATGGCCCGCCGCTCACGCGGCCATGACGTGGATGGACGACGATCTCGCTAAGTCCCGCTAAAACTATCGAAATCGCCGCACGTACTGGTCCAGCTTCTCGTATGCATGCGCCGCTGTTTGATCGCCATCCCATTCCTGCACGAATACATCGAGGAATCCAGCTTCCCTGCTCATGCGGTTCTTCACGTCGCCTTCCAGTACCGCTCCCTGAGGTTTCCAGTCGGCGCCAAGTGCGGCTCGCGCGGCCTTGAGCATGGCGGCTGCCCTTGAAGCGTCGCTCTGCTTCCAAGCGATGTAGCCGCGCAGAAACCATGCTCGGGCGGCGCGAACATTCGCCTGGCAAGCATGAGTCAAATGGCGCTCCGCCGTGCCGAAGTCGCCCGTGCTCAACGCGACCTCGCCCAGCAGCACCAGCGTGCCGGTCTCTTCCGGGTTGAGCTCCAGAGCCGCCATAAGTGGAGTGCGGGCTCTCTCAAGATCGGAACGCGACGAAGCAGCGGATGCCAGGAGTTCGCCCTTTCGCTGAAGCGCACGGTGGCTTTGCGGGTTGATTCGCACCAGCACATCGAGTTGTGCGACTGCACCAGGGAAATCCCCTTGAGCAGCGACACAGTTCGCGAGATAGTAACGCGAGTCCTCGTGTTCGGGATCGATAGCGAGCGCTTCCCGGAAGAGTTTTGCTGCAGTAGCCGCATCGTGGGAGCGCTGCATCGCATCCATGGCCGCGCGCTCCTTCTCCCAAAATCGGGAAACTTCGATTTTATTTGATTCTCGATGAGGCCGGAATGACCTGGCTTCGGGCTCGCCCTGGGTAAGATCCCAAATCTGATTCGCGGCCAAATCGTTCCAACTCTCTGGGGCGCCGTTCAACCAACGAACCTCGAGCCGGTCGATCTTCGTTGCGGTACCGAGACCAATGTGCACGCGCCGGGTGTCCTGTGAAAGGTATGAGGCGCTCCCGACGCTGCGACGCAATGGCACGCCAGCCACCCAGGCAACGACTGTCGCACCGTCGCCAACGCCGCGCGCCCCCCGTTTTCCCGGTATCAGACTATGAAGCCGGAATTCCGCCCAGTTGCCGTGCGGCACGTCATTGCGGAGCAGGCGGACGCCTTCACCGTGATCTATGATTGCGATATCCATCGATCCGTCATTGTCGAAGTCGGCGACTGCCAACCCGCGGCTGACATGCGGTTCCGCAAATGATCGGCTCCATGGCGCCAGGTCGTGGAAGAACTTGCCCCGCACATTCCAGAACAGGAACGACGGCATAGGAGTCAGTCGCCGCGGAGCCTTCTCCTTCAGCTCGAAGGTGCTGCCGTTGGCGACCACCAGATCGGGCCAGCCGTCAGAATCGAAGTCGACAAAGCTTGCACCCCACCCGATGGATTGCATGGAAGGCGGCCCGATGCCGAGCATCTCGGCCACATCGGTGAAGTGCAATTCCGGCCGTACGTTGCTGGATTGCTTCTGCTCCGAAAGCAGCGACTGGTACAGCGCATCCTGCTGCGCGATCCAGTGGGAGATGAACAGGTCGTCATCGCCATCGCGATCAAAATCGCCCGCGGCCAGCCCCATGGAGCCGCGATATTCTTCGATCCAGGCGCTGCGGCCCGCATCCACGAATTTTCCCTGGCGGTTCAGGTACAGCTTGTTCTCGGAGATGTCGTTGGCCACGTAGAGATCCAGCCAGCCGTCGCCGTTGAAGTCGTGCCACAACGCGCTCAGGCTGCGGCCCTCGGGATTGTCGACGCCGAGCTGCCGCGCGACTTCGGTGAACGTGCCATCGCCGTTGTTCCGAAACAGGAGGTTCCGCTCGGGCTCATACGAGGCCGGGTTCAGCGTGAACGGGACTTCCATGCCGAATTGCTGGCTACTGGCGCCGGCGCTCCCTCTTCCGGGTACGTATTTCACATAACCGCAAACGTACAGATCGAGATAGCCATCGCGGTTGTAATCGCCCCAGGTTGCGCCGGCCCAGAAGCCCTTGGGCGATGGGAAGCTGCGGTCACGCACCAGGTGGCCGTGCTCGTTGCGGAAGAGCAGGATGGTGTCGTAACCGGTGACGACAAGATCCGGCCAGCCATCATTGTTATAGTCACCGCAGGCGGCAGCCATTCCGTGAATCCGTGTTTCGGGAAAATCCGCTACTCGTTCGAAGCGCCCATCGCCGAGGTTGTGAAACAACATCGAAGGGGCAAGGTGCGATTCCGGCATGTCCAATGATCCTCCGCCACTGACCACGAAGAGATCGTCGTAACCGTCGTTATCGAAGTCTCCCCAGGCCAGGCCCGAGCCCATGTCCTCGGGCAACTGCGAGGAACGGTCCGGCTCGAACTGGCGGAACGACGAGAGCCGGGCTGCCGCCGTGACATCCGAGAAACGAGGTTCGGGAGCGCCTGCGGGGAGTTTCCGGCCAGGGTCGCGGAGAGCGCCGATCTCACGCCGGGTGGACACTTCGCGAGGCAGAGCGGCTGATGCCGGGATGGCCGCGCCTCGCTCGCTGACAGCGCTGGTAATGTCGGCTGAAGCCTCCCCGGGCGTATACTCCTCGGGCTCATTCTCCTTATGGACGCGCCAGGCAATAAGTGCGCCGATGAGGATCAGAACCGCCAGCATGGAAACGGCCCACAGGATGCGGCGATAGCGGCGCGACAGTGGCCGGCGCGGGTGAGGTAGAGCGTCGATCATCTTGCGCCCCTTTCAACAGCAACCTGCGCGGTCGCGCTGGCGATATCGATTACTGGGGCTGTGAGGTGAGCGCTGTCGCCCATTACGTAGTTCAGCAGGAACTGATCGATCTTTCGATAGTGCAGCGTGGCCGTGACGCATAAGGTGCGCCCGGTGGCATTACCGTTTGTCTTCGGGTAGGTCACGTTGTATTCGACGGTGTCGGAATACCCGGGAAACAGTGATCGTCGGTAGCGCACGCCCACCATTTCCCAGAGGTTATGGCGATCGATCAAGTTGCCGTACTGATCGACAGGCTCCGCTTTGAACAGAAACGTGCCGGGCGGCAGAAAACCACGGTCATCGCGTCTGCCGGAAACGAAAATGGTTCGGCCGGAATCATCCTCGACGCGCAACTCCACCCAGCTCTGGATCATGTCCAGCGGACCGGTGGGAAAGTCGTGCCCCACTTTATTGGAAACCAGGACTACGCGAATAGGCAGCTGTTCGCCGGGCGCTGTGCGGTCGGGTGCGTCGATGCGCAGCTTCACAATGGGCCCGGCAGCCCATTTGTTCCTGATTTCGGGAATATCGACCTGGCCGCGAAGCCAGCGCTCCGTCAGTCTCCCTTGCTCGGCTGCTCCCTCCAGGCGCAAGAGCGGCGGCACGAAACTGTTCGCAGCGAGGAATCGGTGGCTGCGGTGCTTGTGGTCGCCCGGACTGCGATTGTAGTCCGTAGAGTCGCCGGCTGCCGGGTCGGTCGAATCCACCAGCGGCATGTGGCATTCGCGGCACTCCACGGTGGTGTGCGCATCGCCTTTCCTGTTCCAGTGGCTCGCCGCCCAGTTGTCATACTGGTTCTGCAACTGCACCCAGCCCACACGATTGATTTCCTGATCGATAAATTGTTTGTGACAGGCGGCGCAGTATTCCGGCTTCTTGTACATTCGTTTGCTTAGGTGGCGATGCTGGGCGGGCCATGTGCGGATGAGGAAATTGCGCGCAATCGCGGCAGCGGTGTGCGGCTGGCTCCACTGCCAGAGGTAGTCGCCCAGCTGCGCAATGATGTAGTTCGCGTTGCCCTGAATGTCGGTCTTCTGAATGGAGTGGCAGACCACACAAGAGATACCTTCTTTGTAGCCGTCAAGCCCGGTCAGCTTCTCCACGAAGATGTTCTTGGTTCCCGAAAACAGGGAGATCGGATCATGGCAGCCGCCGCAGTAGCGCGTCGATTCGGGGCCATTCTGCTTGGCCATCACGGTCTGAATGCCCTGGAAGATCGGATCCATGGCGGCGTAGCGATGCGCGCTCGGTATCCACTCGTCATAAATTTGCGTGTGGCAGCCGCTCGATCCGCATGTGGCAGAGCCAGCCAAAGAGCGCGGGTCGAAAGCTCCGTTGGTGGAGGTGCGGGCCAGGCTGGGGGCGAACGGACGCTTGGCGCCATACAGCAGGTTGTAGCCGGCGGGGAATTCGTTGCGGTACGTCGTTCCCGAGTACGCGACTGCCAGGCTGGCGGTCAGGATCGGTCCGACAGCACAGCCGAGGGCCGCGCAAGCGAGCCAGGCGGCGGCCGCATGCGCGGGCTCCGTGCCTCGCCTGCGCAGCCACGCCAGTACCAGGTGAGGGACCGAGGCCACCAAGGCGAGCAAGGTCGAAGCGAGGTGGACATAGCGTAACGTGGCTGCCGTATGCGTTCCTAGCAGTCCCTGCCAGGTGACCACGAGGCCCGATGCTGCACAAATACCCAGCGAAATCACACCCGCATAGCCAAGGAAGGTGATATCCGAGAGAGCCTGGTGCCCGTGATCCTGCCAATGCCTCACGAAGTACCAGGCGAGCGGAGCCAGGGCGGCGAACCCGACCACGGTGTGTAGGAGCAGGCCCCATTCAATTGCGAGATGGAATGGGCCGAATGTGACAGCCATGCCCGAGACCAGTTCGAACAGGAGAATCGCGGCGGTGAACCGGGCGAGCGCGCTGGCCCAGCCGGTTCGGCCCCGTCGCGCCGTGATTTCCGAAGTTTGCATCTGTCCTCCGCGCCGTTACAACTTGCAGTGATCATATGGCGGTGCGCCATGGTAGGAAGTGACTTCGGTCACCAGTGGGGATAGTGCAAAAATATTAGAACGCCAGCGCCTTCTGCGCCCCACGTAGAGATCGACGACGGACGGCAGCCCCGCAAGTTCCAGATTCGGCGCCGAGGGCACGAAGCTGTCTTTGGCGGCGACACGCACGACCGGCCATCGAGTGATCCGATGTAGTTCTCGGCGACGTTGCGAATGCCTCCCGGTGACTGCGGTCACATCCGCACGATACTTACCGCACGTAGGATGGGTCGAGGGCCAAGGAACATGGGTAGTTGGGGTTGTCCGCACGAGGTGAACGGCGTCTGCCAGAAGGTGAACAGTCTCCCCTGTGACCCGGGGATGAAGGGGTGCGTCCTGTACGGTCGTTTCGTCTTCAGTAATCCGGCGAAAAACCGGCCGGCCAAACCTGACGTCCGAAACATGCCGGAGGGGAAGGGCGAGCGGCCCGGTTCGTCGGGATAAAGGTGGCCCGATGGGTGTGATCTGCACCTCGCGGATCGTCGTAGTCCGCCCACTGACTTCCATCCGGACTCAATCGATCAGGAATGCGCGTTTTTAACCAAGTGGTGTTCCTAAGCACTGGGCGACTTATGGCGGGTTGAGCGCACCTGTCATATCCCGGGTGCGTGCGTCTGCCTCACAATGGAAAGATGCCGATGACGGAAATGACAATAGACGACCAAACGTTCCGCTACGATCCTGAAGCAACTGCCGCCATCTACGCGGGGTTGAGAACTGGCTGGGCGGAGAACTGTGGCTGCGTCGGCTGTAGGAATCTACTGGCGCAACGAGATGAAGCCTATCCGGCGGCCTTCAGAGAACTACTCCAGCGGCTTGGCATTGACCCAAACAAGGAAACAGACGCCGTCGCGGATGGCCCGTTAGACAACGGGCTGTACCATTACGGCGGTTGGTTCTTTTTTGTTGGTGAGATGGTCACGGCGGGTGAAAGTATCTCCGTCGTCAGCGAGTCGCCATACTTCGGATACTTTATTACCCGCGGTGGACCCTGTCCCAGGGAGTTTCGCGAAGGACCGAGGTTAGGCGTCGGGTTCGAAGCCGATTTCAAATGGATTTTGAACGAGAGTTGGGACTCAGACTTGCGTCCTGCAGCAACCAAACCTCCCGAGAGACTGGAGTAAACAAGATGGATCTTCCCTGACGACGCAACGTTTACCGAACCACATGAGCGAAAAGTCCCCAACCCGCGGATCGAACTTTATGTGTTCGCAGCGAAAGGGGGCGGAATTAGAACGCCAGCGCCTTCTGCGCGCCGCGCAGCAGGTCGGCGACGGACGGCAGCACCGCAAGTTCCAGATTCGGCGCCGAGGGCACGAAGCTGTCCTTGGCAGCCACGCGTACTACTGGTCCATCGAGCGACCCGATGCAGTTTTCGGCGATGCGGGCAGCGATCTCCGCACCGAAGCCCGCGGTCAGCACGTCCTCGTGGGCAATCAGCACGTGGCTGGTCTTCCGAACGCTGCGATAGATGAGTTCCTCGTCCAGCGGCACGATCGAGCGCAAATCGATGACCTCGACGGATACGCCGTCCTTCTCCATCTGGCGCGCCATCTCAAGGCCCATATAGACTGTGCTGCCCCAGGTAATAACTGTCAAATCCTTGCCTTCGCGCCGGATTGCGCCGTGGCCGAACGGCAGGATGTAGTTGGCATCCGGTTCCAGCGTCTTCGCTTGCACGCGGCGGTACAGACCTTTGTGTTCTAGAAAGATGACCGGGTCCTTCGCTCGGGCAGCGGCTTTGATGAGGCCCTTGGCATCTTCGGCACAACTCGGATAGGCGACGTACCAGCCTGGAATGTGTGCGAAGAACGATTCTACATTCGCCGAGTGCCAGGGGCCGCCTTTGATATAGCCGCCCACCGCAACCCGCACCACCACCGGGCACTCCCACTCCCCCTGGCTCCGCCATCGGACGGTGGGAATTTCGTCGCGAAGCTGCAAAGCCGCCGGCCAGAGGTAATCTCCGAACTGCATTTCGACGATCGGCTTGTACCCACCGATCGCCATGCCGGCAGCCACTCCCGCAATGCTGGCCTCCGCCAGGGGCGAATTTGCCACGCGGCCGGGGAATCCGGTGCTCAAACCGCGCGTAACTCCGAACACGCCGCCTTTGGGATCGGCGATGTCTTCGCCCCACATCACGATCTTCGGATTGCGCTCCATCTCCTCGCGCAGACCGTGGTTGATGGCGTCGATCATCGTGACCGGTTCGCCCGAGAGGTACGCGGGAGGCTTGGGATCGCCCGTCAGTTCAGGATCGACGGAGTAGATGTGTGTCATCAGGCGCGATTCGTCCGGCGCCGGCGCCTTGTCTGCCTCCTCAGCCGCGCGATCGACTTTCGTTTTGATCTCTGCGCGTAGCGAGGCGACTTCATCGGCCGTGAGCACGCTATTGCGCAATAGGTAGCGTTCTGTCTGAAGGATGGGGTCGCGGCTGCTGATCGCCTGCAATTCGGTTTCGGCGCGATATTTGCGATGGTCATCGGAAGACGAGTGCGGATCGAGCCGCACTACCTTCGCCTCCACCAGCGCTGGGCCCGCGCCATGCCTCATCGCCTCGATCATGGGTGGCAGCGTTTCATACACGTGTTCAAACCATGTGCCGTCAAGAGCGAAGGTTGGCATTCCGAAGCCTTGGGCAATTCGATGCACCTCAGAACCTGTCTGGCTGGTCTGCGGCACGCTGATGGCGTAGCCATTGTTCTGAACTGTGAACAATACCGGCAGCTTCTCTCGCGTAGCCCAATTGAGAGCCTCGAAGAATTCTCCTTCGCTGGTGGCGCCCTCGCCCGAGGACACATGTACGATCTCATCGCCGCCATCCATTTTGATGGCGCGCGCCATCCCGACCGCGTTCAGGTACTGCGTGCCGGTGACGGCCGTTTGGGTCACGATCCGCAACTTGCGGGAGGACCACTGCTCGGGCATGTTCCGGCCATTGGAATTCGGATCGCCTTCGCGGCTTAGCATGCCGAGGAAGATGTCTTTGAGAGGCATCCCGAGACCCACCGCCACGGCTTTCGACCGGTAGTAGGTGAAAAACCAATCGCGCCCCGGCTTGAGCAACATCGTCATGCCGATCTGGAGTTTCTCGTGGCCGCGTGTCGATGCCTGAAAGCCGCACTTGCCCTGGCGCACGAATACCTTCATGCGCTCTTCGACGTAGAAGACCGTCACCATCTTGCGGTAGAGTTCCAACGTCACCGGATGCGGAACGATAATCCTATCAGTGACTTCCAGATTCCGAGCAGGCGCGGCCATAAATCTTCCCCTCCACTGTCATGTTAGAAAACCACGGAATCGGCGCCAGTGACGCAAGTCACGTCACCCGATCTGGATCAACCCGTTTGATTCTCCGCAATTCTTGCGGACGGAGTTGTTCAGTGCGGCTTGAAATGCCGCGAAATCGACACGCTTCAGGCGGCATGCCTGTTCGATGCTGATCGAGCGGGCAAAGACGCGCTGTGCCACCGGGTTGTCGATCATGCTGAAGCCGAACTCCCGGAAGAGCGAGGCTGTCTCCGGATAGCGCTCGATCACGTCGTACACCTTGGTGCCCGGCCCGATGGAATCGAGCAGGGCGCCTCCCGCCGTTTGCGGCCGACTGCCCATCGCTCGCCAAAGGTCGATGGCCCAAAGCGTCAGGCCCGTCACTTCTATCCAGGCACTCACACCCATGAGCGGATAGGCCCATTGGTAACGGTCGGTGAGGATCTGGAAAACGACGCGCATGGCGTTTCCAACGTTTACCAACCAGAAAGTCGCCCGCAGTGCACTCAGCCTACTCAGGTCGAGGCCGCCAAGAATTGGGACTACCTTACTCGAAACACCCAAAATCATCATGCTGATGAACCCGACCGTGAACGCGTGCCGGTATCCACCGAAGTACGCGTGCGAGAAGGCAACGCCCGTGACGGCATCGTACACAGGCAGGAGCGCCAGGAGCGCGATTGCCACCAGCGCCCAAAAGTAGGCGGCGCGAACAAACGGCAAGGAGCGGTCCCGCTCCACCTTAGCGGAGAACAGCCCGAAGCCTCGCACCAGCAAGACTACGGAGGCGAACATTCCCAGGATGCAGAGTTCGAGCACCAGACCCCAAACCGGCCGCCCGGTGCGCACCAGCATCGAATAGGCCACCACATTGCCGGCCACCGCGAGATTCCAGAGATAGAGGACAACACGCGCCGTTCGCGCTGGGACCTCCCGGAAACCGTAGATGAACGGAAGGAATCGCTGGCTGACCCCGAGAATCATCCCTCCGGCGAATCCAGCCAACTGGAGGTCTCGCCATGGCCCGTCGCAGAGACTGATAAAGCGCACCCAGGCTTCGGACCCGCTCACCGTCGCGGAGGCGGCGAACATCCAGCAATCGAATGCGAATGCCGCAATCATCCACCCTAATGCTGCAAACACGAATCGCTCATATGGCTCGACAGGATTTCGAGATTGGCGAATGGTATTGGTGATGACGAGCGCAAATGTCAGAACTACCGCCAGTTCGCCAATTCCCGCAATCTTGCCTGCAAGCGCCCAAGCCGGGTTGGACACCCAAAGGTCGGCGAGCGTTCGGACTGTGAGTGCCGCGGCCATGACGAAAAGGCTTCGTGAAGCCAACAATGGCCGCCACAGTGGAGTGAACTTGAAACGCGGGATCGCCTGATAGGCGAACCCCATGACGAAGAACGTGACCCATCCCGCCATCTGGGCATGCGCGTGCGCCCAGGTAACCGCCCGCATGTCGAGCGTAGCAAGCCGGTGACTCGCCGCCATGATTGCCAGGTTGATGGCGCCGAGCACGCAGCCGAAGGTGAACATGGTCAGGATTCCGGCACGGAAAAACCGCCGGTAGATTACATCACCTGGTCCCGGCATGTAGCCGGGCGCCTCGGTCTCCAAAACGCTGTTGCGCGCCGCATCCTGCAATTCCGCCAGCAGTCGCCCTTCGTCCACGCGGTGCGCGCGCGCGAAAAATGCGAGCGACTCCTGAGGCCCCAGCGGGCCTCCGCAGCCCACTAGCCCGTACCGGTCAAATACTTTGCGGCAACCGGGGTACCGGGAAAGGATTTCCGGGAGCTCCATGTCCCGCGTGATCGCAACCACTGAATCCGCCATACCTCCAGACTGAACTCAGCCGCCGGCAATCGCGATGACTTCGGTCACAAACTCAGACCAGCAGCGCACTCCAGCGGGCAAACGCCGGACGAATTTTCAGTTGGCGCACGAACGGCCGAAATTCCTTAACCCGGGCAATTCCCGAACAGTTGCCGGCCAGGATGGAACCGATCATTTGCGACACAGCTTGTTCTCCGTTCTCTTAGCGTGAAGCGGCGGCCTAACGACTCTCAACTTCTGTCAGGCTGTTGCTTTTCAGGCCGCGTCGCGCAGCCATTTCCGCTCCGATGGATGCCAAGTCCGCCGCAGTGAGCGTTGCAGCGGCGAATGGAAACACTTCCCGATCCTCGATGCCAATATGGCGGCGGTACAAATCGGAGAGTTGAGAGGCCAGCATGGATAAGCGGGCCGCGTCTTCTGTCGAGAGCCGCCCTTGCTGTAGCCATAACTGGCCCAGGCGGTCGACTTCCGCGTGATGCCGGTCGGCGCAAGCATGGTCCTCTTCAAGCGCGTCAGCCTTAGCGAGCACGGCCGCGATTCCCGACGTGCAAAGGCGCCGCAGGCGGGGAAAGAGACTCTCTTCCTCATCGGCAGTGTGCTTGGGGGCCGATTCGCGGAAATACCACAGGCTCGTAGCCAGCGCCGAGCGCTGCTCGGGGTTTAGGGTACCCCCTTTTGTCCCAGTGGTGAGGGTCACCAATACCTGCAGGAAGCGAACGATCCTGCCATGGCAGTCGCCCAGCATACCGATCGGGTCGGTAAAGTCACTTTCGCGCTTTGCACCAATTACAACAGGCATAGAAAGCTCCCTTCTTAGGCCGAACATTGCTCGGCAGGATTCGGATAGGCGTCCGCCTCCTGCTCCTCCGAGGGCCGCGTCAAGCAGCGGAAGTCCTTTTCGACCGAAATCCTCAGTTCGCCATCGTACCCATAAATCCCGACCTCTTCTGAAACGGCAAAGCGTTCTGCCGTCGTGGTGGGAACCGAAATCGAGATCACCCCATAAGCCAGATCAGCCCGCACGGCGTCTCCACCAGAGTGCGTCTGCAGGCGATATATGAAGGCTGCTCCAGACCTGAACTTGACAGTTTCTGAAACCTCGCCTTTGTCGCGTAGGTTTTCGACTTCAGACCGCGTCAGCCGCAGGCGCAGCGAATTCCCCTGCATTCTCAATTTCATTTCATTTATTCCTCAAGGCACGCTCCTCAAGAGCAATCGCGCGCGGAAACAAGATGTCGTTCTCCAGATGAATATGGGTATGCAGGTCGGTTTCTAGTGCTTGTAGCCCTTCCAGCATCGCGCGGTATGTGGAGCAGGCATAGGAGGGTGCCTCGAAGCCGTGCGTCAGCTCGCGAATACGGCCGAGCGCATCGCCTGCGCTGTCGTGTTCCCGCTCCATCACGGCGATGGGATTTCGGATGCTGCCAAAAGGCGGCGGAGGCACCGGCATTCCGCCTTGCGTGGCGGCCTCGGACCGCTGAATCGCGGGGAACAGCATCATTTCTTCTTTGTGCATATGCAGGTCCAGCTCTTGCCAGAGCTCTTCGTAGGCCGCCTCCAACGCCTGAAGAGTTGTCGCGTCTTTTGCCCCGTGGACCTGTGCAACTGTCCGGACCCGCTGCCCCACTCTGGGCAATTCGAGTTTAGGGTACTCGTGGTGTTTCGTGACGATACAGTGAATCAAATCCTTGAGCGCCGCCGCAGTCCAATCTGCCGCTGCGGCCGCGGATGCGGCGGCGATGTCGCCGACCGGAGTACCTGCCTGGATTTCCATTGTCACTCTCCTGGCATCGATCGTACGTCCACCGGCCCAGGCAGGGCTGTGACCTCAGTCACCGGACGCCCATGTCCGCCCGATTACCTGGTGATCCCCGCGGAGGTGATCGCACGGCGGCTCCGTTCATGCATTGTGATAGTGGAGGCTCTCTTCCAGATAGGGATCGCTCACCGGAACCGAAGCAGCGCCGCGCATTCCGCGATAAAAGGCCAGCACCAGAACACCCGCCGCTCCGGCCAGCGCTCCCGCCGCACCTATGCCGAATACCGGCCGCGAGCCGGCCAGGGGCGGCGCAATCAACAGATAAACGTCCAGTATCCGGCCTGCGAGCACTACGACTGCAACTCTGCCGAGCGCCCTTGCGCTACGCTTCGTACCGCGCGGCAGGAGCGCCGCGAACGGCGCCGCCCAATTTAGGATCATGTTCAACAGAAACAGGGGCGCCCAGGCATTTTGCAGGCGCGCGACATAATAGGCCGTTTCCTCGCTGATATCCGCGTACCAGATCAACATGTACTGGCTGAACCATATATACATCCAGAACGTGCAGAACGCGAAAAGCAGCTTGCCCAGATCGTGCAGGTGCTCTTCATTGACGAAATCGCGCAAAGGCCCGGAGCGCCGGAGCCACAGCACAAACAGGATCATGAGCGCCAGGCCGCCAGAAAACAGCCCGGCGAAGTTGTAAATAGCGAAGATGGTGCTGGCCCAGTTTGGCTCCAGCGACATGATCCAATCGAAACTCGCCAGCCAGAAGGTGACGGCGAATACGATCAGGAAGATCACCGAAAGCCGGACGTTGCGGCGCGTGTGAGTGATGCTGCGGTCACCGTCCTGGCGGCGCGAAGCGCGGACAATCACCGTCGCGAATCCCATCCAGGCGCCCATGTAGATGACCGCGCGTACCAAAAAGAAAGGGCGGCGTAGCCAAAGCTCCTGAAATCCGAGATGCGGGGGATGCGAGGCCCATGGATAGATCGATGGGCGAGCTAGAAAAACGGCCGCCAGCACAGCGGCTCCAACCGGCAGGAGCGTAGACATGGCTTCCGGAACGCGCCGGAACGCGGTGCTCCATCCAGCGCCACAGGCATACTGAATGGCCACGAATACGATGCCCGCCAGACCGAAGCCGGTGAGAAGATATCCCGCCATCAACAGGGAGGCCCAGGTGAGCCCAGGCTGCCAGATGAGGCCGACGGCGACGGCCACCGCGCCTGCCGCCGAGAGAGCCTTAAGAAATCGCACCGCGCCCGGAGAGATGCTCGCCTCCAACGGAATCGTCATTGTTGCGCTCCTCCCTGCAACGAACGAATGTACGAGATTGCGGCCCGGCGATCCTGCGGGGGGACCTGGACGGCGTACGATGGCATGTTCTTCTGACCATGCGTGGCGATCTCGAACATCTGATCGTCCGTGAGGTGGAGTGCATGGTCTGCCAGGAACGAGGGAGGCGGCGGGAACCCGCGCATGGCAACCGGACCATCGCCCTTTCCGGCTCCGCCGTGGCATGGCTGGCAGTAGATCTGGTACACGACCGGGCCAGGCCGCGTACCCACGTGCGCTGCCGACTGCGGGATGGTCCCTTCCGGCGGAAGTTGCAGGGTTTTGCCGTCGGCGAAGTTCGGGTTCGCGCTGAAGGATTTGTAAGCGATGGTGCGCACCATCTCCGGCATAGCCTCCCAGTTGCGATGAGTTGGATTATCACTCAAGCCGAAATTGGCGGCCACCAGCGCAACCAGCAGGGTTAATAAGGAGAGATTGAGCTTCATGCCGCCACCTCCTGTTCGCGTTCTTCTATGCGGATCGCGTGGTGAACCCGCAGGAAGTCCCCGATTTCATCTACGTCGAACGCCGCGTTGTTCTCTTCCAGCACGAGCGCGAAGCGGTCGTTCGTGACTCGCAGGTCCAGCAGATCCGGCCGCCGCCCTGGCCATAGCCGACTCATCCCAAAGAACGCAAGGACGGTGCTGATGCCGGCGAACAGCACCATCACTTCGAA
>Ga0126381_100002904_pt1 | contig 18616 bp, 19 predicted proteins | sample PanSoiMetPlot_28_FD_96465 | JGI IMG/M metagenome (GOLD analysis project Ga0126381, IMG submission 96465) | Tropical forest soil microbial communities from Panama - MetaG Plot_28 | ecosystem: Environmental > Terrestrial > Soil > Tropical forest > Bulk soil | place: Panama | collected 2016-02-17
CCCCAGTTGTTGCGCACAGCCAGGACTTCGAAGGTCTGCCCCTTCAATGGATGGAACGGATGCGTGACGGTGAAAACTTGCAGTCCACCCTGGTCACAGTCTGCAGTGCGCGCTTTTCGCCAAGGCCAAAGTTGAGAGCGGTGTTCTGGTGGTCGAGCGCTGGATCATGGCCGCGCTTCGCAACCGCCGCTTCTTCGGAATCGAAGAGCTGAATCAGGCGATTCGTGAACTGCTCGTCAAACTGAATCAGAGGCCATTCCGGAAACGGCCGGGATCATCGAGAGCCAGTCTTTTCGAGACGCTCGATAAGCCCGCGCTGGCGCCATTGCCCGGCGAGCGCTTCGACCTGAGCGAGTGGGCCAAAGCCAGAGTCAATATCGACTATCACGTGGTCTTTGACGGCAACTATTACAGCGTGCCTTACAACCTGGTGCAGGAAATGGTCGAGAACCGTTCCCTGCCCACAACCGTAGAGATCTTCCACAAGGGCAAACGAGTCGCTTCGCATCTGCGGAGCCGCGGCTCCGGTCAGACGATTACCAACGCCGAACACCGGCCCCGCAGCCATCGCGAACATCTGGACTGGACGCCCTCGCGCATGGTGAACTGGGCGCGCACGATCGGGCCCAACACGGCACGGCTGTTCGAGCGCATTATGGACGATAAGCCTCATCCGGAGATGGGCTACCGGGGATGTCTCGGCATCATCCGGCTGGCAGGGAAATATTCGGCTGAGCGTACCGAGGCAGCGGCTGAACGGGCATTACTCACGGGAGCATGCCGGTATAAAAGCATCGAATCGATCCTGAAGAACTCGCTGGACCGGCAACCTTTGGAACAACCGCCGGCCGCCACCCCGCCGCCTGGCCATGACAACATCCGCGGCGCCGCCTACTTCGATTCGGGAGATCAGTCATGCTGCAGCAACCAATGATGGACAAGCTGATTGCTATGCGGCTTCATGGCATGGTGGAAGCGTTGAAGGCGCAGCAGCAGGACGCGGCGGCCAACGAACTGAGTTTTGCTGAGCGGCTGGCGATGCTGGTGGATCAGCAGTGGAACTGGCGGGAGAATCAGGCGCTGGAGCGGCGCATGAAAGCCGCGAAACTGCGCGGCAACGCCTGCATTGAAGACATCGACTTCCGCGCCGCCCGTGGGCTGGATAAGAGTGTGATCCGGGCGCTGGCGCAGGAATCGGCCTGGGTATCGAAGCACGAAAATGTGTTCGGCTTCAGCCCGGAATCCGTGTTCGCCTTCAGCCCGGAACCGCGTTCGGAATCATCCCGGAATGCCGTTCGGCTTGATCCCGGAATAGCGTTCGCCTTCGCCCGGAATCCGCAAGCATTCGGTAGATCGGCAGGCAAACTATTTGATTGGCCACCCCTCAGCGACAGGTAATCCGGCGGGGTCGGCTGGCGGTAATGCCGCAGAGCAGGGCGTGCATTGCTGCCGCGGCCACCGATATGCCGGCCGCGCTGCGGATCGGTGCGCCTTTTACGAACGGGATCGTGAGCAGTATTGGTAGCAGCTCACCGGAAGCAGCGTTGTCGGCTCACTGCGTTGTCGGCGTCCGGGTGGATGACGTCGTGCCGCGTGAAGCTGCCGTATCGGTGATTAAGATCGACGTCGAAGGACACGAATACCGTGCGCTGCTCGGCGCACGATCGAACGATGTCGCCCGGTGATCATCAGCGAGTTTGGGCCTCCGGCGCTTGAAGCGAATCAAAACGTTCTGGCGTCGAATATCTCCGGCTGTTACGCGATTTCGGATATCGCATCTCGGTGATCGGTCAACAGTGGTCCTTATCACGCAGCCAGCAGCACCAAACCCGCAGTGCGATGGAGACGAACGTGGTTCGCCAGATTATCGACGTAATAGATTTCCCATCCATCCTCATTGCAAACAAACTTCCCACCGGCATCGTGCTGCTCAACACCTGCGTCCAGAGTCGAGCTTCCTCTCTTCCTCTTTTCTCACCAGCCCTCAATCTCACCATGCGCACTTGCCTCCGGGCTCCAGGCGAAAACAGCATCGAGGCTCAAACACCGGCTCACAAAAGGCCTGCCTTCGCACGCCCCATGAACCCGCGGGCAAGATGTCAGGTGGATCCCATACAGACCTCACCCAAGCTTCAGAAAGCGGCAGCCAATGCACTGGTTCGGTAAATAGTGAGTCCAGGGGTGATTTCTCGGAACCAGTCCCAAATCGCTTTAGCGCGGTTATCGGCTGCCGGCATAGATTAACACGCGAGTACCGTCTCGCCGTAGTTCGCGAACCGGCTCGCCGAAAACACCAACTACGGTTTCCCGCGAGATCTTCCATAAGGGATCATCGAGTACAACGAAATCGTAATGCGGTGGGACCTTGCGATCCTTTAGAGACTGCCGGTACCACTCCTCATTGTTAACCCAAAGAAACGGTTTAAGGCCGCCATCTACGGCATAGACGCGGAGACCTGATGTAGAGAGGAGAGTTATCAAACGAGCCTGCCAATATCCAGCAAGTCCGTAATGCAAAGGTGTGGTGGCCGCAGTTTCGTCGAGGAATTGGGCGAGCGGTGGGCGATAATCATAAATCGGCTTCACCGGAACCGACATCCGGGCAAACTGTACCGATGGCAACAGGAGTGTTACCGGGACTACTGCCCAAGTCGCGGCCCGAAGCATCCCGGCAGGAATCGCTGTTTCCATCAACCACCAGAACACCATGGGTAAAGTGAAGATCGGTAGCAGAAATATCTGATGAAGATAGTGCATCGACCAAACGTAATCCTTGAGCTCCACCAGACCATTGCTGCCGCCCACAATTATGGATGCGGCGCTGAGCACGGCCGAAGACAGGCAAGTTGCAAAAAAAACGGCCCTCATGATTTGCATAAATGAGACTTCACGCAAACCTCTAATTATGAGTGCGCGAGCCGTCATGGCAATATACGCAACGCACACTCCCATCCAAACCATTGCGATTAGATGGAGCCCGTCATAAGCCAACACCTTTCCGACGAAACCTCGCATGAATGTGTCCAGCGCGGTGAGCGAACGATTGTACGACACGCCCGATTCAGCACCGACGCCCGCAGTTTTGAAGAGCGCATGGTTCAGAACGGCGCCCAGAGCCGCAGCTGGCCAGCCAGCCCCGATCGGGAGCCAACACTCGCGAATGGTTACTACGCCAAAGTACACGCCTGCCACAAGGACGAGGGTAAGCGGTGCCAACATTTGTGGAAAGAAGAGCAGATTGCTCATACCCGCAAGCAAGCACAGAACCGCGTAGACAAAAGTTAATGATCTTGGTATAGTCGCGCCCTCGCGCGTCCGGTCGATGATCCAGAGAGCAATCGCCCAACCCCATAGCACCGCCAGCATGCTACCGACGTGAGTCTGCGTGACAAACAATTTGTAGAAGCTTGGATAAATCGTTCCCGGCTCTCGGGCAACGTACAAAGCGCAGAAAACAGCTACCAATATCAACATCGAATCCTGTCCGGCGACGAACCGGCTGCGGAGCGTCCTACCAATCACGTGAAGTGCTCCAACTATGAACACTACCTGAACCAGGCCGGCGAGTAGGGTAGCGGCGATCACGTTATGCGTAATCGCCCAAAAAATTCCGACAGCAGTTACATCCGGAAACCAGCAGGGCGCAATCGAAAAATGCCACCCCCTGAGTGAATATCCGTCATGGAAAAGATCTGTAAAGACGTTCACAAGCCAAAGCGTGTCGCTGTTAATCCAGACGCCAAGCGAGTTCGCATCGGCAAGGCCCAAGGACCTGAGGATGCATGACAAGGCTATCGCCAAGCCAGCCCAGCTGACCCACTCGGGATGTGACGTTAAAATCAGCCACACGCGGCTTGGGATGGCCCGCTCGCTGCATGTTTTCACAAGCGCGCGAACGCCCGCAGTCACTCGGTGGCCTCCAGAGATGTTACGCGAATTTCAGATTCTTCCCGAGCGGTCTGCAACAGGGTCTCAAGGGACGGCCGTGGCTTCACCCGCATGCAAATCTGGTAGGCAAACAGTCCGCGCCAGACTGATGCGGCAAAGCCATTGGCTGCTACGAGGAATATGCTGAACCAGTTTTCGCCGAGAGCAAGAGGATAGGGAGCGGGCATCCCGCGCGTTTCCAAAATGATAAAACCAGCCTGATCGAGCGCCCGCCGGAACGACGCAAAAGTGAAAAGACGGCTGTGGGTCAAATCCAAAATGCCGCGTTTACCATAATTGAACTGACCAAGCATCAGCATGAGACGGGTCACAAAAAAGCCCACGTTAGCAGTGCTAATAATTAACTCGGCGCTCGGATTCATAGCAAGTTTCGTTCGTAACTGATCGAGAAAGCGCTCCGGACGGGGCAAGTGCTCAATGACATCAAGCATGAGCGTGAAGTCATATTGCGAAAAATCGACATCGGGTAGGCCGTCGCTCAGATCGTGAAAGTAGAAAGCATCAAGGTGGGCTTCCCGCGCGGGTGATACGTCCACACCGGTGACAGAACACCGCTTATTTTCCCTTAAGGCTAGTCCCATGTAGCCGCCAGCACAACCGAGATCCACAACACGGGACCCGGGTTGGACATGCTCCAGAGCATACTTGTGAGGGCTAGCGTAGGTGAATTTCGGGGTGTACGGCGAGTATCCGGAGGGAGCGCAGTCGAACCGCCGGTCATAGAATAGGCTCTTATCCTGCAGCCAAGCTCGGGAGACCGCGCGGACCACATTGATCGCATATTTCAGGCCATTGACATGGCAAATTTCGTCACCGTAATAGGTGGGAATCGGAACTTCTATGATCCGCTGCTGTGCAATCAACAATTGGATGATGATCTCAGTATCGAAGTGGAAATCATTTGTATTGCGCTCGAAAGGAATCCGTTCCAGAGCTCGCACCGAGTAAGCCCTGTAGCCGGAGTGGAATTCACTGAGGCTGGTATGGAGCATCCGGTTCTCGAGCCAGGTTAGAACTTTGTTGCCTATGAGCTTATACAAAGGCATGCCGCCGCGGAGCGCTCCCCCCGGGCTCAACATGCGCGAGCCGAATGCTGCGTCTGCATAGCCTTTGCGTAAAGGTTCGAGCAGTTCGGCCAACCGCTCCGGTGGGTACTGACCGTCCCCATGGAGAAGCGCAACGATGTCAAAGCCGTTTTTTATCGCGTAATGATAGCCGAGTTTCTGGTTCCCGCCATATCCCTGATTTACGGGATTGAAGAGGGCACAGATTGGAAAAGCAAATTCGGGTTCCTTGCTAATGAAATGGCTCCGCACAAATGTGGAGTCGCGCGAGGCATCATCGATGATCAGGATTTCGATGTCATACCATTCGGCTAAATTAGGTGAAATACGCCGGACGACATTGTCAATCGTCTTTTCCGCATTATAGGCAACAATAAAAACGAGAACCTTTGGCTTCATAAACAAGGCCGCCAGCTCTCTAGCGCGCTATCGTCGACGCTAAGACAATCGGCCCTGATCTGTAAGGTAAACATGCGCTCATAAGTACGCTTTAGGTTGAACTCCGCCGTGCGTTTCCATGATTATAACGCAAACTGCCGCAAATCTGCTGTGCTCCGTCCTCGGGCACTGACGGACGACCGGCCATTCTTTGTTACCCCAAAATTTTGGCAGGTGTCCACGCATATGAGGCCGACATCGGCGCGCTCATCCGGATTGAGCTTCCCGGACGTGAAGAGGGGTTGCCTGCCGATGCCGCCGGGTCAAGAATGGTGCCAGAAGCTACCTTATGCACGGATGGTATCAGTCCTGGGCAGATCAATCTGCTTATTACAACATGCTGGGTTCGATTCCCAAGGCGAGTCTGGGAACCTTTCGTTCCCGCCGGTCTACCCGGCTATGGGGTATTTGGGAAGCCTCCTCTGGCCGTACGACCCATTTCTACCAGTCCACTTCCTGCTGTCTATCGCCTTCATTTGGTTGTCGTGGAGGAATTTCTGCGCGACCTTACCAGAATCGGTCTCGCTGGTGGCGACGGCCCTGCTTATTCACATCTCGTCAGCGCTGTTCGTAGATCCTTGGACATCCTCGGTGAGTGCTGCAGGCATAGCGCTGCTTCTTTACCTGAATCTCTACGGAAAATACGCGCGGCTATGGGGACTCGTTTCGGGCGTAGTTGTGGCCCTCATCTTCGGGTCCCGAACACAAGACGTTGTGCCGGCCGCGTTGTTGCCGCGCAAGTCCTTCAGGCACCGGCGAGCGTCGAGCAGGCTGCTGAAATTCTGAGTCAAAACAAGTGACGGAAGGAATGTTGTGAACGTCATCTCTGCATGCGCGGAGAAGACCAGCAGCAGGACCAGTTGTTCAGCTACGGATCGATGGAAGAAAGGATTCCGGCAGACCATCCGCTGCGGCCCATCCGTCTGATGGTGGATCAGGCGCTGAAGGAGATGAGCGGTCGCTTTGATGAGATCTACGGCGCCGATGGGCGCAAGTCGATTCCGCCGGAACGACTGCTGCGGGCGTTGTTGCTGCAGATGCTGTTAAGTGAGGGATTATCGAGGGATAGGTGATCCGCAAAAGCTGTTTCGGCCTTTGCAGACACACTTCTCCAGACGCACGAGTCACAGACTGACCGCTGGCGCGGCTGTTTAAGAAGACGAGGGGAGCCGAAGCCCGGCCCTGTTATCTTATGTGGTTGCCGCCTGAAGGTTGCGCATCCGAACCAGGTTGTACGCCGCAGCAGCCAGAGTGAACATCTCATTCGAGCGCTTCTCTCTGCGCCAGTCCACCGTCGGATTACTGCCCGGGTCGCGTGGCGGCGGATTCAGCGCGTCATCATACGAGCAGACAAAGCGGAATTCGGCCGACATGACGTTACTTTACGACGCAAAGTGAATCGCTCCGATTAGCTTTACATCAGCCTGCTACCGATGCTGGTATCGCTTCCTCAGGTGCTCCAGATACTCAGGCTCGATGTCGGTAGCCAGATACAACTTGCGCCCACGACAAAGCTTTCGGGTCAGATTGCCCATTCCGGCGCCGATTTCCAGCACCGACTACCGGCCCAGGGTGAGATCGTGTCCGCCATCCACCGATTGAATCTTCCCGCAACGGAAAGCGCATCTAGGACCTCAGGCCCGGTATCGTGAAAAAGCTTCTTCGTGAAGCGGGACCGCAGGATGACCCACAGAACCACAAACGCATCACGCAATCCGATCTTCTTACCATCATCGTAAGTACGACCGTGATAGCTGATGGGTGTTTCATAAATGCGCGCGTTACGTCGCGCAAACTTCACGGTCAATTCCGGATCGATCCCGAAACGGTCGCTCTGGATCGGTATGGATTGCGCGAGAGACGTGCGGAACGCTTTATAGCATGTCTCCATATCCGTCAGGTTGAGATCGGACACCATGTTGCAAACGGTGGTCAGACATTTGTTCGCAAGCGAGTGCCAGTAATAGAGCACGCGTCGCTCGCCAGACACGAGAAATCGTGAGCCGAATACAACGTCCGCGTCCCCCTGGATCAAGGGATTGAGCAGGCGGGGATACTCCGCCGGATTGTATTCAAGGTCGGCATCCTGAATGACGCTATAGAGTCCTTCCGCGGCGGAAAGTGCGGTTCGAATCGCCGCGCCTTTCCCTCGATTGCGGTCGTGGCGAATCAAACGAACCACAACGCCGCGGTCCGACGCCATAAAGTCTTCAACGATTTCCACTGAGGCATCGGTGGAGCAATCGTCTACGACGATGATCTCGGAATCGTAGCCGTTACTTATTACGGCCTGTGACACGCGCTCCAGCAGTTCGCGAACGAATTCCTCCTCGTTGTACAGGGGTACTAAAACGGAAAGTGTACGTGTTGGCACTCGATTTTGTAATTGTAAGCGGTCATTCCATTTCGGAGCAAAATCGTTCGGTTCATCGGCGATTTTAGTTGCGAAAGGCAAAGAGCAGCCAATCTGCAGGTGGATCACCGAACTTGTCGCCACGCCGCTGGGCAAGACCGATAAAATGCGTGCAACTCGATGGCCGACGCGACCAACCGAATCGAACAGATCGTATCTGAGATACGCGCCCGAATTTGCCCGAGATGGAGACGCTGTGCCGGTTCCGGTGCTGGAACCGGGGACGGGCAAGGTGAAGACCGCGCGGCTCTGACCTATGTTCGGGATGACCGCTGGCAGGCAGTGACGGAGGCGGTGACCCTCAAAACATCTCCAAAGGCAATCGTGTCCACAATCGCCGAATCGTGGACACGATTCAGAATGAGAGAGGAAGCCGCGTATGACTTGGGCGCCGATTGGATCGAAGATGCTTTCTTCGGCTGCTTACTATGCGAACCAGTGCATCCTATATCTGCGATTCCGCGGTACCGGAGATGTGCATCGTTACTTCGAGTTGCCCGCCGCCGACTATCAGAGCTTCCTGAACGCTGAGTCGAACGGTCGTTTCTTCCGCTCTCATCTCCGCGATCAGTTTCGACGCGAGCGAATGGGCAAACTCCGCGCCGCCTGATCACGCCAGACGCCCTTCACCGTCTTTACCGGACGCTTAGTGCGCCAGCAAGCTGGCAATAGATAGTTGATGAAAGTTCAATACGGAAAAGAAATGGCGAATCATTCCGGCCCCGAGTCATGCGGGCGCGCTCGCGAGGGTGCGACTGAAGCGTTGACAGGGGAAACCGGCAGGTCAGGTATAGAACCGCGAAATCAGGAGTCCGGGACGTCGACGCTGTTAAGCGAAGCGAAGGCAACACGGAGCAGGGTGCTAATCGCAAGCCCTGTGACGGTCCTGCGCGGTCGAAGACCTGCACATGCCGGGAAGTCTATTGCACGGAAGCTGGGAGATCTTCACCGGGCCGGGGCAACACGCGCCCGACGGGACAGGGAAGGCGGAATGCCATAATCCTGTGCCGGAAACGGTGGAGAAGTCGGATTCATCCGTAGTACCGCAGAAGCCGTCGAACAAAAGGAGACAACTCCCGGCGGAGATGGTGGAGCGAAGGGGTGAAGCCGAAGGGAACGCTGAACAGGCTCCCGCATGCCGGACTCTGAGCCGGACTGTTAGTGCGTCGACGGGCCTGAGACGCGTACGCGAGACGGCGCGCCGAAATCGGCGGCTGCGCTTCACGGCACTCCTGCATCACATCACACCGCAGTTACTCGTGGACAGCTTTTACAGCTTGCGGCGAAACGCCGCGGCGGGTGTGGACGGGATGACGTGGCGGCAATATCAGGAGATCCTCGACCGGCGGGTGCCGATGTTGCACCGGATGATTCACACCGGGGACCAGTACGTATAGGACTTTTTTAGTTAGCCCGCTTCTGTTGTCAACTGTACGATTTCAGAGTACGCTGTTCAATCAGATTACGACTCTTGACCTGCGTGATGTGGCTTAAAAGGTCCAGCGTTGTTTCCGGAAACGGTTCACTAGACTTGCGTGAGGTCCTCTATGACTACCCATCTGACTCGAATGCGCACTTTCGTATGGACTTTGCCACTGTTTTTCTCGACGCTTACCCGAGCGCAGACGATCACGGTTGGCCCGAACCTCGGCACTTGGCCCATCGGTGAAATCCAGGATGCCTTGACGGCTTCCGGCGGCAACGGCACATACTCCTGGACAATCACCAGCGGTTCCTTGCCCACGGGGCTTGCTTTGCGTACAGATGTTCCCTCATTCTTCCCGGCGGGCGCGAGCGCCGGGCTCATCGGCATCGCCACCACGCCTGGAACGTACAGTTTCACGATTTCAGTTACCAGCGGTGGCAGCCCGGTTTCGCAGGCGTGCACGATGAAGATCACTGCGCTTACGCTCAAGGATGGCGGCATACCCGATGCCTTCGTCGGTTCGACCTACAGCTATACAATGACTCCTTTGAACAATGCTGGTTTGGTAACGTTCACACCGACCGGAGGTGTGCCACCCGGCATGAGTCTGAGTTCCTCGGGCGTTCTGTCCGGTACTCCCACGACGCCAGGCAATTACAATATCTCCTTCACAATAAACGACGGTACCGACACCGTCGGCCGGGGAATTGGCTTGACTGTCTCGGCCGTTGGAATCGCGAACTCCGGGCTGCTGCCAGATGCGACCCGGGGCAATACTTACAATGTCACGCTGATCGGCAGCGGCGGCGCCTCTCCTTACACCTTTTCCATCGGGAGCCTTCCACAGGGCTTATCGCTGAATTCTTCTACGGGCCTAATCTCGGGAACCGTCAGTGGAAACCAGGGGAGATTCGAGTTTAACGCGACTGTGACGGACAATAACACTCTTTCGTACACAAAGCACATGGCGATCGATGTTCTGGTGCCCACAGTCACGGCTGGATTCCTGCAGCCGTACGGCAACCTCGATGCCTGCACGATAGGCTTATTCTGCTCGCGCGGTTTTAACGTGTGGAACGGCGGGACCGATCCTTTCACTTACAGCGTTACAGGCCTGCCGCCGGGAATGGATCTCCGCTGGGGAAGCGGAGTCACCTCGTCCTATATATCGGCTGGCGATCTGGAATTGTGGGGCACTCCGACCGCTACCGGCACTTATAACGTAAACATCACCGTGACCGACGCGAATTCTCTCGTCACCAACGAGACCTTCCCGCTCGTGGTATCCGCGCTGGGAGTGGACGGGCGCGATTTTTTGCCGAATGGCGCCCGCGGTACTTCGTACTCCAAGACCTTGCGCGTTCTGGGCGGAACCGGACCTTACAGCGTGATGCTCCTTCCGGTGAGCCAGATGCCCTCAGGCCTGGCGTTGGCCGGCATAACTGTGAGTGGCACACCGGTGGAGAACGGCTTTTTCAACGCGGAATTCTCATTCTCGGATTCGGCCAGCCATTCACTACAACTCACCGAATACTTCAATGTCAGCCCTGTGTCGTCGAACGTGAATTTGAACAATAGCCAGTATTTAAAAACCGTTGTTAACTCGCCAGTTTCGTTTCAGTTGAGCGCGTGCTGCGGATCCGCTTATACCTGGTCCACAATCGCGGGAGCGTTGCCTACCGGAATCACTCTTTCGGCTGGCGGCCTTTTTGCCGGCACGCCGACGACTTCCGGCGTCTACACGTTCACGCTGCAGGCTACTGATCAGAGCAACGCGTCAAACTTCGCCGTCCGCGTAATCACGGTCGAGGTAACCCCCCTGAGCTATTCCAGTTGCTGCACCATCCCTTTTGGAAATGTCGGCACGAGTTATAGCTACACGCTGCCGCTGACGGGCGCGTCAGGGACGGTAAACTTCGCGCTCGAGCCAGGTAGTTACCTCCCGCAGGGCCTTACGCTTAACGCTTCCAGCGGCTTGATCAGCGGCACGCCGGGCTCAACGGGCCAATTCCAGTTCGGCATCGTCGCCACCGACGCCAGTAACCACTCTCAAGCGACCACATTCAATGTCTACATTTTTCCTGGAACCCAGGGGCCACCGGTGACGTTCACAATTCCATCGAACCTGGGGACTTTCACGATCGGCCAGCTCGAGTATGCTTTAACTGCCTCGGGGGGCACAACTACCAGTTACACGTGGGCACTGGTGAGTGGGACTCTGCCGCCCGGACTTGCTCTCCGTACCGACGTCCCAACGTACTTTCCGGCGGGGACTACGGCAGGGCTAATCGGCGTTGCCACGACGCCCGGCACATATAGCTTTACCCTTTCGGTAACCAGCGGGACGGCCACCATCAACGAGTCGTTCACAATGAAAATCACTGGGCTTACTGTGAAAGACTTGTTCACTTTACCGAACTCCTTTGTTGGGGTACCTTACACCTATACACTTACCGCCCTCGGCGCGGCCGGGCCGGTCACTTGGACAGCAACAAGCGCTCTCCCCGCCGGCCTCTCGCTTTCCAGCACCGGCGTCGTTTCCGGTACCCCAACACAAGCCGGCACGACGAACGTGAACTTCAACTTCACGGACGGCGTTGACACTGTCTACCGCAGCCTCAGTATTGCGGTAAACGCGATTCACTTTACTACTTCCGGGCTCCTGCCCAACGTGACGCAGGGCAGCACTTATAACACCACTATCACGGCGGCCGGCGGCACAGGGAGCTTTACCTATACGGCGAGCGGTCTGCCGGGCGGTTTCACGATGAATTCATCCGGAGTGATTTCCAGCGCGTCGTTCAGCCTCGGACCAAATGTTTATGGATTTACGGTAACGGCGACTGATACCGGCAGCAACACCTTCACGCAGAATTTTTCGATCAACGTGATCGGTGTGCCTCCATCGCTTCCCGCTCTCGACCCGTTCAATGCCAACATCGTTTACAAGGACGCCACGATCGGCGTTAGTTACGGACGGCAGGTCGGTGTCTTTAATGGCGGAACCGCGCCGTTCACATGGGCAGCAACCGGCTTGCCGCCAGGTATGTCGATACGTCCGTGGGACCAGACGGAACCACGTAATATGCCGCCCGGCTATGCCGAAATCTGGGGTACTCCCACCGCGCTCGGGACGTTCAGTGTCCAGTTGACGGTTACGGATGCAAACGGCGCGACGGCTGGTCTTAGTTTTCCGTTGACTGTTACACCTTTGATGGTCGAAGGCAGCGATTTTCTTCCGAATGGAACGGTCGGCGTGGCCTACTCGAGGACATTGCGGGTGCTGGGAGGGTCTGGTCCCTATAGTTATTCGCTCTACAATCCCCTGTTCCAGCCGCTTCCTTTCGGTCTTACACTGAACAACGGAGTTGTCAGCGGCACTCCCGCGGAGAATGGCAGCTTCACAGCCGTTATCCAGTATCAGGATTCAGCCGGCAACGTTCTACAGCTCCCAGAAGGCTTTACGATTTCCGGTGGTTCTTCGTCCACGATCTCTGTCAATCAAGCCTTTAATCTGGGAACCGTAACGACGGGTTCGAACTACTCGTTCCAGTTAGGAGCCTGCTGCGCCAGTTCCGGGACCTTCACGTGGTCTCAAGTAGGTGGGACCTTGCCACCGGGGATTACGATTTCGGCCGGTGGATTATTGAGCGGAACCGCCAACACCGCAGGCACGTACACGTTCATCCTAAAGGCAGCAGATTCCACCAATGCAGCCAACTTTGGGACGCGCCAATTTCAACTGGTCGTGACGCCATTGAATTATACGTCCAGTTTTGCGCTCTCTTACGGCAACGTTGGGATTCCGTACAGTCAGAATCTTTTGAGCGCTGTGACCGGCGCAAACGGCGCGGTAGCTCTTACTCTGCAGGTAGGAAGCTATCTTCCTCCCGGACTCACTTTCTCAAGTGGCAGTGTCACCGGAACGCCCACCGCCGCCGGCAGGTTCGGTTTCAACATCATTTTCGCGGACGGCGGGGGCAATACGCTGACTCGCGGCTTCACGCTATTCATTTATCCGTCGGGCGGATCCCCGGCGCTGCAATTCCGTGCGGTCGCGCCGTGCCGCGTTATCGACACGCGCAACGCGAACGGACCTCTTGGCGGACCATTCATTGCCGCTGGCACGACCCGTGCGATCCCTGTGCCGTCGAGCGCCTGCAATATCCCTGCCAATGCGGCCGCATACTCACTCAACATGACGGTCGTGCCCCGTACGGGAACATTGGGTTATCTGTCGGTCTGGCCCAACGGTCAGTCCCAGCCGCTCGTCTCCACGCTGAACTCGCTGGATGGTTCCGTCCTTGCCAATGCCGCCATCGTGCCAGCCGGCATCTCGGGCTCTATCAACGCATTTGCCACGAATGACACGGATTTGATTGTGGATATCAACGGCTACTTTGTACCTCTCGGGACCACCACGGGTACGCTGCAGTTCTATCCTCTTCCTCCCTGCCGGGTGTTGGATACTCGGAATGCCAATGGCTCGTTCGGGGGACCGTCGATCCCGGGCAATGCCAGCCGTTCCTTCACGATCCCGTCCAGTTCATGTAGTGTGCCTGGCAACGCGGCCGCATACTCGCTCAATACGACGGTGGTTCCGCAGGGTCAGCTCGGGTATCTGACTGCCTGGCCGACGGGACAACCGCAGCCGGTCGTATCCACGCTGAACTCACTCGATGGAACCATCCTCGCCAATGCGGCCATCGTGCCGGCGGGCACGAACGGAGCGGTGAGCTTCTTCGCCACGAACACCACGGACCTGGTTGTCGATATTAACGGCTACTTCGCGCCTCCTGCAACCGGGGGACTCAACTTTTACACCGTCGCTCCCTGCCGGCTGGCGGATACGCGCAATCCGACCAGCTCGTTAGGCGGCCCGGTTATCTCTGCCGGGTCGACCAGAAGTTTTCCGCTCCTGTCCGGCTCCTGCCAGTTGCCGACCTTAGCGGGTACGGCGCAGGCTTACTCGCTGAACATGACCGTAGTTCCGCAGGAGCCCATCCTTGGTTACCTCTCGATGTGGCCCGCCGGAGGGCCGCAGCCTCTGGTATCCACGCTCAACGCGCTTAAGGGTCAGGTAGTGGCTAACGCGGCGATCGTTCCGGCGGGAACCGGTGGCTCGATCAGTGCGTACGCCACGAATGACACTCACCTAATCATCGACACCAACGGTTATTTCGCACAATGAGCTGCGGCAGCCTGAGAGCCATTTTCGTTTTCAGCCGGACGGCGCTGTGAACTCATGTGCCGCTTGATCCGCCCGTCAATGGAGTTGAGCGTCGACACGAGCGGTTTCGCCTGGCCCGTGGGCCACAGCGTCAGATAGCCCAGCGTCCCCGGCCGGTTGTGCGGCACCACTGCCACATTGAACGAATAGGCCTGCGCGGTCGAGGGAATTCCACAGGACGAACTCGGGATCGCGAAGGAACGAGTCCCTCCCCCCCGATGAAGGGGGCACCGAAGGGACCTGCGGGCAGGCGTGTATCCGTCACGCGGCACGGTGTCACCGGAACATACCGCAATCCCGACGGCGCCGACACAGTGATACCTCCGCTAGTGCCCGAAATCGAGGGTGAGAACAAGTCGCTGGCGGTTAATGTCTGCGTGCCGGGGGTGACCAGAGAGGCTGTGAAGACGCCGAGTCCATTGGTGAGCGTTGTATCCGCGGGCAATGTGGCGGACCCGTCGGTACTCGTGAAGCGAACCGAACCGGTGCAGCCGGTGACAGTTGCATTGCTGGCATCCAGAGCCGCCACTGTGAACTGGAGTGGCACCCCAGCGGTTGCGGTGAACGACGACGGAGTCAGAGAGAAATGCGTCACGGCACCCGGTCCGGTTCCGCTGATAGCCCGGTATGTTGCATTTATGGCCAGAGCGGTTGTACCGGAGCTGAGGGTTAGCGGGTTTGTATGCGAGGCGCTACTTCCGTTGACCGTGGAGGAGGCAAAGGCGTAATTCACCAGCGATGAGCTGTGGATCCGCGAAGCTGATCCTGCCACAGTCGGTGTGGCCGCCGCCGTGAACGTTCCATCACCGTTCCCGAGCAGAATGCTCACGGTGTTGCCCAAGTTGTTGGCCACCGACAGGTCCGCCTTACCGTCCCCGTTGAAGTCCCCAACCGCCACGGACTGTGGTCCGGCCTCCGTGACCGGCTCGGACATCACCGCTGAGAATGTTCCGTTACCGTTCCCCAGCAGAATGCTCACCGTGTTAGCCAAATTATTGGCAACTGCCAAGTCTGTCCTGCCATCGCCGTTCCAATCCCCTACTGCCACCGCGACCGGATTCCGCCCCGTCGTAGGCGACATCGCCGCCGCCGAGAATGTCCCGTCACCTTTCCCCAGCAGTATGGTGACCGTGTCGCTGCCTTTGTTGGCCACCGCTAGGTCCGGTTTTCCGTCCCCGTTGAAATCCGCTACCGCCACGGAGGCCGGAAGGCTCCCGGCGCTCGGCGACGACGCGACGGCTGAGAATGTTCCGTCGCCATTCCCCAGCAGGATGCTCACCGTGACGGCGAGTCGATTGGCCACCGCCAGGTCCGGTTTCCGTCCCCGTCGAAGTCCCCTACCGCCAGGGAAAGGCGCAGGGGCAGCCACCACCGTGAACGTTCCGTTGCCGTTGCCCAGCAGAACGCTCATTTTGCTGGTGCCGCTATTGAGCACGGCGATGTCCGCATTGCCGTCCCCGTTGAAGTCTGTCACCGCCAGGGCGAGCGGATTCGAATTCACCGGAAGGCTGACAGGGGGCGCGGCCGTGAACGCTCCGGCGCCGCTGCCCAGCAGAATGGTCACCGAGTCGCTGGTATTGTTGGCCATCGCCAGATCAGCCTTACCGTCTCCGTTGAAATTTCCCGCGCCACAAAGGCCGGAAGAGTCCCCGTGCTCGGAGAGGCTGCCGCCACGAACCCTGCGCCGGGAACCGCTGTCACGGCGTAAGGCAACGTGCTCGATTGATTGGGCAGATAGGTTCCGCCGCTTCCACCCCCATATACCGCCCGCAAGGAATGCAGCCCCGCCGGAAGAATGAGGGTGTCCGTTCGCGCGACGCCGCCGACCACAGTACCGACGCCCACGAGGACGCCTCCGTCCATGGACGACACCGAGCCGGTTGCGGCGGCTGGCGTGATTGTTGCCGCCAACGTAATCGTTTGCCGGAAGACCGGCGTGGCCGGCGTGACGCTGTTGAGCGTAGTCGTAGTAGAAACCTGAGCTCTGGGCCCAGCAGACAGGAGAACAACTCCCGCCATCATCCGTAAGCGCAATGGAACCCACTAAAGGAAACTAGCTAACCAACAGTGTAGTGGTCTGGCTTAACCTTCTGCCCCACAGCGCGTACTAGTCCGATGGCTATCTGACCACCGAGGCGAACCCGTATGCCCGGGAAGGAACCCCTTGAGTATAGAGTGCTAACTAACTGATCCTTGGCCGAGGCCCGAAAGCCAGCATCCTTAAAAGTTTGAACTCGAAGAAAAACAACCTCCCGGGTTCTCGATAGTCGGGCTAGTGTCACAAAACGGCTACCAAAGTCGTTGAGCGTTCGGCCAAGCCATCAGGATGCAGAAAAATTCCCCGCAACCCAAAGGTTCAGCGTGAGTTATTCGTCGGCACTGTGACACCCTCGGGCCACTGCCCGAAAATGGTGCAAGTGTCACGTTTGTGTCACAGTAAACCCGTCAAAACCCGTGAAATCGATGAAAATCAGGTGAGATCAAAAATCGCCGCAAGCTGTTGGCTGGCAAGAGGTTATGCTGTATTTTCTTGCGCTTGCGGGAACGGGGAAAACGGCTTTCAAGACCACCGGTTTCAACCACGCACCCACTCCTCTAACCTCTCTTTTAACTGAATCCACCGATTTACCATCCCTTTCATTTGAGCGAGCGGCTCTCGCCTCCCCCTGTCGTGGCAGTCATTCTCAACATGCGCCCTGTGGATTTTTGCACCAATTCTCTTCGGCCCGCTGGCGCAACTGCTCTCAACTCGATCGCTGGTGACGCGTGACCTCCGCTTTCAGATGCATCGACATTCCGCCAGCGCCGATTCCTCGTCGGTGTGAATTTTCTCTAGCGGACCCAATCGCGGACCCTTCGATCGAGCATTTTTTGGGTAAAAATATACTTGACGGACCACGCACAAACGGCGACACTTAGCCTATAGCCGCTCCGCTGGGGTATTGACAGCGCGGTTATAATCGCGCGATATGCTGCCTGATCATTTATCCAGAGAAAGTTCGATCTTTCGATCTATTGATGTCTTTGAAAAACTCAGCAAAATTCAACCGGAGCCGTTACGGAGTCTCGCGAATGGTCTGGCGATGCTTGCTGAAGGACTACACGCCAACGTCCAAAAAATGGATAAGCGTCTAACTGCGATTGAAGCTGCGTTGCAGTCTCGATCATCGCGTTAAGGCTTCTCGCTGTCCCTATGGACTCAATAGCGGCCTTCTGAATCGAGGGATGAAGTTCTGTAGTTTCCACACGCAATTCTCCTGTACGATTAAAGGTGAAAGCGCGAAAACTGAACCTCGCGCACGGCTCAGGTGTTTGTGGTGGTCCAGACCGCAAACGCCGCGAGGCGTGGGAGGGGGAAGGTGTATCCTTCCAAAGCTAGCCGTTATCTTAACACGGTTAGCGGCGGAAAGGATGTTGTCCGCTTGTGCGCTGACAGACGAATAGGGAGTCTGCTGGATTTGTATAGGATTGACGCGGATAAATACACGCAATGCTGCTTTGCGCTTAATGAACTGCGTTACGCTGCCGTATACATCGGGGATGGGGATAAAGACCAGACTAAAAGTCTGGAAGAAATACGTGAATCTCTTGCCTCGCTGAAGCGCCTGTGTGTGTCGATGCATCTTGATTGCGTCGCGCAAATTGAGCGAACCGCCAAGCGTATCAGTGAGAGACGCGATCCAACTGGAGCGCATGACCTTATCACTGAGGTCGAACATGCGGTTCTGCGCGCGTTCAAGAATAGAGACCTATATCTACTCACCGAGGAAGAATCGGCATTGCATAGATGGAGCATCCCCCCGTCTATCGGCAAGTCATTTCCCGGCTCCGTAGAGGAAATTTTCGACGCCGTTGGGTGCTTGATATTCGATCAGCCAAAAGCCGCCGTATTTCACTCTATGAATGCGCTGGAGCAACCGCTCGGCGTAATGGCGAGATATTTTGGAGTTCGTTTTGATGACCAAACAACCTGGGCCTCGGGAGTCAGTTGAAAACCGGCCAACGGTGATCAGCGCAAAACCGGCCAACGGGCGTTGATCCGGAACAAGAGTATTTATAACCTGTGCGACGGCGCCGCGCAATGGATTTCGTAAGTC
>Ga0126381_100002905_pt1 | contig 18613 bp, 14 predicted proteins | sample PanSoiMetPlot_28_FD_96465 | JGI IMG/M metagenome (GOLD analysis project Ga0126381, IMG submission 96465) | Tropical forest soil microbial communities from Panama - MetaG Plot_28 | ecosystem: Environmental > Terrestrial > Soil > Tropical forest > Bulk soil | place: Panama | collected 2016-02-17
CGCGGCCGCCGCCCGATGCGAAGTGGCCGAACCCTATCGCGTCGGCAAGCGGGCGAGCCAGCACGGCATAAGCCGTTGCCGCCGGGACGACCAGGAAAGCCGCGAAGGCCAGGCCCCGGACGTAGGTGTCGCGGAACAGTCCGGCCTGGCCTGGCTCCGTCATCCTCGACAGGCGGGGGACGAGGGACAGCGCGACCGGTGTGGCGCCAACGGCGATCGGCAGGAAGTAGAAGTTCGTCGCCAGCTGGAACGCCACGACTCCCCCGGCCACCCTGTCGGCGACGACCATCAACGCCACGATCTGCAACGCCGACAGCCCGGCCTGGACCACCGCGGGCAGCGCCCGCCGGATGGTCTCCCGGACCTGTGGGTCACGCCACCCCGCGTTCGGCAGCAGGACGACTCCGACCCGGCGGGCACCCCACCACTGCACGCTCGCATGCAGCAAAACGGCGCCGGTGGTGCCCAGCCCGAGCAGCAGCACCAGCGAGGTCGGCACCTGGCCGTTCGTTGCCGTCTGCCGATACAGGACGATCACGAGGCCGAGGACGAAGATCGTGCCCACGTTCTCCAGGGCCGGGGCCGCGGCCGCCAGCGCGAAACGCCGGTGAGCATTCATCACTGCCGTCGCGGTGCCCACGACGGCGTAGAGCGGTACCTGGGGCAGCAGGAGCAGTACGAGCAGTGCACCGGTGCTCGCCTGGCTGTTGGCGGCCGCCGCGTTCGCGGCGCCGATCGAGCCGAGCCGGAGCAGCCACGGGGTGAGGACCGCCACGATCGGGACAACCGCCAGCATCCCGAGGAGCGCTACCCCGAGCAGCCCGCCCGCGGTGCGGGCGACCGCACGCCTGTCCCCGGAGTCGATGTGGTGCACCAGAGCTGGCACCAGCAGCGAGGAGAACAACGACCCGGCCAGCAGCCCGTAGAAGATGAGGTTGGGCAGGGAGTTAGTGAACTGGTAGGTGTTGGCGAAGTACGTGACACCCAGCACCGCGGCGATGGTGATACCGCGCAAGACTCCCGTGAAGCGGCTGATGATCGTCCAGACGGCGACAGACATCGAGTCACCGACCGCACCTTCCGGTGTGGCCAGCTCTGACTTGCTGTCTAGTGCCTGCGGGATGTCGCGCGTGGTCATCTCGCGCTGTCCCGGAAGAGGGCTTCCGTGAACGTGGGGTCGGCCATGGCGGGGCTGCCGTAAGTTACGATTTCCGCCCGGATTCTTTCCACGACACCGACCCGGCCCCTCTCTGGTCGCATCCGTCACCCACGGTAATGTGGCTGACCCCGTTTTCCGGCTCGATTAGAGCCCTACCTCTTGAGCCTCACGTACTTACGCCGGGACCGGCACCCCCGCGAGAACGATCTGGCCTACGTCACGTTGGGGTGGTCGGCGAGCGCCTAATATGCAGCTCAGAGACGGCTCACGGACAGTTCATAACCTGGCACACGTTCTTCACCACCACCCCGGCGGGCGCGCCGCCCGGCTGCCCCGCGGCGGCCAGCCAGTCGAGGAACTGGCCGAAGACCGTGTCCTGGACCGAGCCGTACTTGGACATGCAGTCGGCGAAATCGCCGGCGTTCGCGTCGCAGACGTCGTGGAAGGTGATGGGCAGCCAGCCGCCACCGTGGGCCGACGCCGCGCTCACGAAGCTCTGCAGGTCAGCGAGGTTCTCTGGCGACTCGCCGTCCACCGCGATCGTGCGCAGCACGTAGGGGTTCCCCGGCGGGATCGTCTCCACGAACGGTGCCGTTGGCGTGAAATTCGAATTGGAGATGCCGCCGCCTGCGCGCGCGTTGTTGAACCCGCACTGCTGGACGATGCTCTCCACGGTCGCGTTGTAAATCCCGTCTGGATACGCGAAGGACTGCGGGTCGGTGATGCCGTGGCTGATCAGGTCCTGCCTCGAACCGCAGACTTCCTGAGTAATCTGCTGCGTCGTCAGGAGGGTCAGGTTATCCGGGTGGTCGATCGTGTGTGAGCCGATGTCATTGCCCTGCGCCTCCAGCGTATTCAGCTGGGCCCAGGTCATGCAGCAGTTGTAACCGTTATCGGTGTCCGACGTGATGACGTAATACGTCCCGGTGAAGTTATGTGCCTGCATGAGCGGCACCGAATACAGCCACTGGTCCTCGTACTGGTCATCGAAGGTGAGCGTGACGACCGTCTGGACGTTGACCTGCTGCGTATTTACCTGCTCGTCGTTGCCTGCCAGGTCCGCGGAGAAGAACTTGACGGTGGTCGGCCCGTGGACGGTGAACGGCCCGGTATACACGCTGCTCGACGTGGTGGGCGTGGATCCGTCGGTCGTGTAGTAGGTGTTGGCGACCCCCCAGCCGCCCGTGTTGTCCGCCGCGCTGAGCGTCACCGTCACCGGCTTGTAGTAAGGGTCGGCCTGGCAGGATCCGCCGTTGCAGGAGATCGTCGTGACCGGCGCCACGGCGTCGGGTGGCTCCTGGACCGATATCGCCTGCGTATGCACCGCCTCCGCGTTACCGGTGTTATCCCACGAGGCGTATTCGACCGTGGTGGTGGCGGTCAGCGGGAACTGCCCGGTGTAGGTCGGGCTGGCCAGAGTCGGCGTCGTGCCGTCGAGGGTGTAGTGCGTGCTGGCTACCCCGGAGCCGAGGTCGGCCGGTGAGAGGCTGACGTAAACCGTCTGGCCGTAGGTGGATGACTGGCACGCCGTCCCATTGCAGGAGATCGTGGTGCTGGGCGCGGAAGCGTCGTTCGCTGTGGCGGTAGCGCCCATCGTCTGGAACACCGTTCCGGCGGAGGCGCTCCCCGACTGCCCGGCGTTTTGCACCCAGGAGATGAAGGTCTGCAGATCGCCGAGGTCGATCCACCCCGATCCGGAGCTGCAGCTTGCGTAATTCGACGGGTCCAGGGTGGCCGAGCATACCCGCTGGATCACGACGGGCATCCAGCCGCCGCCACGGGTGGCCGCGCCCGACACCAGCGACTCCAGGTTGGCCAGCGTAACCCGCCCGGGCGGCGCGTACGCGCGCAGCGCGAGCCAGTTCCTCGGCGGCAGCGACTCCGCATAGGTGGCTCCGGTCGGTGACAGGCTGCCCGCCGTCCGGGCGTTCCCGTAGCCACAGCTCTGCACGTCTGCCTGGATTGCGGCGTTGGAGGCGCCGGAGGGATAGGCGAACGCTATCGGTGTTATTCCGTGCGAGATAATATTCTGCCGGTCGTTGCAAATCTCGCTGACCTGCTGTTGCGCACTGAGCGTTGTCAGGTTGATGCCATCAACGGTCTTACCGCCGATGTCGTTTCCGGCGGCAGCCAGCGAACTCAACTGGGACCAGGACAACTTATTGGTTGAGCCAATGACGCCGCTATTGATAAAGAAGGTCGCATTTACCCCGGCCGGCTGAAGGGCATCGGTGAAACCGAGGGTATATTCATTGCTGAGGTTGTTATCGAAATTGAGCGAGACCACAATTGAAGTGGCTGCTGATGTCGCCTGGGCGACGAATGGGATCCAGGCGACAGCCAGTACCAGGGACAATGCCGCGCGCAGGCACGCAGGCGATCGCCGGTAGCCGCCACGTAGTCGCATCCGGCCATGCCCGCCAGCTCGCTTCCGGGGCATCGTCGACCCCTCCCCGCGAGACTCGAGCACAGTGCCACCCGGCCACGCGTATCGGTCAGATCATCTTCGGATCATCTTCCGCGAGCGCAGCAGAAAGTAGGCATTTCCGCGCCTGCGTTGGGTTTCATCGTGGCCGTCGGATGCTGGGCGCACATCCCCCACTCGACGTAGCTGAACCTCCACCGATCTGGTCCCGGCCGGCGCAACGCCGGCAACGCCGCTACCTGGCGTAGCAGTGTTCACTCAAGTGAGGATTGCCCACGACCCCCCGAATGGCGTCGATTGGTGGCGTGGACGACGTTCAGGCCGGCATGGGGGGCCGCACCGCGGGCAACGCTGGCGCGGACCGTTTCACCAGGCTCGGCATCATCGTAACGGTCCTCGTGGTTGTCGCTGGCGCGGCGGCCCAGCTCATCGACTACGCGTTCTTCGGCCAGAGAATCCGGGCGCTTGATTCCGCTTCCGGTGGCGGCGTGTTCGGGGTGATCGGTGACTTTGCCGTAGCGGCGGCGGCGGTGTCGGCGTGGCTTCTCGCGGTGCGAGTACGGCCAGCGCGCTGGGTCGCCGCGCTGGCCGCGCTCCTGACGTTCCTGGCGGCGGATCGGGTGACGGGCCTGCATGAGCACATTTCGCACTGGCTTGCGTTCTATCTCCCTGTGCTCCTCGCATCGTTCGTGGGCCTCGCGGCTGTGGCCCGAGGCCCTTCCGGACGTCTCCGATTCGGTTTTTATCGCGGTATTAGGCGCCCTGTTGCCGCCCGTTTGATCGGCGTTGGCCTTGCGTTGCTAGCCTTTTCCTTCTTGCTGCACGTGGCCGGTCAACGGCTGATGCTGGAACTCGGGGTTAATTCGGAAGGCCTGGCCTACCAAATCAAGGTAGTCGCCAAACACGGGGCGGAAGTCGCCGGCTGGCTTCTGATCACCCTCGGATTGCTAAGAAGTGGTTAGGGATTGCTAAGAAGTGGTTTGGCCAGGCCACAGACATACCGAGGCGGTTTAGAGTCAATGAGGAAGCCATCGTGAGCCTGAGGGGGGCAGGAAACGATGCACCTCGGATATGCGGCACGGGTGTCATCCGTGATGATGCGTCATCCCCGGGAGGCGATCGAACGCGTTCACGGGCGTATCGACACACGCAGGGACCGGCGCGAGCTGATGGCCCTCGGGCGTCCGCTCAGTGAGCACTACGCGGCGGTCAGTGACTGGGCGCCCGTCCTGCACAAGGCAATCGGAGCGCCGTGGCCGTGCCAGGAATCGGAGCAGTTCGGCGAGGTGTGGGATGCCACGGTTTCCGGCCAGCTAGCGGCGGGCGTGCGCGTGGGCCTGGCCTCTTACCGCGGCTGGAACGACGGCGACCGGGCGCAAGCCGAGGCCATCTGGTGCCTGGTCGCGCACCAGTGCCCGGCGACTGTAGTGGAGACAGGGGTAGCACACGGACTCACCAGCCGGGTGATCCTCGAGGGCCTCCAGCGCAACGGGAACGGTCATCTCTGGAGCGTCGATCTCCCGGCCATAGATCCGGCGCTGCATCACGAGATCGGCACGGCCGTCCCAGCGGACCTGCGCTCCCGCTGGACGTACGTGGAGGGGACGAGCAGGCAGCGGCTGCCTGCACTGGTCCGCAAGCTCCAGCGGGTTGATCTCTTCATCCATGACAGCCTGCACACGGCGCGCAACACGTACTTCGAGCTCGGCACGGTATGGCCGGCGCTGCCGCCGGGCGGAGCCGCGGCGGTAGACGACATCAACCGCAACCTCGCCTTCAGCCGCTTCGTCGAACGGGCTGCCCCGGAGGCGTGGGTCACCGCCAGGCATGTCACCGGAGATGGCCTGTGGGGGACCGTGATCAAGGCCCGGCCGGAGCCCGGATCACGGTCAGCTGTTCACGCCGGGACCTGACCGGCCGTGGAGCGGGCGCCCGCGAAACATATCTGTCCGGTTTCTGACGCGGGGCCGTCAATGCTCCAGCTGTCGCCGCTGGCGCGGATCGTGGAAGCGGCACGTCCGCGCCACCAGGCGGCGACGTCCCGCGGCAGCGCGCACCAGGCCGTGGCGTCGCCGGCGAATTTGTCGAGCAGCGTCTCGTATCCGTGGGCTAGCCGCTCGTCGTGAGCGTAATCCGGGTGGGTGAGCACTAGCGCCATGCCGCCGCGGTCGCGAATGTGCTCCGCCTTTCGTAGCCACAGGTCCGCGTCCGCGTGCTGCAGGATGGCGAACAGGGTGTGATCCTGCGGCAGGGTGATGGGGAGTTCCACCGTACCTCGGTTGAGGAAGGGCAGGTACGTGCAGCAGCCGCCCGGCTGCGGCTCGTACGGGTCGGTGTCGGTATAGGACGAGTCGTAGTCGAATCCGAGCCGGTGCATCAGCTCCCAGCCTCGGTGTGTGGCCGGCGACCGGAACCCGACAGCGTTCCACTGGCTGGCGTAATCCCACATGGCCGGCAGCCGCTCGTCCAGCAGACGCCCGGAAAGATCCCGGCCGTCGTGCCTGAGCCCGTGCACCCCGATCTCGCAGCCGTCGTCTTGCAGCCGCCTGACCGTTTCGTCGTCAACCTGGTAGCGACCACCGACGAAGTTCCATGACGAGTGGTACCCGCGCGCCCGCTCCGGCGCGCGCAGCAGGTCCATATCGCGGCAGCCGTCGGCAGTCTCCACGTCGTGGGTCAGCACCAGGGCCCACGACCGGCCCGCCGGCCACAAGCCGAGGAACGGCACTGGCTCATCCGTCAGCTCAGCGATCACCGCGAACAGCCAGTCGTAGAAGTCGTGAAGGCTGTCCTCGACCGGCCATCCCGGGAAGGAGGAAGCGGCCTGAACCCGGGTGAACAGGCGACGCAGCGCGATCTGGGCCGGCCGGGGCAGGGCCGGGCGGGCCAGGTAATAGCCCCGCAGCGCGGCGGCGCGGCAGGAAGCAACGAGTGCGGAGCGCCCGACGTCCCGGTATCCCTCCGACCAGTACAGCCGCATCACCTCGCCGGGATCGAAAGGCAGGAAGACGTTGCCGCCGGTATCCCGCCAGATGGCACCCACCCGGTGGCCGTCGGCGGACAGGATGGATTCGGCCGGATGCCAGTCTCGCCCGGCCCGCGGGAGCATGGCAGCCGCCGCCGCGTCCGGGGCCACATGCCCGAAGAAGGTGAAGTTTTCGAGCCGGTAGCGGCCAAGCTGGCCCGCCGCACTGCGCGCCGCGGGCATGGCGTCGGCACCGGCCCACGTGAGGGAACGTGGAGTCCGGCCGGGACGGGCGACGGTCAGCGTGTGCGCGAAAGCTGCCGCACCGGCGTGAGCATTGTCCCGGCGAGACGGGAGCACTTCGTAAGGGACGCGGAAGTAGTCAAAGAAGGCGAATGGCTGGGTAGCTGTGAACAACGGTCCCTCCTCAGGCTGCAGGCAAGGTCACAGGCCGCGTTTGACCGCGAGGAAGGGCAGCAGCCCGATTTCGTAAAGGCCAGGTAGCGGGTCACTGATCGAGAACACTGCCTCGGTGCGAATGTCACGGAGGGAGCCCAGGTACTCCCCGGGAGACAACCTGCCCGCCCACATGTCTCGCACCGCGTTCGGAACGTCGGTGCTGAGCCGGATCCACCGGACACCAGGCCGGGCTTGTGCCTCTTGGACCGGCGCGCCAATCTGGTCGAGGAACAGCAGGTAGGGAAAATCCACGCCGGCAGCCGCGCCTAGCGAGTGGTAGCCCCACGTCCTGGCGTTGACATCCAGGAGCTTGCACTTGTCATCGCGGGGATCGCGCTTGTACTCGAGCTCGACCAGCCCGTAGTAGTCGATGGCGGTAAGGAAACGGCACGAGGGTTTCGCGAGCTCCGGCATCGAGATCGTCTCGACGAAGGTGCTCGCCACGCCGAAGTCGGACGGATGCTGACGGCGCCGTCGCGCCGTCATGCTCGCGACCGGGCTGCCGCCCCGGAAGAATGCGCAGTACGCATACTGCTGCTCACCACCCCCGGGGATCATTTCCTGGATGATGATCTCGCTGGCAGGCATGATCTCCGTGGCCCGCCGGTAGGCGGTAACCAGCTCCGCCGCGGTGTCGGCCCGCCATGCCTTGGCGCGCGTGGCGTAGAAGAAGTGCTCCTTTATCGCGGGTTTCAGCACTACCGGGCCATCGACATCGACCGCGGCCAGATCGTCCTCCGACCGCGGGAACCATGTCCGGGGTACCGGGATGGACAGCTGCTCGGCCAGGCGGTATACCTCCCGCTTGTCCCAGGCGTGACGGATCGAGGCCAGCTCGGGAGTGGGGACCCGGAATTCCCTGCTGAGTTCGTCCCGGTTCGCGGCGATGCCCGCGATGTTCTCCTCCCGGGTTGGATACAGCACCCACCCGGATATGGACAGCCGCTCGCGGGCTAGTGCCAGCGCGTCCAGCAGTGCCTGCTCGGTGCGCAGGTCGCGGACGCGGATAGTGTCCTTGACGAATCGCGACGCGCGCGCGATGGAGATCTCGTCATCGATGAGGCATACCGGGATGCCGTGCCTGCCGAGACTGCGGGCGATCCCGAGGCCCTGGCAGCCGCCGCCGATCACCACTCCGCCCACGCCAGGGCCCGGCGTACCTGAACCGGTTCGCCGCCTGGCTCGAGATGTGCGTGAGGTCACGGCACCTGTCCTGCTCTGGCCGGCATGGGTGCTGAATCGGCCGCCGGGGGGAGCCTGGACGGGCCGGCGATGGTCCGCACCAGCGCACGGCCGGTGAACCAGCCGCCAGACACGAAGCGCACGATCGGCCCGAAACTCCACGCGGCCGGGGCGCCGAGGAAATGCAGACCCGGCACGGACGATTCCATTCCGGGGCCGAGGAGCGGGTATCCCCTGGCCAGCCTGATCTGCGCGGCTAGCTCGGCTGGCAGGAACGGGTAGCGCGTGATGTCCACCCGGTAGCCGGTGCCGAAGAGCAGGTGATCCACGGCCTGGGCGCCGCCGTCGGCGAAGGTGACGTGCACCTGCCCGTCCCGCTCGGTCGCGGAAGTCACGGTACGGTCGAGCGTGATCGGAACCTCTTTCAGCCGAGGTGGCAGCCAGATGGCACCGGCCGGGCGAATGGACCGGTAGGCAAGCGGATCCTGCGCCCGCCGAGGCAGCCGCCGGAACAGATCGGGCACCGCCACCAGCCGGGACAGTCCCATTGGGCCGACGTCGGTGGGCGCGTACACCAGCCGGGAGTACCGGCCGAGCATCCGCTGATATTTCCCGCCGTGCAGCCAGTGAATGAGATCCTGCCGCACGGCCACCTCGACCTGGGCCCCGCTCTCATGAAGCAGCGCGGCGCACTCCAATGCGCTCTGCCCGCCACCCACGACAAGCACGCGCGCTCCGCGGAAGCGGTCGAAGTCCCGGTGGTCGCCGGTGTGTGAAGCCAGATCTGGCGGCAGCCCCGCCGCAACCGCCGGGCGGTTGGCGAACAGCTCGATCCCTGCCGCGACCACCACCCGGCGGGCGCTGATCGCGGTACCGTCACCGAGGGTGAGCCGGAATCCTCCTCCTCCTGGTACCGCTTCCACCGCGTCCACCAGGCGGCGGTCCACGTCCGGTGCGACTTTCTGCTGCACCCACATGCCGTAGTCGATGAAGTGAGCCAGCGGTACCGGAAGGCCAAAGCTCGCGCCGGTGGCGGCCTGGTATGAGTCAAGGGACAGCTCGCCCTGGTACTCCGCGATACAGGTGGCTGTCCAGTTCGAGCGCAGCAGCAGGCCGGCCGGCATGCCTTTCCAGAACGACATTGGCTGGCCGATGACGTGAACGTCGACTCCGGCCCGGCGCAGGTGCGCGGCGGCGGTGAGCCCGTATGGCCCTGCGCCGATGATCGCGACGTTGGTGTCAGTCATCGTTGCGCTCCTCCTAGACAAAACCTCATGCCTGCCGCTGCCTCAGCCGAGGCGATAGCCGGTCCGTGGTAGACAGCCCGCGCTGTTGCCATTCGCGCGCGCGGCGGTCATTGGATTCCCTCACGGCGTCGATGAACGGGGAACGCCGCACTTGCTCGAGTAGCTCGAGGTTCGGCATGACGCAGTGCCCGCCGATGAAGCCGGGCTGGAAGCCGACCGGCGGGAAAAAGCCGATCTCCTCGAAGAAATCGATCACTTCCCAGTAGTCCGCATCGGCAGCCCCGGCGAAGCGGTCCATCTCTTGCGCCCACGCGACGAGGACCCCGAAGTAGGTGGTTTCCAGGAGCTTCGCGAGTTCAAGCGCCTCCGGCGACGACATGCGCTGCGTGGTAATGCCCGCGGCGGCGAAGTGGTCCTCCACCAGCGCGACGGCCTCTGTCGACGTGCCGGCGACAAACTTGCGGTAGGTCCGCAGTTCGTCCACCATCCGGGCATGTTTTCCCCGCACCGGGCTGTAAACGGCCGCCACGCCGGTCTTTTCCCGGATCTCCCTGGTCGTCCCCGGAACCACGGTGCTGTTGACCACGACGACTCTGGGCTCGTAGAGCGATACGTACCGGGACGCCGCCGAGACGAAGTCTGAGCTGTACGGGAAGCAGAGATGAAGAACTTGGACACCGTCGAACTGGCGATCCTCGATGTCCCGGCCGACCGCGTGGTGTGCCTTGCGCAAGTTCTCCAGCAACGGGCCTCCGACCTCGCCGAGGCCGACAACCAGCGTGGGTGCCTCCGGATTAGGCATGCTTCGTTGTCTCCTTGTCCTTTTGCCGTTTCACCTGCGTTCCCGGGAGGCCGACAAGCGCTTCGACGGTCTCCACAAGCGTCTCCTGCTGCGAGGGCCAGCTGAGCTTGTCCAGTCTGATCCGGCTCCTGGCCGCTCGTTCCCTGGCCGCCTCGGGATCGGTCAGCAGGGCGCGGATCGCACGGGCAAGATCCTCCGCGTTGTCCGGTTCGAAGAACAGCAGTTCGTCATCGGAAAAGTAGTGCCGCATCGTGGCGATGCCTGAGCAGATGACCGGCAGTTCTAGAGCGATGTACTCGGGGACCTTCATGGAGAACACGAGGGAACCGAAGATGCCGCCACGTTGCGGTGAAATGCCCGCGGCCGCGCCGCTCACCATGGCGGGAAGCTCGCCGCTCGGAACCAGCCCCCGGAACTCGACGCGGTCCGCAACCCCCAGGTCCCCGGCCAGTTGCACCAGGGACTCCAGGGCTGGGCCTTCCCCGATCACCCGGAACCGCAATGCGGGAAACTCGTCCTCCAGCAGGGCGATCGCCCTGACAACCAGATCGAGACCGTTGCGGTGAGCGATGCTGCCGGTGTACACGATCCACTCGGAGCTCTCCGCGTCGCGGGGTGCCTCCACCGGGGCGAAACGGCGGAGATCCGGAATGTTCATCACCACCGACACCGACCGTGATGTGATCGCCCTCAGCCTGCGCCGCATCGACTCATTGACGGTGATCAACGTGTCTGAAAATGAGATGCTGATCCGTTCCTCGGCGTTTACCAGGCGCTGAGCCCATGCCGGGAGGTCACGTCCGCGAATATCCGCGAGTAGCTCGGCTGCGGGATCATGGACATCGAGGACAACCTTGGCTCCGCTGAGCTTCGGGAACAACCCGGCGAACACCAGGAAGTTCGGCATGTTGTGCACGTAGACGAGGTGGTACTTCCGCCTGGCGTGGAGCAGGCTTACCCGGAAGAGGGCCCACGAGAAGAAGGCGCCGTACTCGAAGGCGTAGCGACCTAGTCCTGTCTGTTTCTTCTTCATGGGGAGGAGGCGGACGCGAAGCATGCCGTCGCCACCGCTCGTCCTCGTCCCGTCACACGAGGTTGCGAAGACGTCCACCTGGTGGCCGCGCTCAGCCAGCGCTTCGGCCGCCCGTTGGACGCGAGTGTCAAAGGCATACAAGGTGTACGCGATCATGGCGATTCGCACGTCATGCTCCTGCGGCGTCAGTCAACGGAGGTCCCGGCGAGGGCGGCGTCGAGCGCGGCTGGCGAACCGCTGTGCCGTGCCAGTTCGGCAAGGGCCACGGGCCGCTGCTCCCGCAGCGATATCTGGGCACACTCCAGGGCCTGAACGACGGCCAGGCCGCTGTTCCCGTCCACGCAGGGCGACGAGTTGCTGATGACGCAGTCGATGAAGTGCTGATCCTGAACTGCCAACGGCTCAGCGAATGGGACGAACGGCGACACCACATCGCCCAGGTGGTAGGCGACCCCGGACAGCGGCGCGGCGTTCTCATCGGGCGGAATCGCCGCCTTGTCGTAGATGCGGATCCGCTCTCCGTCCGCCATGTCGTCGTACACGACCATCTTCTTGGAACCCACCGCCGTCATCCGGCGCACCTTGCGCGGGTCCAGCCAGCTGACGTGGATGTTGGCCCGCACCCCCAGGTCGCCGTAGTCGAGCCGCAGGTAGGCGACGTCCTCGTGCTCGGGGTGAACGTGGCGCGACCCCCAGACCGTGACGGATGTCGGCCGTGCACCGAGCACGAAGTTCGCGATCGATATGTCGTGCGGCGCCAGGTCGAAGATGACGTTCACGTCGCTCTGATAGAGCCCGAGATTCAGTCGCGAGCAGTCCAGGTAGAAAAGCCGCCCCAGGTGCCCCCCGCGCACCAGGTCGCGCAGCTTGTGGACGGCCGCGTTGTGCTCGAAGGTATGCCCGGGCATGAGCACCACCCCGGCGGCCGCCGCCGCGTCGATGAGCATCCGCGCCGCACTCGTGGTCGTCGCCATGGGCTTTTCGATGAGCACGTGCTTTCCTGCCGCGATCGCCTTCAGCGCAAGAGGCGCGTGACTCGCTGGCGGCGTGGCGATGACGAGCGCGTCGACACGGGGCAGGGCATCCTCGATGTCCGCATACGCGGTGATGCCGTGCTCGGGCTCCCGCCGACCGTCCCCGATGTCGGCGAACCGCTGGTCCACCCCGATAACACTCGATACACCCGTGGTCGAGCGAAGCACGCGGATATGCCTCGAACCCCAGTAACCCACGCCGACGACACCAACCCGGACCCCCCCAGTTCGCGCCCGCACATCCCACCCCCGGTTGCCGCCTGACCTGCGGCCTAGATTCCCTGGAAAAAGCTCCCTGCAGTCCGCAGCCTCGCTTATCGGCTGCCCCTAACGGCACCCCCGCAAGAGCGGCCAGACCTACGCCAGATTGGGTAGGCGCATTGGGTGGGTGCGCAGCCGGTGAACGTTGCCGCGGGCCGCGATCAAGTCGCACCTCCGCGGAAGAGGGCCGGCAACGTGCGGGCCAGGATGCTGAGGTCGAGGGCCACGCTGCGGCGCTGTGCGTACTCGACGTCGAGGTCGAGGGCGGTGCGCATGGACAGCCGGCTCCGGCCGCTGACCTGCCATAGGCCCGTTATGCCCGGCTTGACGGCGAAGCGCGGCCGGTACTCGTCCCCGAGCAGCCGCGCTTCCCACGGGAGGATGGGACGCGGTCCCACCAGAGACATCTCGCCGCGCAGCACGTTGATCAGCTGCGGCAGTTCATCCAGGCTGGTCTTGCGCAGCCAGAAGCCAAGCGGGGTGATACGCGGATCGCTGACCAGCTTGAACAGCATGCCATTCGGTGCAGGGTCTTCCCCCTCCGCTGAAAGCATGCTGGTGACGTAGGCACGATGCGCCCGGTCGTCATTGCCAACGTACATGGTGCGCAGCTTCATCATCACGAACGGCCGCATCTCACGGCCGATCCGTTCCTGCCTGAAGAACGCTGGGCCAGTGGACGTCGACCGCACCAGGCACCACAAGAGCAGCAGCACCGGGCTCGCGACGACTAGCAGCATCGAAGCGAACGCGATGTCCAGCGCCCTCTTCACGGCCTCCTGCCCATGGCCGGGAGTGGTGACATCCTTCCGTGCTGCGAGGTCAGTCACGTCGAGCCTCCCTTCGCTGCGCCGCCATTGGCCAAGTGGTAGGGGCTCGCCGACGCCATGTCCGTGACCACTCGCCCGTCGATATCGGGCAGTTCCTCGACCGCGCGGCGCGGCACCGCGGGATTGCCGAAGGCCACCACCGCGGCCGGAATGTCACGCGTGACAACGGACCCGGCTCCGATGAGCGCGCCCGCGCCAATGCGCACGTATGGCAGAATGGTTACATTCACGCCAATTTGCGCACCAGCGCCAATCTTGGGACCGGCCATCAGCTCGGCAGAGCGCTGGTCACCGGGGTAAAGGTCGTTGGCGATCGTCACTCCCGGCGCTAGAAATACCTCGTCTTCGAGTTCGCTGTATTGCGCGACATAGCAATTGCAATGGATTTTTACCCGGTTGCCTATGCGGCAGCCGTAATCGATGACGCTGTTGGTCCAGACCGACACGTCATCGCCGACCTCGCATCCTTCCCGGATGACGACGCCGTGCCCGGTCTGAAGACGCCGCCCGATGGTTGAGCCGTCGTAGAGGACGGTTCCCGACCGGAGCGTGGCCCCGGCCCCCAGGATCAGCGGTGCCGCGCTGGCGCGTGCCACGGGGTACCCGACGAGCACTCCCTTGTCGGCGTTCATCGCCTCGTAACGGGACGCGCCTGCGGCCTCACCGGACATCGACAGCCTCCGGACTAGCGGCCGCGGCCCGCAGGGCCCCCAGAAGCGACTCGCACACGTAGTCGACCTGGCTGTCGGTCATGTGCGGGAAGATCGGAAGCGACAGCAGTTCGCCGGCCGCTTGTTCGGATATCGGCAGCGGGCGCTCCGCGAACCGCCGCAGCGGCGGTTGGCTGTGGCAAGGCACCGGGTAATGCACGCCCGTTTGGACGCCCCGCCGGGATAGCTCGGCGCGGACATCGTCTCGCCCGGCGACACGCACGACGAACAGGTGATAGACGTGCCGTGCCAGCGGCGCGGTAGCTGTCAGCCTCAGTCCGGTGCCTGCGAACTCGGCGTCGCCGAGCAGCTCCCGGTATCGCGCGGCGAGCGAGATGCGGCGCTCGGTCCACTCGTCGAGGCGGGCGAGCTTTCCGGAGAGCAAGATCGCCTGCAGAGCGTCCAGGCGACTGTTCGTGCCGATGCGGTCGTGTTCGTAGTGCGAGTGGCCTCCAGACCGGCCGTGGTTGGCCAGTGATCGTATTTCTTCGGCCAGTTCCGGCCGCGAGGTGACGACGGCGCCCGCGTCCCCGAACGCGCCCAGGTTCTTCGCGGGATAGAAGCTGAAGCACGCCGCCACGCCGAAGGATCCAGCGCGACGGCCTCCCCATTCCGCGCCGTGCGCCTGCGCGGCGTCTTCGATCACCGCTATTCCCGCCTGCTGAGCGACGGCGGCAAGGCCCGCCATGTCCGGCATCTGGCCGTACAGATGCACGACGATGACAGCCCGGGTGCGTGACGTGATCGCTTCGGCGAGGGTGTCCGGCGTCATGAGCAGCGTGTCGTCGCTGACGTCCGCGAAACGCGGAGTGGCACCCGCCCGGACCACCGCGGCGGCGGTGGCGATGAACGTGTTCGCCGGAACGACTACCTCATCGCCCGGGCCAACGCCAAGAGCGGTGAGGCTGAGCTCCAGGGCGTCCGTTCCGTTTGCGAGGCCGACGGCATGGCCGGCGGCGCAGTACGCGGCCCACTCTCGCTCGAAGGCCGCGACCGGCGAGCCGCCGATGTACCCGCCGCCGAGCAGGCACGCCATGTAGTCCTGCTCGATCTCCGGCCAGACTTCACCCGCCATTGCGGCTACGTCAATGAACGGAACGCTGGTCAACTCGCGAGATATCTCCCCGGCACCCGCCCGCACATCCCACCCCCGGCTGCCGCGGTCCCGCGGCCTTAGTCCCTTTACAGCACCCTGCTGTCGGCAGCCTCACCCATCACCACCCTGGACGGCACCCCCAGCATGAGGGGCCGCGGCTACGCCAGATTAGGGGGATCGACACCTCACCGAAAGTGACGTAGTAGGGCCAGACGCCGCCCGCGGCGCGCGAGTTATGAAGGTGCTTTCGTCCTGCCGCGCAGGTCGCGAATGTGCGACAACGCCTCCAGCCTGGGTCGCGCCAGTGCCACCACCTCGAGCGTGGAGTGGACTCCGAACTTCACCATGAGGCTGTGCAGGTGGGTACGCACCGTGTTCGCGGACAATTGCAGCGTCTCCGCGACCTCTTTCCGGCCGGCGCCCTCCACCAGGAGGAACAAGACGTCCCGCTCGCGCCGGGTGAGAGACGCGAGCAGGTCATCGCTGTCGCGGCGGTGGTCTTGATCCTCGATCAGCAGGCGCAGCACGGTGCCCAGCTCGCTGGGAGGTATCCAGGTGTCGCCGCGAACAACGCCGCGGATGACCTCAAGAAGATGATCGACCGACTCGTCTTTCCGCACCCATGCCGCCGCTCCGGCACGTACCGCGGCTACGATCCGGTCAGGCTGGGAAGCCGCGCTGACCATCACGACACGTGGATTTTCGCCGCTCCTGGTCATATCCGTGCAGAAGGCGATGGCCGAGTCGTCCGGCAATTCCGCATCGAGCAGGATGACATCGGCCGATCGCCCGACCAGCACGCGAGGGGCGAACTCCGCGGAGTGGGCCTTCGCCACTACCGCCAGGTCTGGCTCGGCCTGCAGCCGCGTCGACAGGGCGTCACGGAATGCGAGACGCTGGTCAACAATGAGCACACGAATCGCAGGCCACGCCGACGGTTCGGACGAAGTCAGCATCACCGTCTCCAGGCCCTCGCCCTCTCCTCCAGCGAGATCATGCGGTCGGACGGCCTGACCCGTTTATCCGCGAGAGGGAAGACATTCGCGGCCGTCCGCTGATCGATGAGCAGGCCGTCTCGGCTGGCGAGGGCGGCGAGTTGCAGCCGGCTGTGGGCGCCGAGTTTCGCCAGCACGTTCTTCACGTAGGTGCGGACGGTATCGACCGTAATGTTCATCTCGCCCGACATCTGCCTGGTGCTCTGGCCTGCGGCGATCCGGGTGAGGATCTCCTTCTCCCGCGGTGAAAGCTCGTACACCCTGCTCCTGTCGCGAGCCGGGAACCGCAGCGGTCCTGGATCCAGCACGCTCCGGCCGGCCTCGATCGCATCCAGCGCCGCCGCGATCTGCGCCACGCTCTGGTCCTGATGGGTAAGGCCCGCCACGCCGCTTCTCATGAACTCAGACAGCGTCTCGGGATCGGTGACCTGCGCGAACACCAGCACCTTGGTGCCCGGGTAGCGCTCCAGGATCGCGCGGACGGTATCGGGGCCGCTCGATTGATGGTCAGGCTGCAAGCCGAGCAGACAGACATCTGGCACCCAGTCACCGACCGAACTGAGGGCGTCGCTGACGGTCGTCGTAACCGCCAGAATGTCATAGCCGCGCGCATCGAGCGCGGACGCCAGCGCCTCCGCTAGCATGCGCTGCCGATCGCAGATGATTATTTTCATTTATTTTCTCGCCCCCAATCTATTCGAACGGGCCCGGGTCTACCGCGAGATATGCCGTTCTGCGCGCAAGCGCAGAGTCAGTGTGTTTGGTGCGCAATCCGCAGAGCAATCGCTCGTGAATTTGCGAACTTGCGTCAGCGACGCAATACCCCATTAGGCTCATAGCCGCTCCCCCCCTAAAAGCCGTAAAATCCAGCGCCATCGTCCAGCGCTTCATACTGGGGAGTCACAGGTATCGTTCGGCCGACACAGGGCATGAGCGGGGTAGCCCTGCGAGCAAGCGACGATATTTCGCCCTAATCAGGACTGAATGGCCTCGAATGCGTCTGGGTGACAGCGATCGGGGATATCAGTCAAGTATAGGCTTTTCTCTGGCCGACGCATGGTCTAGGCTCGGCACAACAATGACCCGCGCTCCCCCACCCGCCGCCTCTTCCATTCATCAACAAAGCGGGTGTGGTCATTAACTCATTATCCGACATTAAATCTGCACTTAGCCCAACATTGACGGCAAGACCTAGGATGAAGTTGTTACTCTATTGTTATAAGTAGCGGATCGAATTCACATTCGTCATATCACCGGCATGTCTGACTTGACGTCCCACGAGAGGAATATTGGTACATATCCGGACAAACTTCTCATATCAGACATATGTCCAGATGACCGATTTAGATCACTCTACTGAGGCTGGAGAGCCATAACTTGTCTTTCGAGGTCAAATGTTAAAGAAATCCTTCACGCTCAGGAAGCGGATGCGAACGGTGCGGAAACACGCCAATGTCGTGGCGCGATTCTTGCCTGGAAAATGACGCCGGCGAACACGGTAATTCCGGTTTCAGGGCTCGCCGGAGAGTGCGACGGCTAAAGGCCGAGGCGGAGGGAGAGATCGGAGCCCAGCACACCGGACGGATCGATCTCGGCTCGAATCTTGCGGAACTCAGGCAGCCGCGGATACATCTCCTCGAGCACCGCGGCCGGGACCCGCGAGTCCTTGGCCAGGTACACGCGGCCGCCGTGACTGACGACGAGCGCGTCGAGACGATCGAGCAGCGGGCCGAGGCCACCGGTACGTGCCGGGAAGTCCAGCGCGAGCGTCCAGCCGGGGGCCGGGAACGACAGCAGCCCCTGGTCGCTCTCGCCGAACCGCTTGAGCACGGTGACGAACGATGCGGCAGGATGCGCGCTGACCATCTCGAACGAGCGGCGCACCGCCGCTTCGGCGCCGAACGGAACGAGGTATTGATACTGACGGAAGCCGCCGGGACCGTAGACGCGGTTCCAGTTCCTTATCCCGTCCAGCGGGTGGAAGAACTGGCCGATCGTCTGCAGCTCTCCCTCGCGGAGCCGGGGCGCCTTCAGGTACCACGCCGCGTTGGCGAGCCGCACCGTGTACCTGTTGATGAGCCCCGGCGGGAACACGGGCGGGGCGCCGAGCCTGGCCCGCGGGTCGAACGCGAAGGGCTCGCCCCGTGCGGCGGCCGGCAGGTCTTCCGGCGCGGCGAAGTCGCCGCTGGTGATGACCGACCGGCCGAGGGCGCCACCCCGGGCCAGGCTGTCGGTCCAGGCGACCGTGTAGCCGTACTTGCGATCATGCTCGGTGAGTACCGCCATCGTCTCGTCGATGTCCGCGGTCCGCACAGTGTCCACCTTGACCAGCGACGTCTCGACCCGCTTGAGCTGAACTGTGGCCCGGGTGATCAATCCGGTCAGGCCCATGCCGCCCGCCGTCGCCCAGAACAG
>Ga0126381_100002906_pt1 | contig 18613 bp, 16 predicted proteins | sample PanSoiMetPlot_28_FD_96465 | JGI IMG/M metagenome (GOLD analysis project Ga0126381, IMG submission 96465) | Tropical forest soil microbial communities from Panama - MetaG Plot_28 | ecosystem: Environmental > Terrestrial > Soil > Tropical forest > Bulk soil | place: Panama | collected 2016-02-17
AACTCTTACTGGCGCGCGACTACGCGGGCTTGATGTTGAGTCATCACTGAATATTCAGAGTGAGTGTAGCAGTGGAGACCTGACCGTCGTCGCTTCTGCCAATGAACGTTAGCTGTTGTAGGCCTGTTGGCGCCGACCCCGAGATCTTCAGCTTGAATGCGACGCTTGAATCGGTTGTAGCGACGGGGTCGGGCGGCTTGAACTTGATGCCCTGGGCCGAATCGGGCGGTGTGATCGTAACGCTGCCGGTGAACCCGACGCTGCGATTGATCGAGATTGTGACTTTGACTTTCGTGCCGCGGTTCCCGGTCACGGTAGCCGCAGCTGGAGCCAGGGAGAACAGCGCCGACCCGCCGGAGTATCGTACCAGTGCGAAGTAAATAGTAGGGTTAGGGCCCGGTGTTTTCTGGGCTTCTCCAGCGACGAGGATGTTACCGTCGGGCTGGACGGCAACGGCCCAGGCTTCATCGAAGAGGCCGTTGAAATCGGTGGTTACCAGGCCACCTGTACCAAAGCCCTGATCGAGCGAACCATCGGGATTGTAGCGGGCGAGCGCGAAGTCACTGGTGTTCGAGTCACTCGGGCTTGATCGGAACGAACCTGTCACCAAAATCCTGCCGTCGGCCTGAAGCTCGGCCCCGATGCCGGCGGCGACTCCGCCCGGGAAAGAAGTCGTGACCACGCCGCCTATTCCGAAGGTTGGGTCGAGAGTACCGTCGACATTGTAGCGGGCGAGCGCGAAGTTGTAGTTGATCGGCGTTGTTAGGGAAGTACCGGTGACGACCAGCTTGCCATCGCCGAGCGCCAGCGGACCGCGAGCGGTAGCTCCAGGACCAAAGGAGTCTGTCGTGAGCACGCCTCCGACGCCGAAGCCCGCATCGAGCGTGCCGTTCGGGTTGTAGCGGACAACAGCCCAGTGTGCTGAGCTCCTTGTCGCGCCGGAATAACCGGAACCAACGAGCTTTCCGTCTGGCTGGATTGTGAAGCCCCTGAACCCATTAACGGGGCTGATTGAAGGTCCTGTCGCCATTCCGCCATTTCCAAAGCTGAAATCCAACGTTCCGTTGGGACTCAACCTCGCGAGGCCGAATTGAGAGCTGCCTAGGTCCGGGAATATCAAAAGGGCCGTGCCCGCGATGATTATGCTTCCGTCTGTTTGGATCGCAACCGCATATGCGGTATGAATGCCCGTGCCGAAGTCGACGGTGACTTCTCCTGACGATCCGAAGCCGGAATCAAGAGTTCCGTCAGCGTTATAGCGGGCGACTGCCATGGCTCCGTGGTTCGCGCTCACACCTACGTCTCCGGCGGCGACGATCTTACCGTCTTGCTGGAGCACCATTGCCAATATTTCGCTTTCCCCCTGCGGAAATACGGTTGTGACCTTTCCGGCCGCGCCAAAGCTCGAATCGAGGCTGCCATCAGAGTTGTATCGGGCCAAAGCAAATGCGCTTCCGCCATTGTTTGTGTTGTGGCCAGCGACGATGAATTTACCGTCGGGTTGGAGGGCTATCGAATAGGCCTCGGCGATTTGACCGCCAAAGTCGGTCACAACCTTGCCGCTGTTACCGAAGCTCGTATCGAGCGAACCCGCAGATTGGGTCATGACCGTCTGCGCTCCGGCGCTCTTTGACCCGACAGGCAGACTGCTTATCAGAACGGTGGTCAGCGCGCACTGCGCGATTGTCTTCCTTAGATGTGCCGCTTTCATGGAGAATTGAACTGATCGGCTCTTCATAATTAGCCTCTTGATAAGTTTCCTCGAATCCCACTGGCGGGAGCCACTTTGTGTGAACACGGTTCCCGGTCTTCCTCCAGGAGGAACGTTGTGAGTTTAGCCCAGGACATCAGTCCTGCGACCTCTTAACGGCTGGATGACTGCTGTTCTTGCAGCAGCGCATCAGCGAGGACGGCCCGAAAACCCGGACAGTCTATAGCTTGGCGACGGCACCAAAGGTCACCTCCGCAACCCACATGTTCGCCCCGTCGAACGCCAGTCCCCCAAGCGTGCCGGCGAGATCGACTGTGGCCAGGGTTGCTCCGTCGCTGGCGCGCAGCTTGACCACAACTCCGTCGGCGGTCACCCACATATTCGCTCCGTCAAAAGCTATTCCGATCGGATTTGGGAAGCCGACGGGAAACGTGCCTTGCACAGCTCCATCGCTGGCTCGGAGTTTGGTCACCGTGCCGCTGCCGGTGTTGGTGACCCACATATTGGTTCCGTCGAAGGCGATATGGTTTGGGCCAATTCCCACCGCGAAGGTTCCCTGGTTGGTGCCGTCGCTGGCCCGAAGCCTGGTTACGGTATTATCGTGGCCATTGGCGACCCAGATGTTCGTCCCGTCGAATGCGATTCCCAGCGGGAAGCTCCCAACCGGAAAGGTGGTCTTAATAGCTCCTATTCCTAGTTCAGAAAGCCGGGTTACGGTATTGTCGGCGGTGTTCGTAACCCACATGTTTGCTCCGTCAAACGCCAATCCTGAGGGAGCCGTCCCAACTTTGATGATCGGGTAGACGCCTCCAATGTTTGCGCTAAGCCTGGTGACAGTGCTGTCACCAGTGTTAGCCACCCATATCGTCGCTCCGTCGTACGCTATTCCGGCTGGACCGGCGCCCACGAGGTGGGTGCCAAGAACCGTGCCGTCATTTGCCTGAAGTCTTGTCACCGAATTGCTGCCGGCGTTCGTTACCCACATGCTCGCCCCGTCGAAGGCAATCTCAGTCGGGCTTTGACCGACCGTGAAATTATTCCCAGGACTGACGGTCTGGTACCACCTGAGAAGAGCTATATTAAGCGGATTGAAAGTGGCGCCGGCAGGTCCTTGCGGCCCTGGCGGCCCGGCTGGTCCCGGAGGTCCTGGCGCGCCCGCCGGGCCAGTCCCAAAGTTCACTATTGAGACCGTGGCATAAGGAGACAATCCGTTAACCACGTGAGTGAACCTCGAATTGAATGAGATATCGCTGCTGCCGGTCTGAGCGCTGGCGGTTAAGTTGATCTTCACGGAAAAGGCGTCCCCATAACCAAACGTCTTGCCGGTGGTGTTAATGTAGGTGACGATCACCTGGGTGTTACCCGGCCCTAGCGCTGCGGAAAAATCGGTCGCCTTCAACATCGAGGAATTGACCATCACAGGTGTCACAACGGAGTTCAGCGCCCCAATCGAGGAGCTGAACCCGAAGTAGAACGTGTCGCCGGGCTGGAGCACTGGCGATGGCAGGCCAGTCGATGAGACTGAAAGCACGGCGCTCGCCGGTTGGCCCGCGGTGAAGATATTAGGGGTAATGTTGAACGCGATGCCGACGTTGGTTTGCGCCAGAGCACGTGGTGTGACAAACGGGACCGCGTGAGCCAGGGCAGCCAACAACATCGCCCCGAACCCTGGTCGCAATGACCTCAGAACATTCATATTTAATTTCCTCCTGTGCCAAACATCATTATTCCTTGAGGCAGCGCTGTGATCGGTTGAGGCGGAAGCGGCTCTGCCAGCAAAAGGCCTCTTGAAGCAGCTCTAGCACTTGCAGACCGCGGACGGGTTTGTGTCGATGACCCTGAAGGTTTGCCAGACTCCCTGAGTCACCATCAGGTAGATCGTGGCGTTGCCCGTCAGCTGTCCGGTGTTGAAACCGGCGCTGATTCTGCGATCCGATTTGAAATCTGTAAGCGTACGCACGCCGTTCACCAACGCAACGGTGCCCGTTCCGGTCAAAATAAAGTTGTCCGAGCAGCGAGCGAACTGGTACTGGCCGGTTGTCCTGTTCCACTGGAGCAGGTTGCCAGATGTGTTGTCCTTCAGGCAGGTGTCGAAAGACGGGCCGACCGGGATCGTTGCTTGGACTTCAAAGGCGCCAATGTCAACGTGAGCGCCAGCCTTGCGAGGGAAGCCTGCGCCGCGCTGGTCCGTGGCTAATGTAAATGGAGATCCGAGCACTGAATCATCGCCAGCGTCGATGGCAGGGCTGCCCCCCAGTAGAGCCATCGTTGGGGTAGGACCACCGTTATTTTGGAGAGGCCCAAGCATGGGGTTGCCCGACAGCATAGGGCTGCAACTGCCGTCTTTTATCAGATTGTGACTGTTGAGGCCGAGCGGAGAACCGGTCAAACAATCCGGAGCTCCGATGCTGTCAGCTATGATGGTGTTCTGGAGATCTATCAGTCCTCCAACTATGACAACACCACCCCCCGAGTTTGCGCTCATGGTACAGTTCGCAATGCTGACTCCGCCGAAGATCTCCCCTTCAATCGCGCCGCCCGACGTGGTCGCGGTATTGCTTCCAAAGGTGCAGTTCGTGGCCACGAAAATGCCGGAGATGTTTTCGACCCCGGCGCCAAAGACTGCTGTATTGTTGTTAAATGTGCAGTTGGTCGTTTCCAGCGAACCTGAGCCCGCGAGGCTCGCGATTCCACCGCCGGTACCTGCTGAATTATTGCTAAAGGTGCTGTTGGTCACGGTCAGTATTGGTCCGTTGTTCTCGATTCCTCCGCCGTCACCCGATGCCTGGTTACCGGTAAAATTGCAGTTGCTGACAGTGAGCTGATGGAAGTTTGAAATTCCGGCGCCTCCTGCGTTGTCAACCGCGTCAGTGCCGTTGGCGATGGTCAGGCCCGTAATAGTGACAGTCGCGGGAAGTGCAATCGAAAAGACTCGTGATATGTGGTTGCCGTTGACAGTCAGCAGGTTGGCGCCCGGTCCGGAAACCGTGATGCTGCTGACAACATTGATCTCACCGCTGGTCAAGCTGATCGTAGCGGGAAGCGCAAGGTTAAACGTGATCGAATCGCCAAATACTGAAGCGACGACCGCGTCCCTGAGTGAGCCGGGACCGCTATCGGCCGTGCTGGTCACAGTGTGAACCGTTGAGGCTCTCGCTGGTCTTGTGGCTATACTGGAGTTCAAAGCACCAATGGCGGTCAGCACGAGGCTGGCACTCAGTACCACGAGTCTTGCTACTGGCGATCTCTTCATTTCGTCTCCTGTGTCTCCGCGTTCAGGGCCTGGGTAAAGATTGAGATACTTGTTCCCAACGGCGCCCGGGACGCTACAAATCTCTGAACTTTATTGAACAACAATGGTCACAGTGGCAGTCCGGGTTCTGCCAGAATCATCTGTCGCAGTGAAGGTGCGGGAGTAAGAGCCTGGCGCGACCCCGGCGCCGATCTTCATCTTTAAAACGGCGCTACTGGATGAAGTCGTTATCGGATCAGGCGGCTTAGGCTTGATCCCCATGCTGGCCGCCGGCGGGGTGATGGTTACATTTCCGCCGAACCCTCCTATGCGGTTGACCAGCACGGTCAGGGCAACTTTTGAACCGGCTTGGGCCGATACGGTGGATGAATTGAATCCGATTGTGAAGTCGGGTAGGGCGGGTGCGGCGTAGTATCGCGCTACGGCGAAGTCCGCAACCTGGGTCAGCCCGCGCTGAGTGTTGCCTGCAACGACAATTCCTCCGTCTTGCTGTATCCCAACGGCCCTCGCCGTGTCATTGTCGTCGCTATTACCCAGCAGGTTTGTCGTCTGGAGGCCACCCGCGCCGAAGCTCTGATCGAGGGCGCCATCGAGATTGTATCGCGCCAGCGCAAGATCACCAGTAGAAGAACCGTGGCTGGCGTATCCAGCTACGACGATCTTGCCGTCGGCTTGTATTGCAACGCCGGTGGCGTAATCGGCGTTGCCAAAGAAATCAGTCGTCTGCCTTCCACCGGCGCCGAAGGCTTGATCGAGGCTGCCATCCTGGTTGTAGCGCAGTAGCGCGAAGTCATAAGTCGAGACATCGCTGCCGTGGGCAGCTAACCCCGCCAGAACAACCTTGCCGTCCTGCTGAATTGCAACGCCTGCGGCGTAGTCAAGGCCTCCGAAGAAGTCGGTCGTCTGCTTTCCGCCGGCGCCAAAGGATGAATCCAAGCTGCCATTCGGGTTATAGCGGGCCACGGCGAAATCGTCCGACTTTGTGGCCGGATTAAAGGTAAGGCCTGCCAGCACCAGCTTGCCATCGGGTTGAAGGGCTATGCGGTAAGCCACATCATCGCTGCCGAAGAAGTCAGTGGTCACCTTTCCGCTCGAGCCAAAGGTTTGGTCCAGGCTTCCGTCGGAGTTGTAGCGCGCCATCGCAAAATCCGAAGTGGTAACGTCAACGCCGTGATGCGCATATCCCGCCAGGACGATCTTTCCGTCTGGTTGAATGACCACGCCGAAAGCGGAGTCTTCATTTCCGAAGAAGTCAGTTGTTTGCATGCCGCTCGAGCCGAAGCCTTGATCGAGAGTGCCGTCCGGGTTATAGCGGGCCAGAGCGAAATCAGAGGTGGGGATGCTGTGCCCGGATGCCCCGACCGCGACAATCTTGCTGTCGGATTGAATCGCAACGCCGTTAGCCTGATCGTAGCTTCCGACGAAATCCAGGCTCTGTTTTCCACCAACGCCAAAGCCTGTATCCAGGCTTCCATCCGTGTTGTATCGAGCCAGAGCAAAATCGCTAGTGTTGACGGTACTGCCATGATAGGCGATGCCGGCCAAAACGATCTTGCCGTCGGCTTGGAGTGCCAGGCTCGTGGCCGCATCATAGTTGCCGAAGAAGTCGGTTGTCTTGATCCCCTTATTGCCAAATGTCGGGTCAAGATCGCCAGCAGCCTGCAGACTTTCTAGCAGGGACGAAGATGGCGTTGGATCTTGCTCCTGGCCGGCTCCCTGAGCGAAGCCAAAGGCGCCCGGCGTCGCCGGAACCACCGCCAATGCTGAGCAAAGCAGTGTCATGAACATTCCACGTCCCATCGTTCTATCTCCTCGATCCCTCGAACCAGGGCGATGACAGCCGCGCCTGAACGCTAGGTGTTTGGGGGCAGGGGCCGCGAGGACATGATTAGCATCAGGAGCGCGGAGGGTCACCACACATCTCAGTAGGGATTTTCAGAGGGTTAGCAGGTCGGCAAGGTTAGAAGGTAACTACTTGACGAGTCTTTGGCGGAGCGCTTTGGCAACAGCTTCGCTCTTGGAATGTACCTGGAGTTTTTCGTAGATCTTCTTGATGTGAAAGCAAACGGTATTGACACTAACGCCGAGCGCGGCTGCCGCTGCCTTATAACTATAGCCGTCTACCAGAAGTTTGAGTAAGCGCAGTTCATGCGCCGTAAGCTGCTGGTCAGACTTATCAGAGGGACGGATATCCCGGAAGAGCTCTACCACACGGCGGGCGATTTCGGGCGACATAGGAGCGCCACCCTGGATCGCTTCCCTCAAGCCCTCAAGCAATCTGGCTGGCGGCGTCTTCTTGAGCAGGTAACCACTTGCGCCTGCGCATAGGGCATCGAACACACGATCGTCATCATCATAAACAGTCAACATCAGGAACGTCAGGGCAGGGAATTGCTCCTTCAGCAAGCGCACAGCATCAATGCCGCTTATTCCGGGCAGGCCAATATCCGCTAAAACCACATGCGGTAAATCGTCGGCAAGTCTTTCAATTGCTTCCTCCGCCGAGCGAAACCGCCCGGTGCATTTAAAGCCTGCCGTGCCGTCAATCAATGCCGACAATCCATCCCGCAGGGTGCGGACGTCCTCGATTATGACAACCTTGATGGTCTCGGGGTCTCGCGAACCAGCGGTCCGCTCCCCGAATGGCTCATTCATCACCTGCTCCACTCGACTGTGACTTTTTCCTACGGTATAGCGCCATTCGGGCGGAAAAGTCACCACATAAACATGTAGCGAGTCTTCGGTCAGCGCTTGGGCACACGTGGATTCCGGCTCAGCGGAACCAGCAACCTCAACACAGTGCCTGACCCCTGACCGGATCGGATCTCCAGCGCGGCTCCCAACCTCGCGGCTCGTCGCTTCATGCTGGCCAATCCATTTCCGTCGAGCGCTCGGTCAGGATCAAACCCGACGCCATCGTCGCTTATAGTAAGGGCGAGCGATCTGTCGAGATTCTTGACAATGATCTGGGCGCGGGCACATCCCGAGTGTCGCATGAGGTTGTTCACCGCTTCCTTGAAAATAAGATAAACCTCGCGGCGAAGATCTGGTCCCAGCTTTAGGTCGGCGCGCTCGCCCTCAGCATTGAAATCCATTTCTATATTGGCAGCGCTCGCGGTGTCGCCAGCAAATCGACGCATTCGTTGTGTCAGATCGCTAAGGCGGTCTCGCTCAGGATTGATGGCCCATACTATGTCGCTTACCGAATCGAGAACGTCACGGGAGAGGTCCGCGATCAATGACAGCGGCTCACTTGGATCCAGGCTGGCTCGGGCCCGCTGTCCTGCGACTTCGCTCAAGACCGAGACCTGGGACAGGCTTGACCCGATATCGTCATGGAGATCGGTTGCAATGCGCGTCCTGACTCGTTCCAATTCCAGGTATCGTGTCATTCGGTAGCGGTGAAATCCATACAAGGAAAGCGAGGATGCAACTACAGCCAGAGCGATGAACCACGTGCGGCGCCAGATGGGCGCGAGAATTCGGAAAGTGACCGATGCAGGCGGCTCGCTGACTGCGCCGTCCGAGCCTACAGCTCTCACCAGGAATCGGTAGGAGCCTGGGCCGAGATTTGGGTAGCTGATTGAGCGCTGCTCGGATGGCGAGCTCCATTCCGACGACGCTCCTTCAAGCTCATATTGGTATCTGAGGGACTCGCCGGCCCCCAGGTTCAGTCCACAGAAATCGATTTGGACATTGTTCTGGCTTGGGCCGAGAACTGGACCGGCAACACTCGCGGTCCCAAGTTCGGGGATCGGATATGGAACTCCAGCGAGATTGAGAGCGGTCACGAAAACAGGGGGCGGCCCCGTTTCTCGCTCAGGTTGCGGAATTAGACATGAAAGCCCTTGCAACGTGCCGAACCAGAGCGAACCGTCTCCTCGGCGGAAGCTGACGTTGACGAAACTGCCTGCGAGACCATCTGCCATTGAGTAATGCCATATTCGCCCGGTGCTGGGATCGAGCTTGTCCAGACCGCGGCCCGTCCCGACGTATATCATTCCCCATTTATCTTCGGTCACGCAGTTAGCCTGGCTACTTGATAGCCCCTCGGCAACCGAATAGCTGACGAAACCCGGATGTTCCGCGGCTGGTTGATCCACACGAGCCACTCCTCCCTCGCCTGTAGCGATCCACATCCGCTGGGCGTGATCAAGGTAGAGGGCACGGATCATCCCTGGCGGCACTCCGTCAGCTTTCGTGAAGTGCGCAAAATGACCGTCTCGGTATCGCAAGAGGCCGCGGTCATAAAACCCTATCCAGAGATTTCCAGCGGAGTCTTCCCGGAACGCGGTCGGTGCCGCCTCTGGTATCCCGTCGGCTGGATGATAAGTATGAAAGGTCTCGGTGCTGCGGTCCCACCTGGTCAGCACTGCCTTAGGATTGCCCAGCGTGCTGATCCAGACGTCGCCCCGGGAATCTTCAAACAGGCGAAATATGGCAGCAGAAGGGAGTCCATCCCGTTCCTTGTAAACCGCTTTTGGCCGCGCCTGCCTGAGCTGCTCCAAGCTCAGCTTGGAATAACGAACGAGACCCTGATCGCTGGTCAACCACCATTCGCCTTTGCTGTCCTGAAACATGATCTGGTACCAGCCCCAGCCCCAGCTAAAGATTCCTGATGGCATGTGCAGAGGAAATGCAGTGAGCCTTCCCCGATCGAGTCTGCTTATAGTGTCATCGGTAATCACACACAATCGGCCTGCGCGATCTTCGATCATCGACCCGACTCGTCGAGTGCTGCCCAGTCCGTCGCGTTCGTCGTAGCTGACAAACCCGGTAGCAGATAACTTCATTGCGCCACCGGAGTCGGTGCCCACCCATAGATTATGGTCGCGATCTTCGCAAAGAGATGAGATACCCGACCGGTTGAGACCGTTGGCTTCGGTGTAGGTTCGAACCCGCCCCTCCCTATTGCTCTCAGCTGGCTCAAGTGCCGTCAGGCCGCGATTGGTGCCAATCCACAACGTGCCGTCCGAGGACTGGCATAGGCAAAACACCTTGTTGGATGCGAGCCCGTCTTTGACCGTATAGAGATGGGCTACTATCGAGCGGTGAGGATGGGGGTCGGAAACAAGCTGATAGAGGCCTCTATCAGATGCAACCCAGATCCTGCCGTCGCGATCTTCGAACACTGTCCGAGACAGTTCCGAAGACAGGCCCTCCTCGTCCGTATACCGTTCTACCGCACCACCCGGCCACAACCGGTAGAGTCCGGACTGAGCTACGATCCATAGCGTGCCCTTCCGGTCCTCGAGCACGGACTCGACGCGCAACCTGTTGTCTGCCCAGGGAGCCGGTTGAATGATGTCAACAAGCGAAAAAATCGGCCCGCTACTGTTCTGAACCAGCCTATAGAGACCGGCCTGAGTGCAACACCAGATCACGCCGGCGTGATCTTCGTAAATCGAGTCGATGGATTGGGCCGCCGGCCCATCGCCGGGGTAATAGACGTCAAATCTCTTCGGCAGGCCCGACTCCTTCTCCTTGGGTAGAGCATCGGGAATAAACCGGCAAATGCCCCTGTCGGTCGCCACCCAGTAGACCCCTGCTCGCGTCTCCAGAAAGTCAGTGACCTGGCGGCCACCGAGCCCTTGCTCTGCGCCGTAAACGGTAAACTTGTAACCATCGAAGCGCGACAGTGCTTCGCTGGTGCAAAACCACAGGAAGCCGCGCGAATCTTGAACGATGCGACTTACGTGATCGCGGGCCAGGCCGTCAGCGGTGGTGTACGTTCTTATCGGCAGCCGTTCAGCCATGACGTCGGCGAACAATATGAGCAGAATCGACATCGCCCATACCATGGACCCGACGACCGCCACTGCTTTGCTCTTGGGCAGGTGCAAGCTAAATTTCCTCTATCGGGTGCCAGGCCATTGGGAGCCGCTGATATAGATGTATATTTACCTGAACACCGGACAGGACTCAAGAGCGCGCCCGAATAAATTCAATGCTCTCAGATTCTATGAACCATTGACATGAAGTTGCGCCGGCCGGCCGTAACGACGGCAACAGGGGGGAAGATCTTTGACATCGCTTTCTTGGAGGCCTCTGGGTTTAAGCCTGCCAATGGCTCTTTGTGCTATTGCTTCACTGACCCTTTCGATTCGATTAGCCGTGTTGTCTGTTTTGGGAAATGGACTCGCACGACGCCCTTCTCTTCGGGCTGGTTGAAAGCATCAGGGTGGAGATAGTGACCGCTTTCGTCGGCGTTCTTCTCTTCCTTAAAGGAATGCGGTGCTTATTGGCATACGCGTCCTGGCGGACGCCGGTCACCTGCCAGGAGACCTTCATTCCTGGCGAACCGCCAGCGATCTTGAAGTGGTTACCGGAAATCTCTTCAGCGATGTAGAGGCCCGGCCCAGGAGCGCCGATGGGTGTGGGGAGATAGAGGAAGTCCCGATTAAGGGCGCCGAACCATTACGGCAATTGAACGGTGGCGTCGCCCCTTTGGTCGAGGGTCACGACGCCGTCGTAGATGTCCTTCATATCGGGCGACTCTACTTGGCTGAGTAAGACCCAATGACGCCCACGGTATCAGTTCCATTGCCCTCAATCGTGTTATTGCCTCGTGATAATACAACCGCGCCACCGAGGTTCACCATGCCGTTCGAGTTGGTCGTTACTGTCGAGTTGGAAACCCTCACAATAACGAGCGCGCCCGATGGCGAGCCTTCTGCCGAAATTCCGTCGATGTTGTTGGAAACTACGCAGTCCTCGAGTGTCAGCTCAACTGGCGCTGCATCGGAGCCGACTGAGAAGCCGGTGCCATTGTCGGCGGCCAAGCTATGGCGAACGGTCACTTTTGATCCGCCGCGAGGCGCCAGTCCGGCGAGGCCGCCTTCGAGCCGGACATGATCAATGGTGACAAGCGCGGTGCCTGTCGTCGGTTTTACGAGTATTCCAACATCGTTGCTCCGCATGAGCGAATCCTTGACTTCGAGGTTGCCGGAGCCAACGAAGGAGACGCCCACCTTGACACTGGCTGGGACTCCAGAGAAGCCGCTGACCAGACAGCTTTCGATGTGGAGCGTTTCTCCGCTGCTGAAACTGATCCCGGCGAACCCGCCGTGTCCGATGATTGTAAGACCGCGCAAAGCGATGGTATCCTTTGCGCCGGCGTTTATTGATACGCCATTGCCTGATGTTGCGGTTACGGCTGCATGAACTCCTGGAGCCGCAATGACCGACACCGCCTTGGCAATGCTGATGGATCCAAATTCGGCGGAATCAAGGGCAACTACCTCGCCGCCCGGTTGCACAACATTCACGGCGGCTTGAAAGTTCCTGCAAGGCGCGGTCCGGCTGCACGGATTCAAATCACTGCCCGTACTTGCCACAAATGTGCTGACCTGCGCTGAGGCTGAAGATGAGGCAAAGAACAGCGTGAAGAGAAGCAAGCTCAGTGCGATCTGTTTGGCTTTCATTTTGAGAATCTCCTTTGCTTTGAATTCATTGTTTCCGCTTTCAATTCGCGAAGACCTGCCGATTGCGATGGCGCCTGGCTAGTCTGAATCTTGTCAACGTCTTTATGCTCTTTCCTGCTCGGGGCCATCGTCCGCGGCTCGTACCGGTCTCGCGGTTACTTCTCCAGTCAACGCGAGGATACATCGCGGGCCGGCCACGATCACCACCCATGCGGGTGAAAATGTTTTAGGGTAGGAGTGCGCGCGAAAAAAATCTGGCTGAATTGCTGAATTATTCAATTAGTGCTTCTTTGGGAAAGATTTCGAGGAATGAAGGGACACGATTGGAAGTGGGCGGCCAACGACCGCCCATACGGTTTGCCATTACAGCGGCGGCTATCCGATATCAAGGACTGCAGCGCCATTGGCGTTGGGAGCCGAATGGGTCTGTTCCTGCATCACGGATGCGACCAGGTCGTAGACAGCAAACCAGGCTTTTCTGGTCTCTCCCGTGAATCTGGGCCCAAGCTCGGCTTCAAGTGTCGCTATCAGGGCGCTGCCGACGGTCTCGTAGTCTTCTCTAGTGACTCCATAGTCAATGTGCCGGCTGCCAAGGGCGCGAAGCGGTGCTATGAGCCCATCCAACTGGTCAAGCCCCCTAACCGCAACGCCGATCATCTGCATTAACTTGCGTCCCTGCTCTTGCATATCGCCTTTGAACAACAGCCTTAGTTTGGGGTCTAGCTCGAAAAGACGATGGTAGAAGAAACGAGCTGCACTATCAGAAATGGGTATTAGTTCAGTGAAGGTGGATTGGACTAATGCTTTTTGTTCCGGTGTCATCGTACTGTCTCCTCTCTGTTTGTTCGAATTGTGGTAAGGCGGGATCAGCGGGACACGCTGGAGCCGGTCCCGTCGTAAATCAACACTACCGCTCCCCAATTCTGACTACCGCTCCCCAATTCTGTGATCTCACTGATTGTCAGCGACGTTCGCACGATGCCAAAGATATCCGGACCCGCCGTCAGAGTCGCCACCCGTGTGGATGGCAACAATCCTTCCGAGTAACGTGAAGTGTCAGGTTGCATAACCCGCACCGGAGTCAGTCCGGCACGCCAGGGATTGGCGGGATGGGATCCCAATTCATCAGATCCCTCTCTGTCGTGGGACCGTTCTTTTTGAGCCACGCGCTCATTTCGTTTCCAACCTTACTTCCATAAATCCGGTGCGAATAGATCACGGCGGTGCCAATCCCGTTATGCATTTTGAACCTCGAGAAAGCCACCTCTATGAATTCAGGGCGACTGAATATCACAACGATCAGGTGTTCTGCCGGCTTGTTGCTGGTCCTGGGAACCGAATCAGTCTTAACAATCAATCCCCGGTTCGCTTTATAGTTGTCAAGAACGGCGTTCGCGGTGGCGGCGAGTGCGCTGCCGTCCGTGGCTTTTCGATACACCTGTATCGTCACCATATCCGTCCAGGCTTTCAAATCCTCCTGGCGATCCGGTGTGTATTCGTGTTGATCGTCTTTCGTGAAACGATGAAAGTACCTGACGCCCCCGAACGAGAGGGCCGCAGCCTTATCGTTCTGGCCGGCTGTAGGCAACAATTCGCTGATGACGTATTGTGCCAGGAACATCGCGAAACAAGCGAGTGCGATTTGAGATTTCATTTGTGTAACCTTCTGCTTGTTGCTCCACGAACGAACGCATCGTGATGGTATGAGCGAATACTCAAGCCGAGCCGTCGCTCCGCCGGTGATGCCGGTCACGCCGAAGTTGAGCGGAAACGGAGTCAGCGTGCATTACCGCGTGTGATGGTTGAACCAAAAGTTGAACTGCCACCAGCACTGCTAGAGTTACGGCGGCCTTTACGATCATGCCCTTAACCGGGTGATTGTCAATCCAGTTCTGCAATTCCCCAAGTCTTGCATGGCGATCTGGCCGCCAGACTCGAGTGTCGTCAGGGCTTGGTTGAAGGAGCTGCACGGTTTTCGCGTTCGGGAAGCCGCCGGTAGTCGCTGCGAGTGACCGGGGGACGGTCGCCTGGCCAACCATCGAAAGCCAAATACGGACAATCCCGCCTGCGCTCGCCGGCTTTGGGATGATTCCGGAAGTCAAGGTTCCAACTGCAGCCAGGAGCAATGCGGCCGTAGGAAATGCGACTCGAACTAAAACCGATTTGCGCATGAATAATATCCCTCACACACCTGGTCCGATCATCAGTTCTACTCTCTACCGCGGTGCCACATCTTGCCGGTAGAAGGAATCTGGCCCCGCTCGTCTCTTAGGCTGCAACCTTCTTCTCGACGGGCCCCGCTTCGCTTACCAATAGCCGGCGCGCCTGCAATATCTGGTTGTAAAGAGGCTTGTTGAAGTGCTCGCGGGGCGAGCCTTTTGTGTCTGTGGTCGGCAACTTCACAGGCTCACGCGTCGCCGCGACTGTACCTGACGGCACTTTATTCACTCTCGTTGTCACTGTCTTATCTCCTATCGCTATGAAATTCTCTAGGCCCCTGCCGATCGCAACAATCATCAGGCGCGCCGCAAGAAATAAGTCAGCAACTCAGGCCGGGTCAAGGCCGATGTTCGCGGAGCATCCGGCGGGTCATTTCTTCGATTGGCGCGTGGTCATCGGTGAGGATTGTTGCACCGGCCTGAGAGTTGTCGCCCTCGCGAATCGACAAGGCGGCTGTGCTTGCTATGCTACGAGCTGGGCCGTCCGCCGCGTGAAGCATCCGCGAGCGAATGACTTCAATGCCCTCTGCCTCTGTAAACGCCATGACCATGAAATTGCCTCGGCCGGCTGTTATGACGGCAACCGTCGGAAAGACTTGTGACATGGTCGCAACGGTTGCTTGCAGGATCTCCCTGGAACGGCCTGCGTCGAACAGATTCATCATCATCACTCCGCCATCGGCAATGTGCTGGCGAGCCAGACGAAAGAACTCAACCGTCACGAGATAGAAAGGAATATAAGGTCCGCCCTGGTACAGATCCAGGTGAACGATGTCGTAATTGCCGCTGGCTCGGGCAAGCCAGGGCCGCGCATCTGCCTTGTGTATTCGCAACTTCGGGTCCTGAGCATTCAATCCAAAGAATCGGGTGGCGGCCTCGATCACCTTTTCGTCGATTTCGACAGCATCGATCTCGATATCGGGCGCGACGGTCCGGGTGGCATAGATCGAACCGCCGGCCCCCATCCCTAGTACGAGCAATCGCCGCGGGTTGGCCAGCAGTGGCCCAAGCGCAAAATAATCATAGTAAAGCTGAGTCCATCCACCGCCAGTTGCTTGCACAGTGTGCACACTGTTCTCCTGATTGAGCTTCAGGAGCAGCCGCCCAAACTCCTTTTCCACGCGAACGAGGTTGTAGGCAGACTCGGTCGTCCAGATGACATTGGCCGGTGAGGCCCCGGCCGGCAGCAGAGACAGGCCGATAATGAGCGCGGCAAGCGGCAGAATCCTGCGACCGCCGCCGACAGGCCCTCCGATACCGACAATAGCCGAAACAGCACACGCAGTTCTGAGTGACGCTGAAGTTCCCCAGACAGGCAGCAGGTAGAAGCTGGTTGTGAGGACGCCCGCAACGCTCCCGATGGTTGAAACAGCGTAGACCCTGCCTGTCGCGGATCCGATTCGTCCGGTGTCCGAAAGCAGTCTGACAACAAATGGGATCGTCGCGGACAGCGCTCCAATGGATGGCCCAAAGACGATCAGCGTTGCAAGCAGGGCGGCGCTGGCATCAGCGGATCCAGAGAGCCACACGAGCAAAGGCCGAGCCGCGAGAATCATCAGGAATTGGTAAGCGGACGCAAAAAGAATAACACCGTATAGCCACCTGTCTGTCTCCCGGCTGTCGGCGAGCCAGCCTCCGGCGTAATAGCCCGCGGCCATGGCTGCCATGACACCGGCGATCATGCCGCCCCACACGAAGACCGAATAGCCGAAGAAGGGAGCATAGAAGCGAAAGGCTATGACTTCGAGTGACATCCCGACGGCGCCGGTCAGCAGCGGCGTCAGCAGCCAGACGACTCGGCGCACGGGGGCCCGACCGGCCCCGCGCACTCGCATGTCGTGCTGCGGGGCCAGGTCTAGCGCCGGCCCGTGGGACCTGGCGCTGATGGCTGTGACTGGCCGGTTCATCGTCCCCCCTCACCGATTGTCGAGAGACCCTTCCCAGGGCCGCCTCCACCTATGGCACCGCGAAAAGCGGTCATTGGGAGTGCAAGCGTGGTCGCGCCATCGCGGGCATCGAAGATTTCGACCAGGCCGACCAGGGCGTCGAGATTAGCGTTCTCCTCTTCAGGGTTCGAGCCAGTGATGGTTACGCTGACCCTGATTTTTAAGGTTCCGTCGTCCCCAACGGTTGGCGCTGCCCCGTTTGGATTAACGGAAGTGAAATTGAGGGAAGCGAAATTAAGTGACAGAGCCTGACTGGGCTGCACCACAACGTCGGCTGGCGTTCCGACGGTATTGCCATTAGCATCCCAAAACTTGATCTCGGCAGAGACCGGTTGGTCCGATCGATTGAATACGTTAGCGCGAATACCCTGACTTGCGGTCAGGCTCAATAGACCCGAGAGATGTTGCGCGGGACGCTCGATCAAGGTGAAAGCGTTCCCGCGGTGAGCGAACCACGAGGCGGCGCCCACCGCTGCAATGAGCGCGAGCGCTCCGAACCTTGTTGATCTGCTTAAGCCATTCATATTTGAAACTCCATTTCCAGCGTAGAAATCAACGCTGTCGTTGAATTGGTTAGTCGATAATTGGCTCCCACGGCTGTCGTTCGGATGCCGGGTTTCACGCAACCGCGTGAGCCGGGGGAGCCGCTTCAAGTGAAAGATCCAGTTTGTGAGGTAGCCCGAATTTGAGTTCACGCCACAGTTCGTACCAGGCACGATTCTCATTGTTGTGACCCTCTCGTCCCACATCTCGGGGCCTTCACGGCGCCAGCTAGCTAACGAATTCCTGGCTGCCAGGGCGAGAATACTTCGTATGCTGCCTCGTGATCACCACCCATGGGGGCGGAAATCTGCGACGAGGTCGCGCCACGTTATCGATTGAGCTGACAGCCTGGAAATGAATCTGGTCCCCAGACCTTCAAGGCTCACATTAGTGGCCGAAGCCCCAGTTCCATCCACATGGGTAGGCAGCATCATTTATTCATAGATGTTCTAGATGAACACAGGGAGTCACCGGCTGCTGAGTCGTCGATACGGCCCCGCGTTTGTGGATGCATCTCCTCGCCTTCACACCACGGCATAAGATGGAGATGGCCTCGAACCGCGAGAGGAAGTTCGAGGCCACTAGTACTTGAAGCTCACGGTATTCGAAGCTCAACAGCCGTTGCTATTGCACTCAAGCGTAAATTGCCCCTGCGTCGTGGAACAAAAGCAATTCTCGCAGGCCGGAAGGCTGGTGCCCGGATAGGTTCGGGTGACAATTGTATAGGTTCCTGGTCGATTTCGAGCATCTGTGATCAAACCAAACTGGAAATTGAAGTCCGATCCGGCCGGAACTGAGACGACCCGGTCAACCAAAAACACCGGCGTGTTCGTCGGGTCGAATGCCTCTGACTCGACCACAAATGATTGATCGGTACCAGTGCTATTACCGACCGTCACGAAGAAGGTTACCAGATCCCCTTGTTTGGCCGTCGGCGGAAAAGCGAACACAGACGGATCACCGCAGCTACTGGCTTGAACTCCGGTGAACGCGGGCGGCAAGGCGCCGAAAGCCGCTGCTATGAGTATGGCTAACACTGCGCTCTTTGTGAATCTTCTTATAGTACCTGACGGTTTCATCTTGCTGTTAAGACCAACGATCTTGTGCAGAACCCTGGATTTCATATTTATCCTCCTTCTCTCTTAGAAATTTTGCCCTTTGGGGCCAATTTGCAGATTCGTGGTTGCAGATTGCGGATGCCTCTATGGCACCACAATCGTTGTCTTTACGGAATGCGTTCTGCCGAATCATCCGCCGCCGTGAAAGTCAGATCATACGATCCTGGCGGGACCCGGTCTCCGACCTTCATTTTGAATACCGCCGTACTTCCGGTGACCGCTACGCGATCGGCTGGCTTGGGCTTGATGCCCATCAACGGTTGGGGCGGAGTGACGGTGACGGTGCCGTTGAAGCTTCCCTTGCGTGTGATGGTCAGGGTCGCATGGACTTTTGATCCGGCCGTGGCAATTATGGATGCGGCGCTAAAGGCGACCGAAAAATCTGGAGGAATCAGCCCC
>Ga0126381_100002907_pt1 | contig 18612 bp, 14 predicted proteins | sample PanSoiMetPlot_28_FD_96465 | JGI IMG/M metagenome (GOLD analysis project Ga0126381, IMG submission 96465) | Tropical forest soil microbial communities from Panama - MetaG Plot_28 | ecosystem: Environmental > Terrestrial > Soil > Tropical forest > Bulk soil | place: Panama | collected 2016-02-17
CCTGCTCCGCCAGCACCTTGGTGATCGCCGCCGTCAACGTCGTCTTGCCGTGGTCGATGTGACCAATCGTCCCGATGTTGCAGTGCGGCTTCGTCCGCTGAAACTTCGCCTTCGACATTCCTTGCGGCTTTCCGTGAGAGTGAGAGGCACCCGATTACAAACTATACCGAGAATGCTGGAGCGGGTGGTGGGAATCGAACCCACGTAGCCAGCTTGGAAGGCTGGAGCTCTACCATTGAGCTACACCCGCTTGAATGGCCCGTCCCAGTCCTTGCACCAAGCTCTCGATCCTGCCGCGACCCCCGGAGCGCTGGTGGAGGGGGTAGGATTCGAACCTACGAAGACGTACGTCGGCAGATTTACAGTCTGCTGCCTTTAACCGCTCGGCAACCCCTCCGGATCGCGTGCCGCCCGGCGCAGCGGAACGCGGGTGATAAGATGTGGGCTTGACTTTGTCAATCCAACCCTGCCGATACTCCCACCGGTTGGAATCCACGTGTGCGGCCGGCTCGCGGCGTTGGGGAAGATGTGCATGGTCAAGTCCGGCCGCAAATCCACCGGAGCGGGAGCCTGGATCTATGGTCGGCACGCCGTAGCCGCGGCCCTTGCCAATCCCGAGCGGCGCTGGCGCCGTCTTGTTGTCCTTGCCGGGCATGAGGACGAGGCAGCCGCCCTGATTGCGGGCGCCCGAGCGCCGCGGCGCCTATACGCGAGCGACCACGATAGGCCGGCGGTCTCCGTGCTCGATCACCGCGGCTTTGCGGCGATTCTGCCGCGGTACGCCGTTCATCAGGGGCTCGCGCTCGAAGTCGACCCGCTCGCTGAACCCGATTTGGAGGATGTGCTGCGGCGCGCCAAACCGGCACCCGACCGGGGCGTCATTGTCGTCCTCGATCAATTGAGCGATCCCCACAACATCGGTGCAGTGCTGCGTTCGGCGGCTGCGTTCGGCGCGCTGGCGGTAATCTTACCCGCGCGCGGGACGCCGCCACCGGCCGGAGCACTCGCCAAAGCGGCCTCGGGGGCGCTGGAAAACATGCCCCTCATACGCGTCGTCAATCTCGCCCGCGCGCTCGATCGGCTGAAGCAAGCCGGGTTCTGGATTTGCGGTCTCGATGAGACCGCGCCGCAGCCATTGGCCCAACTAGGCGCGGGGGAGCGGGTTGCGATCGTGCTCGGCTCCGAGGGAGAGGGCGTGCGCCGCCTTGTGCGCGAACGCTGCGATTTTTTGGCTCGACTGCCTACCTGCCCGACGCAGCCGACCCTCAACGTCTCCAATGCGGCGGCGGTTGCCCTCTACGAACTAACTCGCAGCCGAGACCGCTGAGGACGGCAAAAGAGATCTCGCAGCCGGCGATCTCCTGCGCAACATCAATTGCCGGATGCCAGAGGGCAAAGTAAAGCATTGGTCTTTCCTATGCCGTTCTCCGGATCATTCAGAAGATCTTCCATGTTCGATGAAGACGGCGGTGGTTGGACGCGACATATCACATATTGACCGAGTATTGCTTCGGCGATGGCTGGCTGGGACTGCGCACAAAGGATGGTGATAGAGAGCTCTGCGATATCCTTTTGCACCTCTAGGATCGCTCGGCCTTAATGTCTTTCATTAACGATTCGGAAAAGGTAAATTCGGTATCGGCTTTCCCCGGTAAATCGGGTGGTTTTCGGCGTCGCCTTGTATTTCGCTCGGCAGTTTATGGCGAAGCTTTTGCGGTCGACCGGCCGCCGCGATCCTGGCCGGAATGCTTGTCTCGGCGATCCCGCGTAGCGATGCCCGTTGTCGCCGCATCGCACTCACCGGCCGGGACCAACGCAGTCGAGGCTGCTGCCGATTACCTGGCAAGCGAGACGCACTACCTGTCTGTCGCCGGCCGTATTCTGGCCGCCTTAGGCGGTGAGGGCGGCTTTGTCCTCGTCACCGGCGATCCCATGCCCGACCCGCAGCTCCTCTCACCGGCTCTCCGCAAGCTCGCGGATGGGCGCTATAGAGTGATCGGCATCCCCTGCGGGCCCCAACTCACCACAGATGCGGTATCGCGCGCGGGCTCAGTGATTGCGGGGCTGCCTGCAGGCGGCGAGACTGTGACGCTGTCCGATACGGCAGAGACAACCTCCGCGCTGCTCGTCTTCGAAGAAGCCCACCGTCTTGCGGATGCGCAGATCGAGGAGATTTGCGCCAGTTTGCAGCGCGACACCCATCAGATTGCGGTCGGCGTGCTGCTGGCCCACCTGCAGTTTCTCGTCCGGTTGGAGGGGCCTTCTCTGCAGGTTCTGAGAGAGGCGCTCGCCGTCCGTTTACGGTTCGATGAGATTGGCGACGATGAGGCCATCGATTTTCTGCGCCATCAGCTTGCGGTCCGGCAGAGCCAGGGGGAAGAGAGCCCCCTTCGGCCCATTATCCTTCGGGGCCTCGTCGTGCTGGGTGTGCTCGTGGCGGTCGGCATGGGGGCGTCGCTGGCCATTCATTATGTGGAAATGCCCAACTTATTACCGGGCGACCGTTCGGTACCGTCTATAGAAGATGCCTCGCCAGGCGTCGCGCCGCCACTGCAGCCGGTGCCCGCGCGGACTACGCCATCTGCCAATGCCCCTCCTGAGGTCCCGAAGCCGCCGAACGCACCGACAGCGCCGGCTCTGACAACGCCAGCTCCATTGCGGCCCGGCGAAACGCCGAGGCCAAACACATCCGGCGCCACCCCTCCGGCGCCGGGCGGCGCGATGCCGGCGCAGACGCGCAGTGAGACCGTAGAACCCTCGGCGCACCAGCGGCTGTCCTCGGCCGAGATCGCCGCGCTGGTTATCCGTGGCGACACATTCCTCAGCGCCGGGGACTTCGCCTCGGCGCGACTGTTTTACGAACGTGCCGCCGATGCGGGCGACGGGGCTGCGGCACTACGGATGGGAGCGACCTTTGACCCCAACTTTCTCGGCCGTGCCGGCGTGCGAGGCAACCCCGCAGACCCCGCTCAGGCGGCGTCTTGGTATCGCCGAGCCCGCGACCTTGGCGATAGCGCCGCCGCGGAGCGTCTGAAGAACCTCGATCAGCGGCCGCGCTGAGTTCCCGACGAGACCGACGCGCCTGCCATGCGCAGGGAGCGGCGGGCTGACGGAATAGGATGGGTTCCACCGCCCCCGGGAACAGCATCAGCGCAGCGATTGCGATCGGCTCGTCAGGCGCGCGTGGCCTCGATTGGTGCGGAGGCCTCCGTCGCCCGTTCTACCGTGCGCCGCCGGCGCCAGTCTTCTGGCGCAACATTGCGATCAAACCCTGAACTTGTCCCCCGTTGTGCTGGATGACGGAAGCGAACTCGGAGCGCTGCGTGACCGCCATGCTGATGCCGTCCACGGAAACGTCGCTGATTTTGTAGACACCGTTCCGTCCGATCAGGCGCCAATCGACCTTGACCGGCTGGGCGCCGGCGGGCCGGATGATCTGGCTCGACACGATGGCGCCGTCGGCGTCGGGCCGGCTGCCGGTCACTTTGAAGGTCTCGCCCGTGTATTCGGCCAGACGTGTGCTGTAGGCGAGCGCGACATATTCCTCGAAGAGCTTGAGGAACTCGGCCCGCTGTTCATCGGTCGCGGTATTCCAGTAGCGGCCGAGGACAAATCTGGCGATGCCGGGAACATCGAAATCCTCGCGCAGCAACTCGCGAAAACGCTCCACCCTCTGCGCCTGCGTGGCGTTCTTGCCGAGCACCTCGAGGGCTCGATGGCCTAGGTTACTGATCAGGGCGGCAGGATCCGCGGCCGCCGTTGCGGGGATGGCGGGAATGAATGCTCCCGCGATTAGCACGAGGGCGGCCGTCAGGAAGGAACGTCGCACCATTACTTCGGTACCTCGGACAGGTTGGGCTTTTGGGAGATCATCGACATTCGGGCTGCAGTTTGCACCATCGTCTTTGGCGACCCTCGCTCGTCGAGCTGGCTGAAGCCGGCAGGCGGCGGCAGGTTCTCTCGCTCACGGCGGATTAGCGCCGCACGCCGCTGCCGATAAAGCGAGCGAATCGTCGCATAATAATCAAGGGAGGTGCGCTCGATATCGGCCAAGGTTTCGATGTAGCGGGACCGTTGATCGATGCCGGAGACCGCTCCGCGCACGAACGGGATCCAGTACAGGGTCCACGGATTGCCGGTCACCAGAAGGTTCCACGGGTCGCCGAAGCCTTCTGCGACTTGGCCGCCGAGATCGCGCGGGTTCGACGGTCCGAGGACCGGCACGACAAGGTACGGCCCTTCGGGAATTCCCCAAGTGCCCAGGGTCAGGCCGAGATCCTCGTCGTGATGGGGGATTCCCCAACGCCCGGCGACATCGACCACCCCGCCCATGCCGATCGTCGAATTGATGACAAAGCGACCGACGGTTTTCGCAGCACTCTCGAATTCGCCTTGCAACGTGTCGTTTGCGAAAATGAGTGGCTCTCGCAGGTTGTTGAGAAAATCGCGTACCGAATCCCGCACCGGGTCGGGCAATGCAGTGCGATAGGCCTTGGCGGCCGGCACGATCGCATTGCGGTCGACGAATTGATTGAAGTCGAAGATCTTGCGGTTCACGTCTTCGAGCGGGTCGTTGAAATCTTCCTCATAGGTGGCGGCGGTCTGTTGCCCGGTCTCACCGTGTGAGGCGCAACCGCAAAGGATCAAGACGAAAAAGACGATCAGGTCCGAGAAGTCGGGGCGAAGCGGGCGAACATTCATGGGTCGGTCTCGCATGAATCGAAATCTTGGCCGAAGGGCGAGATAATTGCGGGAAATTCGCGGGATCGGCAAGTAGCCGCGGCAGCCGAAGCGGTTCAGATCGGATAATTCGTTTGCACATATAAAGATATCTGTATATGTTGCTGGCGACGAGAAAGGAGCGATCGGGTGATGGAACACCTGCTGGCTGCGTTGCGCGCGGTTGCCGAGCCGACCCGACTTCGGCTCGTCATCCTTTGCGCGCGAGGCGAGTTGACAGTCACCGAATTGACCCAGATTCTCGGGCAGAGCCAACCGCGCGTCTCGCGTCATCTTAAGCTGCTTTGCGAAGCCGGTCTCCTCGATCGCTTCCGCGAGGGCAGTTGGGTGTTCTACCGGCTGAGCCAATCCGGTCCGGCGAGCGCCCTCGCCCGGCAGCTCGTCGCCGCCTGCGACGATAACGACCCGACGATCGGCCTCGACCTGCAGCGACTCGTTACGATAAAGCAGCAGCGCGCCGATCTCGCGAGCGCCTATTTTCGCGAAAACGCCGACCAGTGGGATCGCATTCGCTCGCTCTACGTCGACGAGCGGGAGGTCGAGGCCGCCCTCGTCGAGATCATTGCCGTGGCAGACGCGCGCGACCTCCTCGACATCGGCACCGGCACCGGCCGCATGTTGGAAATATTGGCGCCGCGCGTCGAGCACGCGCTGGGCATCGACCAATCGCGGGAGATGCTCTCGATCGCCCGGGTCAACCTCGCGCGCGCCGGGCTCGAAAACGGGTCGGTGCGGCTCGGGGACATGTATCAGCTCGCATTGCCGGACTCGTCCTTTGATGCGGTGGTGATCCATCAGGTTCTGCACTACGCCGACCGGCCCGCTGCGGCGATTGCCGAGGCGGCGCGCGTGTTGCGGCCGAACGGCGTCCTGCTGCTCGTGGATTTCGCGCCACACGAGCTGGAATTCCTGCGCGAAGAACACGCCCACCGGCGGCTCGGCTTTTCCGATGCCGAGGTGGCGGAGTGGTGCCGCGCCGCCGGGCTCGATCCGACGCCTTCGCGGCATCTGGCCGGCGAGCCGTTGACCGTCGTGATCTGGGCCGCGCACCGCGATGCGGCGGCAGCTTCACGTTTTGCGCCTGAGTTGCGGCAAGCCACTCCGGTGGCGTTCGTCGAAGGGGGGCTTCACTGATGCAGAACTACGCCCGCGGGCTGCTCGCTGCCGACCCGGTGAGCGATTTCGACGCGGGCCCGCCGCGCATCTCGTTCGAGTTCTTCCCGCCGAAAACGCAAGAGATGGAAGAGCGGCTGTGGGCCGCGATCAAGCGCCTCGAACCGTTGCGGCCGCGCTTCGTGTCCGTGACCTATGGGGCCGGCGGATCGACGCGCGAGCGAACGCACGCAACGGTGCGCCGCATCCGCCAGGAAACCGCGCTCGAACCGGCCGCCCATCTGACCTGCGTCGCGGCAACGCGCGAGGAGATCGATGCGGTAGCGCGCGATTATTGGGAGGCGGGGATCCGCCACATCGTCGCGTTGCGCGGCGACCCGCCCAACGGACCGATAGGGGGCGGCCCAGGCGCTCCCGGCGGCTACGCGGCGCATCTCGGCGGCTACTCTTATGCCGTCGATCTCGTTGCCGGGCTGAAGCGGGTCGCCGATTTCGAGATCAGCGTCGCCGCCTATCCCGAAACCCATCCTTCGGCGCGCAGTCCCGGCCAGGACCTCGATAATCTGAAGGCCAAGCTCGATGCCGGCGCCAACCGCGCGATCACCCAGTTCTTTTTCGATGCCGATGTGTTCCTGCGCTTCCGTGATCGCGCCCGCGCCGCCAACATCCAGGTGCCGATCGTTCCGGGCATCCTGCCGGTCACCAATTTCGCGCAGCTGAAGCGCATGGCAGGGGCCTGCGGGGCTTCGATCCCAGCCTGGATGGGCGCGCATTTCGACGGCCTCGACGACGATCCCGATACCCGCCGGCTGGTCGCCGCCTCGCTGACCGCCGAGCAATGCCGCCGGCTGCAGGCCAACGGCGTGCACGAGTTCCATTTCTACACGCTGAACCGCGCCGACCTGCTCGTCGCGATCTGCCACCTGCTCGGCGTGCGCGCCCCCAAGCCCGCCACAGCGGTGGCGTGATGCGAAACCGCTTTAGCCTTTCCCTTCGCCCGTCATTCCCGCGGAAGCGGGAATCCAGAGCCGCCAACTCCCTGTGGGTCGCCCTGGACCCCCGCTTTCGCAGGGGCGACGATTTCGGTTCGCAAGCGTCCATTCCCCGATGACGCATTTCCTCGACTACCTCGCCGACCGCGTCGTGCTGTGCGACGGCGCGATGGGAACGCAGGTCCAGGCGCGCAATCTCGATATAGAGAGCGATTTTCTCGGCCTCGAGAACTGCACCGAGATCCTCAACGACAGCCGGCCCGATCTGATCCGCGAGATCCACCGCGGCTATCTAGAGGCGGGTTGCGACGCCTTGCAGACCAACAGTTTCGGCGGCTCGCCGGCCACGCTCGGCGAGTTCGGCATCGCCGAGCGCACCTTCGAGCTGAACCGGCGCGCCGCCGAATTGGCCCGTGAGGCGATTGCCGAATTCGCGCATGACGGGCGCACGCGCTTTGTCCTCGGCTCGCTCGGGCCGGGCACCCGGCTGCCCTCGCTCGGCCACATCTCGTATCAAAAACTCGAGGACGGGCTTGCATTGCAATGCGCCGGGCTCGTCGCCGGCGGCAGCGACGCGATCGCGATCGAGACTTGCCAGGACCCGCTGCAGATCAAGGCTGCGGTCAACGGCGCCAAGCGCGCCCGCGACGAGGCCGGCAAGGACATCCCGATTCTTGTCAGCGTGACGGTCGAGACGACAGGGACCCTGCTGGTCGGCGCCGATATCGCCGCCGCGGCGACCGTCGTTCGCGCACTCGACGTGCCGGTGATTGGCCTCAACTGCGCGACCGGCCCCCGGGAGATGGCGGAGCACGTCAAATGGCTCGGCGAGAACTGGCCCGGGCACATCTCGGTGCAGCCCAATGCCGGCCTGCCCGAGCTCGTCGCCGGGCGGACCCAATACCCGCTCGGTGCCGCCGAGCTCGCGCAATGGCTCGAACGCTTTGTGCTCGAGGACGGGGTCGCCATGATCGGCGGATGCTGCGGCACCGAGGCGCAGCACATTGCCGCGCTCGATGCAATGCTGCGGCGCATCGGCCGCGACCGGCCGCGGCCTTTGCCGCGCCAGCGCAATCCGGTGTGGGCCCCCTCCGTCGCCTCTCTTTACGGCCAGGTGAACCTGCGCCAGGAGAACGCCTACCTTTCGATCGGCGAGCGCTGCAACGCCAACGGCTCTCGTCAGTTCCGCCGACTGCAGGAGCAGGGCGACTGGGACGGCTGCGTCGAGATGGGGCGCGAGCAGGTCAAGGAAGGCTCGCACACGCTCGACCTCTGCACCGCTTTCGTCGGGCGCGACGAGATCGCCGATATGACCGAGGCGGTGACCCGGATGCGCGGCGCGGTCAACGCGCCGATCGTCATCGACTCGACCGAATACCCGGTGCTCGAAGCCGCGCTCAAGCTCTATGGCGGCAAGCCGATCATCAACTCGATCAATTTCGAAGACGGCGAGGAGGCGGCGGACAAGCGATTGCGGCTGGCGCGACGCTTCGGCACGGCGGTCATCGCGCTGACGATCGACGAGACCGGCATGGCCAAGGAGGTCGAGCACAAAATCGCAGTGGCGCGCCGGCTCTATGATTTCGCGTGCCGCAAGCACGGCCTGCCGCCGTCGGACCTCCTGTTCGACCCGCTGACCTTCACGATCTGCACCGGCAATAAGGACGACCGCAAGCTCGGCTTGTGGACCCTGGACGCGATCGAGCGGATCTCCCGCGATATGCCCGAGTGCCAGATCATCCTCGGCTTATCGAATATTTCGTTCGGCCTGAACCCACCGGCGCGACACGTGCTCAATTCGGTCTTTCTCGACCATGCGCTGCGCCGCGGCCTGACCGGCGCGATCGTGCATTTTTCGCGCATCATGCCGCTTCACAGGATCCCGGAGGAGGAGGTGCGGGTCGCCGAAGATTTGATCTTCGACCGCCGACGCCCAGATGCACCCAATGGGGGGTATGATCCGCTGCAAGCCTATATCGCGCTGTTCGAAAACCGCACCGCCGAGAAGAGCGAGAAAAAGGGTCGCCCCGAGAAACTCGAAGAGCGCCTTGCGCATCGCATCGTCGACGGGGACCGGCTCGATCTCGAATCCGACCTCGATCTCGCGATGCAGCATTACAAGCCGCTCGACATCATCAACGACATCCTGCTCGACGGGATGAAGACGGTTGGCGACCTGTTCGGCGCCGGCAAGATGCAATTGCCGTTCGTGTTGCAATCGGCCGAGACGATGAAGGCGGCGGTCAGGTACCTCGAACCGCACATGGAGCGGGTCGAGGGCCAGGAGAAGGGCACCGTCGTATTGGCAACGGTGCGCGGCGATGTCCACGACATCGGCAAGAACCTCGTCGACATCATCCTCACCAACAACGGCTACCGCGTCGTCAATCTCGGCATCAAGCAGCCGATCTCGTCGATCCTCGAAGCCGCGGTCGCGCACAAGGCCGACGCCGTCGGCATGTCGGGCCTCCTCGTCAAATCGACCGTCGTGATGCGTGAGAACCTTGAGGAGATGAGCCGCCAGGGTCTGTCATTGCCGGTCATGCTCGGCGGCGCCGCGCTCACCCGGCGCTATGTCGAGGAGGATTGCGTCAAATCCTATGCCGCGGGGCGGGTCGCCTATGCCCGCGATGCCTTCGACGGCCTCGGCCTGATGGACAAGATCGTCACCGGCCGGTTCGACGTGCATCTCGAAGAGGTCCGGCGCAAGAACGAGGGGCGCCCGGTCAACCGCTCGCGCGCTGCCGACCCCAGGCCGTTGCGTCCCGTCGATGCCGAGGAGATCCGCCTGCGCCGGGCCGAACTGACCGGCAATGTGCCGGTCCCGGAGCCGCCCTTCTGGGGCCCGCGGACGATAGCGCGGGTCCCGGCAAAGGCGGTCGTGCCGTATCTCAACGAGCGCATGCTGTACCAATTCCAGTGGGGCTACCGGAAGGACGGCAAGAGCCTCGCCGAATACCGCGAGTGGGCGAAGGACGAATTGCGCCCGGTGTTGCGCCGCATCCTCGACATAGCGATCCGCGAGGACATCCTCGTCCCCCAGGCCGTCTACGGCTATTGGCCCTGCGCCGCCGAGGGCAATGACGTCATTGTCTTCGACGGCGACGGCGAGCGCGAGCTGGCCCGCTTTTCGTTCCCGCGCCAGAACAAGGAGGGCGGCCTCTGCATCGCCGACTTCTTCCGCGACGCCAATGACGGCGGGCGCGACGTCATCGGATTGCAGGTCGTGACGATGGGAAGGCGCGCCTCGGAGGCGGCGCGCGAATGGTTCGCCGAGAACCGCTACCAGGATTACCTCTACCTGCACGGCCTCTCGGTCGAGATGGCCGAGGCGCTGGCCGAATACGTCCACAAGCGCATCCGCGGCGAATTGGGCTTTGCCGCCGAGGAGGCGCGCGACCCCGAGGCGATGCTCCAGCAAGGCTATCGCGGCAGCCGCTACTCCTTCGGCTACCCCGCCTGCCCCAACCTCGCCGACCAGAAGCAGTTATTGGCGCTGCTGCGCGCCGACGAAATCGGCATCACGCTGAGCGAAGAAGACCAGCTCGACCCCGAGCAATCCACCTCCGCCATCGTCGTGCATCATCCGCAGGCCAAGTATTTCTCGGTCTGAGTAGGAGCGCCGCGCCGCGCCGCGCCATTTCCGGTTTTTCCTGTGGAACCGGGAAAATCCAAGACATTCCAATAATTTTCAGACACTTTAGATTTTCACATACTCTAGAATGAATAGCAGGGATCTGATCAGGATGCTTGAACGAGACGGCTGACAACGGGGTTCGAGTGAGAGGCAGCCATCACCATTTCAAGCACCCGGTGAAGCCAGGTGTGATCACAGTACCCCATCCCAGGCGGGACATCCCGCTGGGAACCCTGCGTTCCATCGAACGGCAAGCCGGCCTGAAATTGCGTTAGTGAGCGACCGTTATGGATTACATCGCTATCATCCACAAAGATCCCGACAGCGACTTCGGCGTCAGCTTTCCCGATTTTCCCGGCTGCATCACGGCGGGTCGGACGCTCGATGAAGCCAAGGAAATGGCACGTGAGGCGTTGAGCGGGCACATCGCGCTTATGCGCGAGGCGGGTGAGCCCCTACCAGAACCGTCCACCTTCGATCAGGTGATGAGCGACCCCCAGTTTCGCGACGGCACCGCGTTTCTTGTGGAGTTGGAGCAGCCGGCCAAGACCGTGCGCGTCAAGTCGCGCTAAGGCGCGATGTGCGTGATACACCGCTCGCGCGGTGCATCTGCCGCAGCGAGCCCCGCTCGGCAGCTCGGATTAGCAATCTTCGTTCGCGAAATCCGGTTCGATATCAGCCCCATGCCGACGCAGTGCCGCAGTCGCGGCCGAGGGAATGGAGGGCTGTTGAGCCCCCGCGGGACCGCGCCAAAAGAGCGTCGCGTGTGCCTGGAGGTTTCTGCGCTCATGATATCGCCCAGTTCCTTTAGGCGGAAGGCTCTGTCAGAGACAATCCGCGAGGTCTATTGCTCCGAGCCGAGCAGCACGAGGGATTGATACTGCGCGTCTGAGAACTGGTAAGAATCGTAGATTGTCGTGAACCGGGTGATTCGTCCGTGCTCGTCAAGTTCGAGCGCAGTGTTGCCTCGCTGCAATGGAGCAGCAGATGGGGCCGCATGCCACTCGAAGCCGCCGCCTTGGTCGCTTCCGACGACGTGGGCAAGCGACGCGCCGACCCCGTACGGGAGCTCGTTCAGGCCGCGCGTCAGGTAACGCTGGATCTGCAGCTGCCCCTCCACGCGGGTGTGGAGCGCCATATCCTCGTAGACCGCGTCAGCTGTGAACAGTTGTGCCGCTGCGGCGGCATTTCCGGCCGCAAACGCATCCTGGAGTGCCTGTGATACCTGCTTGATGGTCGCCGACGCATTCACGACGTTATCATTGAAGTCGACCGGGTACGGCCCCAACGTCCCGATAGGTATCTTGACCTGTGAGCTACGACCGTCCCAGTAGTCGATCCAACGAACAATCTGAGCCTCTTGTTGAACGTGACGGAGCTGAGGAAGCGGAACTCGGAACCGAGCAGTGGTGGCGTATCTACAAACTCGATGAGTGCGCTGTGCGTGTCGCCAATAACCCGTAACGGATACGATAAGGCGTTGGGGGGCCCGTTCGAAAAAGGTGGATTGGTCCAGACAGCGAGCAGCGCCGCCCGCGACGGCCAGGCAAACCCCAGGCCCGCGTCGATGTAAAGCACCGGATCTGGCGCGAAGAATGTCAGCATCTTGACGCCGTCATGCTCGCTCTTTGCCGTGAAGAAGCCCTCAAAGATGTCTGCCGCCCTGTCCGTTGCGTGCGACGTATCGGTAACGTCAGGATACGGTAAGTTCTTTGCGCGAAATTCGGCTTTCTCCGCGCCAAGCCGATCAGCAAAGCCGATGCTTAGCGGCAAAGTGAGCGCGATCGTCGTGATGATGCCCAGCACTTTGATGTTCATGATGTCTCCTCCCAACAACACGTTCTCATTACGATCTTCCGGGATTGCTGTGGAATAAGTCGGGATTAGCGCCGCCTTTGCGCTCCGAAGGTACGCAGATCGGTTGCGGTCTTAATAACATGAATTACCCCGACGAGCTGCCAACGTGAATACCGGGCCGACCACTGACGTATTTCGGCGGATTTCGTCGCTGATCCCAGGCGATCCGAGCCGTGCGCGGGCTTACAGCTCACACACGGGTCAGTAGGTGAATTAGGCGTCCGGCAGCCGCAAAGACCTTCAATGCTGCCCCTTGCCGTGGACGAGTTGCCCGAGTTTTTGGGTCCTATTGTAACGGCGCGTCCTCTGAAAAAATGGTCAGTTAACCCAGCGCAATAGTTTTTGGTGTAGAACCAACCGCTCAAAAGGTAACCTAGCGCGAACGGCAAACAAACCCATAATCAGAGATGTCTCCCGAGGAATTTATCGCCAAATGGCGTGGGACGACGCGTACGGAGCGCTCGGCCGCTCAGGAGCATTTTCTCGATCTGTGCGCCCTTCTCGGCGTCCCGAAGCCGGGTGATGTGGATCGGCATGGCACCGAATACACCTTCGAAAAATCGACTCGTAAGATCGGCGGTTCGGCTGGTTTTGCCGATGTTTGGAAGCGGCATTGCTTCGCCTGGGAATACAAAGGCGAGAGCAAAAATCTGGTCCGGGCATATGGGCAGCTGAAGCAATATGCTGACGCGTTCGAGAATCCGCCCCTGCTTATTGTCTCGGACATGCAGGAGATCCGGGTTCACACGAATTTTACCAATATCATTGCTCAGCAGCATGTCATCCAGTTGGCTGAGCTGCGCTCTGTCGAGGCGCGGGAGCTGCTGCGCAACTGCTTTCTGCATCCCGCGCGATTGCTGCCAAACCAGACGCGCGAGAGCGTTACGGCGCAGGCGGCAGCCAAGTTCGCCAGCATGGCGGTGCGGCTGCGGCAACGTTACGACGAACGCCGCGCGGCTCATTTCATCAACAAGCTGGTTTTCTGCCTATTCGCCGAAGCCGAAGGTATCGAGCTTTTGCCCGACCGGGTTTTTGCCGACATTCTCTACGAGTCGGCAAAACGCCCGGACGATTTCGAGCCGATGCTGCGTGACCTGTTCCGCGCCATGGCGAACTGGAACGGTCGATTCGGGACGGTCGCAATCCCGTGGTTCAACGGCGGACTTTTCGACGATGACGATGTTCTGCCGCTCGGCATCCTTCCGATACGCGATCTGATGGCAGCAGCGCGGCTCGACTGGGGCGCGATCGATCCCACGATTTTCGGAACGCTTTTCGAGGGCGGCCTTGACGACAAAAGGCGCGCTGAGATGGCAAGCCTGTTCGACGCTCCGGATCCTGAGGGTCACACGCAGCCCCAACTCTTTAATGTGCCGGCGGCCGACCGCGGAGTGGGCATCCACTATACCGACGAGGGGACGATCATGAAGATCATCGAGCCGGTCCTAGTGGCTCCGCTGCGCCGTGAGTGGGAGCGGACGAAGGCGGAAATACGCGAGATCGAAGAGCGGCGTGCTCGCGCGCGCTCGCCAGCCGAGAAGACCAAACTGCACCTCAAGGCGCGAGCGATCTTTACGCCGATTTCCGGGCCGCGCTGGGCTGCTATCGCGTGCTCGACCCGGCCTGCGGCTCGGGCAATTTCCTGGCCTTGTCGCTTCACGCCCTGAAGGATTTCGACCTCGCGGTACTGGACGATGCCGGCGCGATGGGGCTCCCGCTCGACGATTTCCGTGTCGGCCCGGAAGCCGTGATGGGTATCGAGGTCAATGCCTATACCGCTGAGTTGGCGCGGCTGACCGTCTGGATCACCGAATTGCAATGGCAATTGCGCAACGGCTTGGGGTTCAACCGTCGCCCAATCCTCGACAAGCTCGACGGCATTATGCGGGGAGACGCACTGATCACTCAGAGCGGAAAAGACAGCGCTTGGCCCGAGGCGGATGTGGTAGTCGGAAACCCACCGTTCCTCGGCGGCAAGCTGATGCGCAAATCGCTTGGCGACGCTTATGTCGACCGCCTGTTTGCCGCTTTCGCCGGCCGAGTGCCGGCGGAAGCCGATCTCGTCGCGTACTGGTTCGCAAAGGCTTGGGAGCGAATGCGCGAGGAACGCCTGAAGCGCGCGGGCCTGGTGGGGACTAACTCGATGCGCGGTGGGCCCAATCGGCGGGTGCTCTACGCAATTGTCACGAACGGCAGAATCTTCGATGCGTGGGACGACGAACCTTGGGTCATTAAAGGCGTCGCCGTTCGCGTTTCGCTTATTTGCTTTAGCGCCGATAAAGAAGGGCCCCAACCGCAACTCGATGGAAAGCTGGTCGAACGCATCGGCTCCAACCTAACCGCATCTAAGAGCGATGTGACCAGCGCGAGGCGATTAGCCGAGAATAGAGGCGTCGCCTTCATGGGTGACACCAAGGGCGGTGCTTTCGATATTCCAGGCGAGTTAGCGCGGTAATGGCTGCAACTGCCGCTGAATCCCAACGGTCGGCCGAATTCCGATGTATTGCGGCCATGGATGAACGGTATGGACGTCACCCGCCTTCCCTCCGGTCGCTGGATTATCGATTTCGGTTGGGAGATGACTGAGCAGGAAGCGGCACTATACGAGGCACCTTTCGCCTATGTCCGAGAGCATGTCCGGCCCGTAAGACAGCAGAACCGCCGCGAAGCCTATCGCCTCAACTGGTGGCGGCATGTCGAGCCGCGACCGGGCATGTGGCGAGTGCTGAACGGTCGCCGCCGCTATGCGGCAACTCCAACCGTTGCTAGACATCGACTGTTCTGCTGGATTGACAAGTCGGTTTGTCCGGATCACCAGCTCATCGTGGTGACATGCGATGAGGACGTAATCTTTGGGGTGCTGCACAGCCGATTTCACGAAGTCTGGGCATTAGCACTTTGTACTTGGCTTGGTGTCGGAAATGATCCGCGCTACACTCCTTCGACAACTTTTGAGACCTTTCCTTTTCCACAGGGGCTCACACCGAATATCCCGTCGACGGAATATGCCGACGATCTGCGGGTGATTGCGATTGGCGATGCAGCCCGTCGTCTGAATGAATTACGGGAGGCGTGGCTAAACCCGTCTGATCTGGTCGAACATGTACCTGAGGTGGTGCCGGGCTATCCCGACCGCATTGTCCCAGTCAGCCCGAAGGCGGCGGCGACCCTGAAGACGCGGACCTTAACCAACCTTTATAACGAACGGCCAACCTGGCTTGACAACGCGCATCGCCACCTCGACGCAGCGGTGGCGGCCGCTTACGGGTGGCCCGCCGACATCATCGACGACGAGGCGCTGGAGCGATTGCGGGCGCTTAACATGGAGCGTGCTGCTGCGGGCCGCTAGCTCGATGCGGGGCGTCACTCATTCCCAAAAAAGGCCGGCTCGCTGGTGAGGGAGTCCCGTCTGCGCTATACAGGGTCTGCGGCTCTGGTCCGCTCGAACTACCTCTGGCCACAATCGAGTGCCCGCGTACGCGACGCACGCGCTTGTTCACGCTTGCGGCGGGCTCATCGTACCTGTGAAGGCGGTGCCATCTGGAGCCGTATATGTTCCAGTGTAAACCCCGCCGTTCCATGATCCTGACCAGGGCCTTTTCCGCATCGAGTCGCTATCGTCAGTGCGCGGCCCGAAAAAGAAAGGGTCATAGTTTGGCAGTGGATCATCCGGGTTTGGTGGATCCCAGTCCTCTGGTCGTGTCCACGCACCAGTAAAGACGGTGCCATCCGGAGCTGTGTATGTTCCGGTGTAAACACTCCCCTTCCACGATCCCGACCAAGACATGTCTCCCTTCCTTTCAGCTATGTAACGCATGAGTAAAGATGCGACAAATCGCCCACTTAGGCAGGTGCATTGGTGGACAGTCCACAAGCATGCAGCCCGCACAGTAGTTGGGGCATTGGCCGTATAGGTGTGAGCTGGTTCACACCGAGGCGTTTTCAGGATCTCGCACAAGGATTACGACCCTTTCCTCCGCACCGCCTGCTCGAGGTAAGCGGCGTCGTAAACTGTCGGCCGGTGCCGTCGAGCAAGAGCGAGCATCCGCGCTTCGTCGGGTGCTCAATCCAAGACGATCTCGAGCCGGGAAAGGAGTCGCAAGAAGCGGGTGGTCCTAGCCTCGGTAAAGCGTCCTCGATGCTACCGCAAACCGGGTCTTAGGCGGCTGTCAGCAAGCGTAATAGTTACGGTAATAGGGATTCCAGCAGCTACGCGCGGGTGGATAATATGGCGCCGGTGGATAATAGGCTGGGTAGTTATAGGCGTAGTACGGGTTATTGTACGGGTTGTAGTACGGGTTCGCGAGTATGGAGCCCAGCGCGAAGGCTCCAAGTCCGATCCCAACCGCGGCACCAGGGCCAATCCCCCCTGCATCCGCGGGCCGCGGCGCCGTCGTCAAGCCAACAGCAGCAAGGATCGCGGCGGCGATGGCCAGCCCGCGACCGGTTTTCCGAAAGAACCTCCTAAACATCGCATACCACTCCTCACCTCAACGCAGCCGTGACGGCTGGCTCAGAAGGTTTCGATATAAGAACGAGGGAACCGACGTTCGAATTCCGTATGTACATCGCGGCCATGCCGCGGCTCATCGTGTACTCCTCGCCCTTGTCAGGGCCTTGCGTCTCTTCGAAATCGTCGGCGCGTGGTTCAAGGCAGAGGAATTTAATGTGAATGTTCCCGCCATATTACTCACCACCGACGCGCGCGATTAGTGACGCTTCAGCCTCTCATACTTATAGGCGCAGGAGCGCTCGGACGTTCCCAAGAGCAAAGGGCCCGATCAGCCCGCCTGATCGTATGTTAGTCGACGCACCGGATGCCGGCAGGCAATTCCTCGCTTGTCACTTGAAGCTGCCGAGAAAGCTCGCCACGGTGGAACCGAAATCGGCTGTGACGAAACGTACGACGCTCAGAGTTGATGCTCTTGCGCGGCCGATCTGGCGCGGAGGCTAGGCAAGTATCCCGATCAAGATGAAAAACCGGCAGCTTGCACTCCCGCTGTCCCGCTGTCCCGGCAAAAGAGCTGTAATCAAATTAATGCTAGCGTGCCAAGCCGGGCCGGCTCGTCCGACAAAAGCCGCAATGGCGTGATATGCATTCCATTTCGGCGATAATGCGGTCAGCCCGAGTGATTAGCTCCGTTTCTTTTAGCGATTACGAGTCCATCTCAATGTCATTAACAGCGACAGAACAGCGAGGATCAGCGAGTTTCTCGCTGTCTCCTCGCCATGACCGCGGCCAAAAAGCGAGGATTTCCGCCACGATTTCCGGACTGCTCGCTGCTTTTTCATCGCACATAACAGCGAAAACAGCGAGCGCGGTTCAGAACTGCACATTCGTGGCGCACAGCCTTCTGCTGCTCAGCGCCAATGAAGAAAATTCTGCTGGTACGCCCCGGATGTCGCGGGCGTAGGCGGTGGCGATGGGGCCGGCGTTATTCCGGCAGGCCGAAGACTTCTTCCGGTTCGAAGAGGCCGCGCACGGGGTGGAAGCCGAGCGAGACGAGGGGGCGCGGGCAGACCCGGGCGAAGGCGCTCGACACGAGGATCGGCCGCAATAGGCGCTTGGTCAGACCCTCGATCCGCGAGGCGAGGTTCACCGCCGGGCCGATGACGGTGAAATCGAGCCGGTCGGCGGCGCCGACATTGCCGAAAATCACCTCGCCGAGGTGGAGGCCGATGCCAATTCTGACTTCGGGCAGATCGGCCTCCCGCCGCGCCTTGTTTATCGTGCCGAGGCGCTCGAGGCCCTCGAGAGCGGCTTCCAGCGCCTGGACGCTGGCTTCCGAGAAATCGTCGTCATCCGCGGCTGGAAAGATCGCGAGCACACCGTCGCCCATGAATTTCAGGGTCTCGCCTTTGCGCGCGCCGACCGGGGTGACGATCGCGTCGAAATAATCGTCGAGCAGCTCTATCACCTCGGCGCCCGGCAGCCGGTCCGACAAGGCGGTGAAGCCGCGCATGTCGGCCATCATAATGACCGCCCGCAGCTGCTCGCCCTCGGCCCGCTGGATCTGGCCGGCGAGCACGCGCCGCCCGGCTTGCGGCCCGAGATAGGTGTCGAGCAGGTTCTCGGTGATCCGCCGTAGGGCGCGGGGTTCGACGATCGCGGCGAGCGCCGGGTTGATGTCTTCGAGCGCGGCAATATCCGCGTCGCTGAACCCGCCGGGCCGATCGGTGGCCCAGGTCACGACCGGGAAGCGCCGGAAGCTGCGGTTGAGCGCCAGAGCGAAATAATCGGTGATGCCAAAATCCCTGAGCTTTGACAGCAGC
>Ga0126381_100002908_pt1 | contig 18612 bp, 15 predicted proteins | sample PanSoiMetPlot_28_FD_96465 | JGI IMG/M metagenome (GOLD analysis project Ga0126381, IMG submission 96465) | Tropical forest soil microbial communities from Panama - MetaG Plot_28 | ecosystem: Environmental > Terrestrial > Soil > Tropical forest > Bulk soil | place: Panama | collected 2016-02-17
ACAGCAGTGCCTCGCCGCGGGCCACCACCCGGACCGCGCGGATGAGGTCCTCGGGCTCGGTGTCCTTGACCAGGAATCCGCTGGCGCCGGCCCGGATCGCCTGGTAGACGTACTCGTCGGACTCGAACGTGGTCAAGATGATCACCTTCACCCCGGCCAGGTCTTCGTCGGCGGCGATCCGCCGGGTGGCCTCGAGGCCGTCGACCTCGGGCATCCGGATGTCCATCAGGACCACGTCGGCCCGTTCCTTGCGGGCCAGGTCGACGGCTTGCCCGCCGTTGACCGCCTCGCCGACCACCTCCAGGTCGGCGGCCGCGCCGAGCAGCACGCGGAAGCCGGCCCGGATCAGCGCCTGGTCATCGGCCAGCAGGACCCGGATCACCGGCGGGCCCCGGCCGGGAGCCGCGCGGCGATCCGGAACCCGCCTGATGGGCCAGACCCGATCTCGATCGTGCCGCCGGCCGCGGCGGCACGCTCCCGCATCCCGCGCAGCCCGTGCCCGGAGCCCCCCGGTCCGCTCTCTGGCCCGCCCCCCGGTCCGCGGCCGGTGTCGGTGACCTCGATCCGCAGGTCAGCGTCGCCGTAGCAGAGCGACACCGCGGCGGTGGCCGGCCCGGCGTGCCTTATCGCGTTGGTCAGCGCCTCCTGGACAATGCGGAAGGCGGCCAGGTCGGTGACGGCAGGTACGGCGCGCGGCTGTCCGGTGACGGTCACGGTGACCGGCAGCCCGGCCTGCCGGGTCCCCGCGGCCAGCGCGTCCAGCCGGGCCAGGCCGGGGGCGGGCTCGGTCGGATCGGCGGGCTCGTCGGCCTGACGGAGCACGTTGAGGATGGCGCGCAGCTCGCGCAGCCCGTTCTTGCTGGCGGTGCGGATCGCGGCCAGCGACTCGGCGGCCCGCTCCGGGCGGTCGGTGAGCAGCTGGGCCGCGGCGCTGGCCTGCACGTTGATCGTCGCCATGGTGTGCGCCACCACGTCGTGCAGTTCCCTCGCGATCCGCAGCCGCTCCTCGTCGATCTGGCGGCGGGCATCACGCTCGGCCCGATCGCGCAGCGAGTCGATGTAAGCACGCCGGTTGCCGACCGCGATGCCGCCGAACAGCGCCACCGCCATGTTGGCCGGCACCAGGACGAACCCTCCGCCGGTCGGCCCGAGCGGGTTGACCGCCGCGGTCGCCCCCATGAGCACCACGGTGGCCGCCAGCGCCCAGGCCACGGACCGCAGGATAGGAAGTCTCGAGGCCACCGCCCACAAGGCCGCGGCGGGCAGTATCAGTGCCGCGCCGTTGACGGTGCCGAGCAGGCTGAACGCCACGACCGCCGCGGTGGAGCAGGCCAGCACCGCCAGCGGATACCAGCGACGCCAGGCCAGCACCAGCCCTGCGACCACGACCAGCGTGAACGCGGCGCCGGGCGTGTCCGGGAGATGGTGGCCGCCGCTGAAGTAGTCGGACGGCTTCACCGGGTGCGCCTCGGCGTACGAGCCGACGCCGATGATCACCGTCAGCGCCGCCGCGAAGGCCACGTCGCGGACGGGCGGCAGCCAGTGACGCCATCCGGCCTCCGGCGGGTCCGCGGGGGGCTGCGTCAGCCGGCTGGCCCACCGGGTCAGCGCCGCCCGTGCACTGCTCATACTCGCAGCGTAGGCGTCGCGCGGCCGGCCGGCCATCCCGCTCAGGTTGGCGGTCGGAGTACTCCCGGCGGAGTACGGCCCGGCGCGGCCTCGGCCTGCGTACTCGCCAGGTGGTAGCGGCAACTGCCAACTTCCGGCAGACGACGGAGTACGTCCCGCCCCGGCACTGTGGGCAGTGGCTGGCGGAGATTCCGCCGGCGGGCATGACAAGGAGGCTCCCCATGCCAGCCCTGACGCGTTTGGTTCTCCGCCACAAGGCGCTGGTGGCGCTGCTGTGGATCGTGATCGCCGCCGCCGGCGTGATGACGATCGGCGGCACCACCGGCCGCATGACCAACAACTTCGCGATGCCCGGTCAGGCGTTCGCGGTAGACAACAAGATCGCGAGCGAGTACGGCAACGGCGGATCGCAGACGCCGTATGTTCCGGTGATCACGGTGGCGCCCGGCCAGCGGGTTACCGATCCCGCGGTCGCCGCCGCCACCGGCCGCGCCTTCGCGGCGATCGCGAGGGCGATACCCGGTGTGCGGATCGCCGACTATGCGACGACGCACGACAAGGCGTTCATCACCAGGGACGGCATGACCACGTTCGCGCTGGTGTACACCGCGCCGGTGACCGGGTTCGGCGGTCCGGACGCCGGTCCGGCGATCGCGCGAGCGACCTCTTCCGCCCTGCCGTCCGGCTGGCGGGCCGGCCTTACCGGCGCCCAGTTGCTGGCCAACGGCAAGCCCGCGGCCAAGGGCACTGGCGTGATGGCCGAGGTGATGATCGGATCGGTCGGTGCCCTGCTCATCCTGGCCCTGGTGTTCGGCAGCTTCCTCGCCGTGCTGCCGCTGCTGATCGGCGGGGTGTCGGTGCTGGCGACGTTCCTGATCGTGGGCGGGCTGACCGAGATCACCGGGATCAGCCAGATCGTCGAGTTCCTGATCGCGCTGATCGGGCTGGGCGTGGCGATCGACTACTCGCTGCTGGTGGTCAGCCGGTGGCGGGAAGAGCGGGCAGCGGGCCTGGACAACCAGACGGCCGTGACCGAGGCGATGAACCACGCCGGGCGCGCGGTCGTGTTCTCCGGGCTGACCGTGGCGATCGGGCTGGTGTCCATGATCGTGCTGCCGGTGCCGATGCTGCGCAGCGTGGGTTATGGCGGCGTGCTGGTGCCGCTGGTCTCGGTCGCCGTCGCGATCACGCTCCTGCCGGTGATCCTGGCCACGGTGGGCCCGCGGCTGGACTGGCCGCGGCTGCGCACCGAGCGGCACGCCAGCCGGGTATTCTCCGCCTGGGCGCAGGTGGTGTACCGGCACCGCTGGGCGGCCGCGCTGACGGGCCTCGGCATCATGGCCGCGCTGATGCTGCCCGCGCTGTCCCTGCACCTCGGTGAGCCCGGCAGTGCCGCGCAGGCCACCGCGGGACCGGCGCACGACACGCTGACGACGCTGACCAGGGGCGGCATTCCGTCCGGCGTGCTCACCCCGGCCGAGGTACTGGTCTCGTCCGGCTCGCCGCGGGCCATCGCCGCGCAGGCCGCGCACCTGCCTGGCGTGTACACGGCCGTCGCTCCGGGTACCGCCGACTATCACCGGGCCGGTACCGCGATCGTCACCGTGCTCCCGTCCGCGGAGTCGTCCGTTCCCGCCGGGCAGGTCACGGTCGCCGGGCTTGAGCAGACGCTGCTGGCCAGCCGGGGTGTCATCGGAGTGGGCGGCGATGGCGCCTGGCTGATCGACTTCGACCACGCGGTGTACGGCGACTTCCCGCTGATGCTCGCGCTGATCGGGGTGGCCACGTTCCTGCTGCTGACCCGCGCGTTCCGGTCGGTGCTGCTGGCCGCCAAGGCCGTCGTGTTCAACCTGATCTCGCTGGCCGCCGCCTACGGCGTGCTGACCTGGGTCTGGCAGGACGGCCACGGCTCACAGGCGGTGTTCGGTACGCCGGCCACCGGGGCCATCACGATGTGGGTGCCGCTGATGGTGTTCGCGTTCCTGTTCGGCCTGTCCATGGACTATGAGGTGTTCATCCTGACCAGGATCCGCGAAGCCTACGACAGGACCGGGTCCGCCCGCCTGGCGGTCACCGAGGGCCTGGGGCGGACCGGCCGGCTCGTCACCAGCGCCGCCGCGATCTTGATGCTCAGCTTCCTGTCCATGTCCACCTCGCCGATGACCGACCTGAAGATCCTGGCCACCGGCCTCGGCGCCGGGATCCTCATTGACGCGGTCGTGGTCCGCTGCCTGCTGGTCCCGGCGATGGTCGCCCTGTTCGGCAAGGCCAACTGGTGGCTGCCCGCCCCGCTGGCTCGCCTGCTCCGGGTCCCCGCGGCGCAAGCACCCGCGGCACCCCAGCCTGAGGCGGAGCCCGTACTGGCTCTCACCGCTAGGTAGTCGATTCAAAAGAGCGGTGGCCCTGATCGGGGCCACCGCTCTGTTTCAGTGGGGCGTGGCCATCTGGCGCATCGGCGACCTGTCGATACGCCTGCCGTTGGTGTCGAAGAAGAAGACGCGGGGCACGTCGACCGCGACGGCGGCCTCTCGTCCGGTGGCCCATCCGCCCGGCGCCCCCAGCCGGACCAGCAGCGGTGCCCGCCGGTGCCCGCCCTGCCTGGTGATCCCCACGCTGGCGTCGACCACGTGCAGCCCCATTTCCAGCTGGGCCAGCCATTCGTGGCCGTGATACTCGAGCGAGTGAACGCGGCCGTGCAGCACCGAGCCGCTGCTGGGGTCCGCCGTGGGCCGCAGCACGTCGGGCCGGATCCCGGCGATCACGGTCTGGCCGTGGTACGGCGTGAGGGAGTCCGACCGCGGGTCCGGCCAGGGCAGGTAGAGGTTCTGGTTGCCGAAGTCGATCACGATCCGCTCGCCGATCTCCACCCAGATCGTCGCGGACGCCAGGTTGATCGGCGGTGAGCCGAGGAAGGCCGCGACGAACGCGGTGGCGGGGTCCTCGTAGATCTTCACCGGGCTCCCGACGTCTTCCAGCTTCCCGTCCCGCAGCACCGCGATCCTGTCGGCCAGCGTCAGCGCTTCCACCTGGTCGTGCGTGACGTAAACGGTGGTCAGGCCCAGCGACCTGACCAGCGACCCGATTTCCGCGCGCAGGTCCCCGCGCAGGCTAGCGTCGAGGCTGGCCAGGGGCTCGTCCATGAGCAGCACCCGGGGGTCACCGCGGATCAGCGCCCGGCCCATGGCGACCCGCTGGCGCTCGCCGCCGGACAGCATGCTGGGCCGGCGGTCGAGCGTCTTCTCGATGCCGAGGGCCCGGGCGATTTCCGTCACCCGCTCGTACAGGGAGGGCTTGTCCACGGTCCCCGCCACCTTGAGCGGGAACGCGAGATTCTCCCGCACGGACAGATGCGGATAGAGCGCTCCGTTCTGAAATACCATCGCGACATTGCGTTGATGCGGTGGTATTTCGTTGGCGAGTTCACCGTCCAGCCAGAGTTTGCCTGAGGACATCTCTTCGAGCCCGGCGATAATGCGCAACGTAGTTGTCTTGCCACAACCCGATGGCCCGAGCAGAACGAGCAACTCTCCTTCGGCGATCTCGAGGTGAAGATCGTCCACGGCGCGCACGTCGCCGTCGTAAACCTTGGATACCTGGTCGAGGACAACCGTCGCCATATCGCCCCACCCGCTATCGCTGCCGCCGCTACTCAGGCGACGCGGAAGTGATTTTACTCCGAAATTTCGGTATACGACGGCAATGCGGCAATCCTGGACGGGTATCAATGGCGCCGGCCAGCGAGCCGATTACGCAATCGAGCGCGCTAGAGCGTGTCGATTGCGTAATTGACACGCTGCGGCAGGTGATGTACCGCCCGTGCTCCGAAGCCGCGCGTGCTCCGAAGCCGCGCGTGCTCCGACCCGCGCATGCTCCGAAGCCGCGCGTGCTCCGAAGCCACCAACGACCCCCAAGCCGCCCGCGACCCCAAGCCGTGCGCTCCGACCCGCGCACGCGGCCGGCTGCCGACTTTGGGATAACCTTCTTATAAGTCATGAACTATCGGAGGGATCGTGGTGGATCGCAGGCGAGGCACGGTCCGTGACCTGCGGCGGGAGAACCGCTCGGCTCTGCTCCGGTCGCTCTACTTCAACCAGCCGCGCAGCCGTCAGGAGCTGAGCGAGGCCACCGGTCTGAGCCCGGCCTCGGTCAGCAACGTGGTGCGGGACCTGCTCGACGAGGGCATCGTGGTCGAGGCCGGGTCGGTCGACTCCGACGGCGGCCGCCCCCGGGTGCTGCTGGAGATGAATCCCGAGTACGGGTACGTCATCGGCGTCGATATCGGGGAGACCCGCGTCCGGGTGGAACTGTTCGACCTGGCGATGGCCGAGCGCGCGAAGGCCGATTACCGGCTGAACCCGCGCGAGCACGACGTGAGCGTCGTGGTGGACCGGATCTTGTCCGGCCTGAACGCCGTGCTGGCCGACAGCGGGATCGAGTCCGCCGCGATCCTCGGCGTGGGCGTCGGGGTGCCAGGGATCGTCGAGCAAGGTCGCGAGGTACTGGTGCACGGCCAGACCTACGGCTGGGACGCGGTTCCGCTCGAGCGGCTGCTGCGGGCCGGCACCGACCTGCCGTTCAGCTTCGAGAACGGGGCGAAGACCATGGGGCAGGCGGAGCTGTGGTTCGGTGCCGGGCGGGAGGCCAGGAACGCCGTCGTCGCCCTGGTCGGCTCCGGCGTGGGCGCGTCGCTGATCTCGGGAGGTTCCCCCTATCGCGGCGCGACCTCCAGCGCCGGCGAATGGGGGCACACCACGATCGTGGCCGGCGGCCGGGCCTGCCGGTGCGGTTCGGCGGGGTGCCTGGAGGCCTATGTCGGCGCCGAGGCGATCCTGGAGCGGTTCGGCCGGCCGATGCCCGGGGAGGACGAGGAGTCCGCGCTCGCCGCGCTGATCAGCACCGCCGCGACCTCCCAGCTGGCCACCGCGATCCTCGACGAGACCGCCGAGTACCTCGGGGCCGGCATCGCCAACCTGATCAACTTGTTCAACCCGGAACGGATCATCCTCGGCGGCTGGGCGGGCCTGCTGCTCGGCGACCGCCTGCTGGACGCGATCAGGGATTCCGCCCGGCGGCATTCACTGCGGCAGCCGTTCGCGGCGACCTCCATCCAGCTAGGCCAGCTCGGCCCCGAGGGCGTCGCCCTCGGCGCCGCCACCCTCCCGGTAGAGCACCTGCTCAGCGGCTCATCCCCGCGCTGACCCCAGGCGCACGCCCTTGGCCTCACCGATGATGCCCGCGTAGCGCTCGCCGCTGTCCTTCACGACCCGCCGCTGGGTCGGGTAGTCGACGTAGATGAGGCCGAATCGCGGATCGTAGCCGTCCGCCCATTCGAAGTTGTCCATCAGCGACCAGGCGAAGTACCCGGCCAGGGGCACGCCGAGACGCACCGCCCGGCCGCACGCGGCCAGGTGCTCCTCGAGATAGCTGGCCCGGTCCTGATCGTGCACTTGGCCGTCCTGCTCGATGCTGTCCGCCCAGGCCGAGCCGTTCTCCGTGACGTAGACCCGCTGTACGCCGTAGTCCCTGGTGAGCCGGACCAGCACCTGCTCAAGACCGTCCGCCCGCACCTCCCAGCCGAGCATCGTCCGCCGCGCGCCCGGCGTGCGCAGTTCCCGCGCCCGGGGCAGGACCCCGTCCGGGTCGTCGGCGATGATGCTGGGCGTGTAGTAGTTGGCGCCCAGCCAGTCCAGCGGCGTGCCGATCGTCTCCAGGTCACCAGAGCGAACCGGCAGGTCCGTTCCGTACAACCGGAGCATGTCCTCGGGAAAGCCGCGGCCGTACACCGGGTCGAGCCACCACCGGTTGGCGTGCCCGTCGTAGCGGACGGTGGCGTCGATATCCGCCTGCCGGTCCGAGGCGGGCTCGCAGGCGCTCAGCAGGTTGACCAGGCCCACCCGCGCGCCGGGCACCCTGGCCCGTATCGCCTGCGCCGCCAGCCCGTGGCCGAGCAGCAGGTGGTAAGAGGCCGGCACGGCGGCGCGGATGTCGGCGATGCCCGGGGCGTGCCGTCCCTCCAGGTAACCGATCCAGGCCGAGCACCGCGGCTCGTTCAGCGTGACCCAGTTCTCCACCCGGTCGCCGAGGGCTTGCGCCACGTACGCCGCGTACGCGGCGAAGTGCTCGGCGGTCTCGCGCGCCGTCCAGCCGCCGCGGTCCTGCAGAACCTGCGGCAGGTCCCAGTGGTAGAGGGTGGGGAACGGCGTGATCCCCGCCTCGAGCAGGCCGTCGATCAGGCGGTCGTAGAAGGCCAGCCCGCGGGGGTTGGCCGGCCCGTCACCCCCGGGGACGACCCGCGGCCAGGCGATCGAGAACCGGTACGCGTCCACGCCGAGCGACTTCATGATCTCGATGTCGCCGGCCCACCGGTGGTAGTGATCGCACGCGACATCACCGTTGCCGCCGCCGGTGACTTTGCCGGCCGTGTGGGAGAACGTGTCCCAGATGGACGGCAGCCTGCCGTCCTCGGTGACCGCGCCCTCGATCTGGTAGGACGAGGTCGCGACCCCCCACGCGAAGCCGTCAGGCACCCAACTGAAATCCACAGACCCTCCTCGGGATCATTTGACGGCCCCTGCCGTGAGGCCGGTGACCAGGAAACGCTGCAGCAGCAGGAAACCGGCGACCACGGGCACGCTGACGACGAGCGACGCGGCCATGATCTGATTCCAGTAGACGTCATTCTGCGTGGAGTAGTCGCGCAGGCCCACGGCGAGGGTGCGCGTCGTGTCATTCGTCATCACGGAGGCGAACAGCACCTCGCTCCAGGCGGTCATGAACGCGTAGATCGCCACCGTGACGATGCCGGGGAAGGACGCGGGGATCACCACCCGGGCCAGTGCCTGGAGGGGACCGCAGCCGTCCACCATGGCCGCCTCGTCGAGTCCGCGCGGAATCGAGTCGAAGTAGCCGGCCAGCATCCAGATCGAGAACGGCAGCGAGAATGTGAGGTAGGTGATGACCAGGCCGGCCCGCGAGCCGTAGAGGGCTATGCCGGTCGCGTTGCCGATGGACACGAAGATCAGGAACAGCGGGAGCAGGAACAAGATCCCGGGGAACATCTGGGTGGACAGCACCACGACGGTGAACTCCCGCTTGCCGCGGAACCGGTACCGGCTCACCGCGTACGCCGCGGTGGTCGCGATCAGCACAGAAAGCCCGGCCGCCGAACTGCACACGATCAGCGAATTGACGAAGTAGCGGGCCAGCGGGACCGTGCGCCACATGTCGATGTACGGGCTGACCGTTATCCTCGCGGGAATCCAGCGGAATGTGCCGGTGACATCCTGGAGCGGCTTCAGCGAGCTGCTCACCATCACGTACACCGGCAGCACGGCGAAGATGGTCAGCAGCGTCAGCACGATCCTGCGGGTCCAGATGAAGGAACGCGGCGGCGCCATGGGATTAGGCATGCTGCCTCCGGTGTGACGTGATCACCAGGTATACGCCGGTTACCAGCAGGAGGAAGAGCAACAGCAGTACTGACATCGCGGAGCCCTCGCCAAAATTCCAGGTAAGGAACGACGCTTGGTAGATGTGTATGGAAATGACATCCGCGTTCTGCGGTGCGGCGTTTCCGAATAGCACATACGGCGTGGTGAAGTCGTTGAACGTCCACAGGAACAACACCAGCACCAGCACCTGGTTAATGGCCCGCAGCGAGGGCATCGTGACGCCGCGGATCTGCTGCCAGACGCCGGCCCCGTCGATGGCCGCCGCCTCGTAGAGCTCGCGCGGAATCGTCTGGAGCCCGGCCATCACGACCAGGAACGCGAACGGCCAGTTCCGCCAGACCGACACCGTCACCAGGGCGAAGAAGCTGTTGTCGCCCAGCAGCCAGAAGGTCGGTTTGCTGGTGATGTGGAGCTGGTCGTGCAGCACGTGGTTGAGCAGCCCGTTGTTGTACTGGAACATGAACGCCCAGGTGATGACCGACGCGTAAACCGGGAGCGCGTACGGAGTGAGGAATATCGCGCGGATGACCCCGCGCCCGCGGAACCGGTCCTGGGCGAGGATAGCCGCCGCCGTTCCGAACAACCAGGACAGACCTACGGCCAGCACGGTGAAAGAGCAGGTCACCACGAACGAGTGCAGCAGCGCCTGGCCGATCGGGGCGTTGACGTTGATCGTGACCCGGTAGTTGCCGAGCCCGGCCCACGGCGCGTGCTGCCAGCTCGCCAGGTAGAGCTGGGTCAGCGCCTTGAAGCTGATGAAGACGCCGACGACCATCGGCACCAGGTGGATGAGCAGCTCGAACGCCAGCGCGGGCAGCAGCAGCAGGTACGGCAGTCCCACCCGGCGGATCCGGGCGGCGCGCGGCTTGCGTGGCGGCCGGTGTCCTGACCCGCCCGCGCCGCTGGAGTCGACGGCGCGGGCGGGGGCAGAGGCTGTCACCAATTCGTCAGCCCGACATCTGCGCCTGGGCGCTGGCGAGCTGCTGCTCCACCATGCGCGTGGTCACCGGGTGGCCGGCGGCGGCGTCGGCGAACAGGTTCTTGACCGCCGTGCCGACCAGCTGCTCGAACTGCGACTCGGCCGGTACCTGGGGCAGCGGTGCCGCACTAGTGGACAGGACGTTGCGCAGTACCGACAGTTCCGGGGTGGCGAACGCCGGGTTCTGCAGCGCGGTGCTGACCGGGGGGATCGACCCGTACTTGGTGCAGAGGATCATCTGCTCGCTGTCGCTAGTCATGAAGTTCACGAACTTCTCGGCCGCGGTCAGGTTGTGCGTGTTCTTGTAGATGGCGATGTTGATGCCGGCCACCATGGAGTCGGCATTGCTGCCCTGGCCGGGGGCGCCGGCCTGGACCGGAATGGGGGCGACCCCGTACTGGCTGGGTGACATGCCGTGGGCCTTCAGGTTGGCGCCGGCCGCCTGCCACATCAGCATGGCCGCCTTGCCGCTGGCGAAGTCGGAGACCGACTGGTTCTGGTCGTACTCGGCGTCGCCGGGGGAGGCGATCTTGTCGGCCCCCATCAGGTTGACGAACTGCTGCACGCCCGCGACGCACCCGGCGCTGGTGAAGTCGGGTTTGCCCGCGGCGTCGAAGAAGTCGCAGCCGTGCTGCTTGGCGAAGACGAACGCGTGATGGATGTTCTCCGGGATGCTGCCGCCCTCGATGGCCAGGCCGTAGGTGCCGCCGTGCGTCAGCTTCTGGCCGTCGGCGACCAGCTGGTCCCAGGTCACCGGCGGCGCGGATATGCCGGCTTGCTGGAAGAGCTGCTTGTTGTAGTACAGGGCGTAGGCGAGCGAGTACAGCGGGATCGCCGCCGGCGGCTGGCCGGCTTCGCCGGTCGAGCCCAGTGCCGAGGACACGAACCGGCTCTCGCCTCCGATGGAAGCGAAGTGCTGCGGGGTCCACGCCAAGAACGCGCCCGTGGCCTGCAGCGACGCCGACCAGGTGTTGCCTATGTTCACGACGTCGGGTCCCTGGCCGGAGGTTGTCGCGGCGAGGACCCGGTTGAGCAGGTCGGGCCAGCCGATGACCTCCAGCTTGACCTTGATTCCTGTTTGCTGCTGGAACTTGTTCAGTTCAGGGTTGAGCACCGTGTAGTCGTCGCTGATGCTGCTGCCCTGGTCACTTGCCCAGTAGGTGATGGTCGTCGAGCCCGTGCCGCCGCCACCACCGGAGGTCGTGCTGGTCCCGCCGCCGCACCCCGCCGTTGCGGCGGCCAGCGCGATCACGGCGGCGGCCAGCGCGGGCGTCCGGATCATACGCACGATCGGCCCCTCTCTCATGGTAATTACAAGGCTTGATCTAAGACTTGTAATAGACCTTTTGTCAAGGTTGAGTAGATGTCGGCGCGGGCGCCTGGTGCGGGTGCGGGCGGCGTCAGGAGGTGGTGACGGTGCCGTCGAGGAAGGCTTCGAGGGGGAGGAGGGCGGCGCCGAGGGCGACCGCTTCCTGGCCGAGAAGGCCGGACTGGATGGAGGTCTTGCTGAACGGGTGCTGGAGTGAGTGCCGGCGGGCGGCCTCCCAGATGGCGGGCAGCGCGCGCTCGCCGAGCAGCAACCCGGCCCAGCCGCCGACGATGACCCGCTCGGGGTTGAACAAGTTGATCAGGTTGGCGATGCCGATGCCGATGTACCTGGCCGTGTCCTCCAGTACGGTGGCGGCCTGCTCCGACGTGGCGGCCAGCTCGACCAGGGCGCCGAGGGCGGACTCCCGGCTGTCGCCGGGCAGCGGGAGCCCGTACCGGTCCAGGATGGCCTGCGCGCCGGCGTAGGCCTCCAGGCATCCCTTGGACCCGCACTGGCAGTCGCGCCCGCCCGCGACGATCGTGGTGTGTCCCCACTCGCCCGCGCTGGAGGTGGAGCCGCGCAAGGTGGACCCGTGCGCGATGATGCACGCGCCCACGCCGGAGCCGATCAGGCAGCTGACCACGTGCCGGGCGCCGCGGCCGGCGCCGAACCACAGCTCCGCCTGGCCCATGGTCCTGGCCCCGTTGTCGACGTGCACCGGCAGGCTGGTGCCGGACCGCAGCAGCTTCCCGAGCGGGACCGCGTCCCAGCCGAAGCTCTGCCCGTACACGAGCGTGTCCGGCCCGTTCGCGACGATGCCGGGAACCCCGACGCCGATCCCGAGCACGTCACCCGGGCCGACCCCGCCGCTGGCCAAGATGGCGTCCACGCCGGCCAAGATCGCGTCGACGACCACTTCCGCGCTGTGCTCGCGAGGGTCCAGCGGGTAGCCGGCGCTGGCCCGTCCGGTCATGGTCAGGTCGAACAGCTGGACCCTGACCCGGGTCTCGCTCACGTCGACCCCGACCACGTAGCCGTAGTCGGAGTTGACCTGGAGCAGGACGCGCGGGCGGCCGCCATCCGACTCCACGGAACCGGCTTCGACCACGATGCCGTCGCCGAGCAGCTCACGGACGACGTTGCCGACCGAGGCCGTGCTGAGCCCGGTGGCATCGCTCAGCTCCTGGCGGCTGCGCGGCTGGTCGAAGTACAGCGAGGAGAGGACCACGGCCCGGTTGTGGCGTCGCAGATCGCGAACTGTCGATCCCCTCGGCTGCACCGCTAGCCCCCCTCACCCCACCTGGAGTTGATCTTACGTCAAGCCAGGTAGGAGGCGCTTTCCGCGCACTTTCCGCGCGTTTTCCGGCGGCCGCGGCAGGCCCGTGAAACGACGCGTGAAACAAACCCGCTACACCTTGACCGCTTGTCGCACCACAGTTAAGGTACGGCATGAAATAAGTCTTTTATTAACTCGTGACCGCCGGAGAGAGTGCCATGCAACACACAACCAGACGAACGAGGAGAGCTCTCGTCGCGATGGTCAGCGCGGCCATCGCGGTGGCGGCGCTCGTGCTGCCCGGGATCGCGCCCCGGGCCACGGCGGCCACCTCGTGCGGGACGACGAATGTGGCGCTGAATAAGACGGCGACGGCGTCGTCGGTGCAGAGCGCGAGTTTCCCGGCGTCGGCGGCGGTGGACGGGAATACCGGGACGCGGTGGTCGAGTGCGTTCAGTGATCCGCAGTGGCTGGAGGTGGATCTGGGGTCGGTGCAGTCGGTCTGCCAGGTCGGGCTGGACTGGGAGACGGCGTTCGCGACCGCGTTCCAGATCCAGACCTCGGCCGACAACTCGACGTGGACCACGATCTTCTCCACTACGACGGGGACCGGCGGGAACCAGGTGCTGACCGTGTCTGGCTCCGGGCGGTACATCCGGATGCTCGGCACGGCCCGGGCCACCCAGTTCGGCTACTCCCTCTGGGAATTCCAGGTGTTCAGCTAAGAACTCCCGACGATCGGCTCCGCGGACTGGCTCGGTGAGCCAGTCCGCGGAGCCGACCGCGCCGCGACGTTATAAGTCGGCGTCGCCGGGTAGGCGGGGGCCCCAGGGCCCAGGGAGGACCACATGATGGACGTCACCACGGTGCTGAAAGAGCAGCATGCCGAGATCCGCCGCGCGCTGGTCCGGGCGGCGCTGCCGGGGCCGCGCCGAGCCGGAGAATTCCGGCGTCTGGTGCGGATGCTGGCCCAGCACGAGGCGGCCGAGGAGGCGCACGTGCACCCGACCACGCGCCGCATCGGACGGCGGGCGACCGCGGCGGCCCTGGTCGGCGAGGAGGAGCGCGCCAAGCACTTGCTGGCCCGGCTGTGTCAGATCGGCCCGCACGGCGCCGGCTACCTCCGCTGCCTCGCGGCACTGGGCCGCGAGGTGCTCATGCATGCAACGGGAGGAATTCCCGGCGCTGGACCGGCTCGGCCCCGCACGGCGCTGGCTGCTGGCCGCTGAGATAAGGCTGGCCAGGGAGCTCGCCCCGACCCGGCCGCACCCGAAGGTCAACGGAGAGCTGGCCAACCGGCTGGCCATGCCGGTGTTCGGGCCCGCGGACCGGCTGCGTGACCTGGCCGGTTAGCTGAACGGCTCAGGTCGCAGCAAGTGATCGCGGTCGAGGGCCGTGAGGCCGGTCCGCGACGCGAGGTTGATCCACATCAGAACTACCGCCTGTCTTGTCCGATATGTCCACGATCCGCCCGGTTCCTGGTAGCTACTCAGCAAGCGTCAATCGATATATTCCGATTATGAGTTCGGATGGTTGTGGCATCCACCCGGTTACAACCGGGTGGATGCCACAACCATCCGTCCGGCCGGGCCGGGTGCGGGCGGCGTCGCGGGCGCACCGGGGGCGGTGGGCCATCGCCCTCGCAAGAACGTGGGCGGTGGGCCGCCGCCCACGGTCACGCCGGGCGGCAGCCTCGGACCCGGGCGCGGCGCTCTCCGCTTCCGCGGCCGGGGGCGGACAATTCCGTGGTCAGATGGCCTGGAGGAGGATGGCGTGCAGGTCGCTGACGGGCAGGGGGACGGGGTTGCCTTGCATACTGCTTGACCGGGCGGCCTTGGCGGCGATGTCGTCAAGGTGCTCCGGCCGGAGGCCGGATTCGCCGAGGCGGGGCACGGCGAGCAGGGAGACCGTCTCGCGAATCCAGGCCAGCCCGTCCTCGATGGACGCGCAGGCGTTCCCGGTGATCAGCTGAGCCACTTCCCCGTACCGGGCGAGCGCGTGGTGGTCCGGCCGGGCCGACCGCAGGGCGCGTACGTTCGCCTCGACCACCGGGGCCAGCAGCGCGGCGCAGGCCATGCCGTGCGGCACGGGCGCGGTCCCGCCGATGACGCCGGCCAGGCCGTGCACGGCGCCCAGCTTGGCGTTGGCCAAGGCCATCCCGCCCAGCAGGCTGCAGACGGCCATGTCGGACCGCGCGATCAGGTCGTTGCCGTCGGCGTAGGCGGCACGCAAGCCCGCCGCCGCGCGGCGCAGCCCCTCGCGGGCCAGGCCGTCGGTCACCGGGTTCGCCCGGACGCTGACGAACGGCTCCAGGCACTGGGTGAAGGCGTCCAGCCCGCTGGCGGCGGTGACCGATGGCGGGCACGACACGCTGAGCCGGGGGTCGACCAGCGCGACGCGCGGGATCATCAGCGGGCTCCGCAGGCTCGCCTTGATCCCGTGCGCTGGCGAGGCGAGGACGGCGTTGGCCGTGACCTCCGCGCCGGTGCCGGCGGTGGTGGGCACGGCCACCAGCGGCGCGGCCGGCCGGGTGATCGCCCGCCCGGACCCGACCACCTCCAGGTAGTCCAGCGGGTCGCCGCCGTTGCCCAGCAGCATGGCCACGGCTTTGCCCGCATCGATGACGGCGCCGCCGCCGATCGCGGCGACGACGTCGGCGCCGTGCCCGCGCGCGGCGGCGATGCCCGCGCGGGCCAGTTCGATCGTCGGCTCACCGGCCACCGGGAACACCGCGGCCGGCAGCCGCAGCCCGGTCAGCAGTTCACCGTGGCGGGCGGGGCTGGCGCCGGTGCAGACCAGCACCCGGGAGCCCAGCCCGGCCAGCACGCCGGGCAGCTCCGCCGCCCGGCCAGCGCCGACGACAATCCGGCCAGCGGTGGCGAACTCGAAATCCATCGTGGTCAGGGCGTGTCCGGGAACACCGCCGTGAACCTGGTGGACTCGCGCGGCGCCGCCATCATTTCCGCCACCGCGTCCCGCCAGGCCGCATAGTGCGGCGTCAGCTTGTGCGCGGCGTTCGCGTCGTCGTCACGGTAGACCTCGTTCAGCACCACGTGCGCCGGGTCCGCCTGATCCTGGATGACATCGAAACGCAGTACGCCGGGCTCGGCCAGCGACGCTTTCGCGTTGACCAGGCTGGCGGCCAGGAAATCCGCCACCAGGTCCGGCCGGACCCGCACATGAACATGGACGACCAGCATGTGCTCATCTTGCTACACCCGCGAAGATACGCGTATGGCGACCTCGCAATGGCACAAGTTGTACAGCTCCCAGATCGCGGCACCACCTGCCGTTCTGTTTGAATTGCTCGCCGACATGCCCAACTACGGTCGCTGGCTGCCCAGCTCAGCCGACTTCGGCAAGACCACCGGCATCGAGCCTTACCCCGTTCAGCTGGGCACGCGCTACCACGACGGCAAACCGGACGAGGCAGGCAGAGACTGGTGGGGCACGGTCACCGGATTCCAGCGGCCGGGATCGCTCGACTTCCAGCACACCATCGCGGTGCCCCAGCTACGCGCCACCATCGATGTCCGCATTCACTACTCGATCGAACCGGAGAACGCCGGCACCCGGGTGACCCGATGGCTGGTCCTCGACATCGCCATGCCCGTCATCACCCGGCCTCTGCGCGGGCTGATCATCCGCGGCTTCGACAAGGAAAACCGGCGGACCATGGCGGCGCTGAAGGAATACGCGCAGGCGCACCCGGGTCCCTGAGCGGGCTCAGTGGACGAGCGGCAAGAATACCTCGTCTACGATCTCGGCGATGACGCGGTCAGGAACCCGGCCGCGGCCACGCTGACGGGTCAGGTATTCGGCGCGGATGAGGTCCTTCGGCACGCGGGCGATCCGGCGGCTGATCTTGCCGGGATCGATTTCGCCTCGGGCGGCGGCCCGCTTGAGGATCGCGAGCATCAGGTCCTCGCCGGCTGTCTGCATGACGAACTCGCGGATGCCGTCCGCTTCAGGGTCGTTGAGCACATCGAAGATCAGGCCGCGGACGGCGTCCGCCGGCAGGTTGTCGAAGCGGCTCTCCAGCTGGCCGAGCAAGGTCAGCACGTCCGACCGCAGATCGCCGGTGTCGGGGAGTTCTTCCCTGGCCGGCGCGCCGTACTTCATGGCCGCGACGACGAGCTGGGCCCGGGTGGACCAGCGGCGGTAGAGCACGGGCTTGCTGGTATGTGCCCTGGCCGCGACACCCTCCATGGTCAGCCTGGCGTAGCCGAGCTCGGCCAGCTCCTGCCAAACCGCGGTGAAGATCGCGCGTTCGAGCGCCTCACCGCGGCGGCGCGTCTGCCCGCCGGGCCCGGCCTGGCGGAGCACGTCGGAAGTTGCGGGGCTCGCGTCCACAATGGTTTCTTAGGTACGTCGCGTTTCCTAACGCCGCCAGTGTAGCGTATCTGTAAGATACTCTCCGTTTCTTAAATTGGAGGGACCATGAATTCGCGGAGATGGTGGGCGCTGGGGGCGCTCTCCGTGAGCTTGATGGCGGTCGGCCTGGACCAGACCGTGCTGAACACGGCCCTGCCCACGCTGAGCTCGTCGCTGCACGCCTCGACCAGCCAGCTCCAGTGGCTCACCGACGCGTACAACCTGGTGCTGGCCGCGGTACTGCTGCCCGCCGGGCTGCTCGGCGACCGGTTCGGCCGCAAGAGAATGCTCATCGCGGCGCTGGTGATCTTCGGCGCCAGCTCCCTGTGGTGCGCGTACTCCACCTCGCCCGCCGAGCTGACCATGGCCCGTGCCGCGCTGGGGATCGGCGCTTCGTTCCTGATCCCGCTGAGCGTGTCGGTGCTGGTGGTGTTCTTCGAACCGCACGAACGGCACCGGGCGATCACGCTGCTGACCACCGGGAACATGATCGGGGTCCCGCTGGGGCCGATCGTCGCGGGACTGCTGCTGCGCCACTTCTGGTGGGGGTCGGTGTTCCTCGTCAACGTGCCGCTGGTGCTGGCCGGGCTGACCGCGGTGGCGTTGCTGGTGCCGGAGACGCGCAACCCGCGGGCGTCCCGCTTGGACCTGGCCGGCGTGGTCGTCTCCGCGTTCGGCATGGTCGCGTTCACGTACGGGGTGATCGAGGCGGGTGACCAGGGATGGGGGAGCCCGCAGACGCTCGGCCCGCTGCTCGGCGGCCTGGCGGTCCTGGCCGCCTTCGTGCCGCTGGAGCGCCGGGTGGCCCGCAGCCGGGACCCGCTCGTCGACCTCAGGCTGTTCCGCTCGCGCGGCTTCACCTGGGGCGCGGTCCTGGCCACGATGGTCAGCTTCGCGCTGTTCGGCATGCTGTTCAGCACACCGCAGTACCTGCAGGCTGTCATCGGGGCGGACGCTCTGGGCACCGGCTTGCGGCTGCTCCCGATGCTGGCCGGGCTGACCATCGGCGTCCAGGCCGCGAACCAGATCGTCGCGAAGACCGGCCCCAAGGTCCCCGTGGCCCTGGGATTCGGGCTGTCCGCCGTGGGCCTGTTCACCGGGGCCACCACCAGCGTGGCGTCGGGCTACGGATTCATCGCGGCATGGCTGGTGATCTTCGGTGCCGGGCTGGGCCTGGCCCTGCCCACCTCGACGATGGCGGCCGTCGCCTCGCTCAGCAAGGAACGCAGCGGCGCCGGCTCCGCCACGGTTTACGCGCTGCGCCAGCTCGGCAGCTCGATCGGCGTCGCGATCCTGGGTGAGCTCGTCAACTCGGGCTACCGGTCGAACGTCGGCGTGACCGGCCTGCCCAGCCAGCTGGCCGCCAGCACGAAGGCCAGCGTCTCCTCCGGTGTCGCGATAGCCCGCCGCCTGGGCCGAGCCGACCTGCTGACGTCGGTGCGCGCGGCGTTCGTACACGGTATGGACCTCGCGCTGTGGGTCTGCGGTGGCGTCGGCGTGGTCTCAGTGGTGCTCGCACTGGCGTTCTTGCCTGGGTTGACGCGCTCCGCGCCCGCCGTCGCGACCGCCGACGACGCGCCGACTGCCGCAGCGG
>Ga0126381_100002909_pt1 | contig 18612 bp, 19 predicted proteins | sample PanSoiMetPlot_28_FD_96465 | JGI IMG/M metagenome (GOLD analysis project Ga0126381, IMG submission 96465) | Tropical forest soil microbial communities from Panama - MetaG Plot_28 | ecosystem: Environmental > Terrestrial > Soil > Tropical forest > Bulk soil | place: Panama | collected 2016-02-17
AATTTGCTTGTGTTCTTTTTCGTCTCTGTCCGCACTATGTATCGCGAGAAGCCCACTGATCTCGTACAGTGGCGTCACTCGCGCCCGGATCTGTATCGGCAGGCTATGGTCGAGCGTGCCCTTACTTACTCCTTCTCGGCAGTACTGTTTTTCATCGACTGGCGCGCGACGTTAAAGTACTGTGTCGGACCATGGTTTTTTGCGCAATGGTTTCTCGTCACCATCAACCTGCTGCAGCACCAGGATTGTGATTTCAGTTCAGATTTCAATCATTCCCGCAATATTACCGGGCGGATCCTGAATTGGCTGCTTCTGAATAACGGATACCACACTGCGCACCATTTGTACCCGGCTGCGCATTGGAGCAGGTTGCGTTTAATTCATGAACGCGTGGTCGTGCCGCGCACCGATCCCGTTCTTCAAGAGCGATCTCTTTGCTTATGTCTTTGGCGGCGCTTTGTAGCGGGCAACAGATGGCAAGGGGCGCCGGCATGAAGCAGTCTAGCTGCCCCCCAGGTCCGGATTCGTTTTTCGGCATTGGCGAGATGCTGGCCTTCCGCCGTGCGCCTCTCAACTATCTCCAAGATCTCGCCCGCAGACACGGCGATATAGTGCACTTTCGCCTGGGCTGGAAGCATGCCTTTCTTTTGAATCACCCCAATCTGGTTCACGAATTCCTTGTGGTCCATGCCTCCCGACACTTGCGTGGCCCGGTTATGCAGCGCGCCCGCGTGCTCATGGGGCAGGGATTGCTGACCAGCGAAGAGCCTATCCACAGCGCTCAGCGGCGCCTGATGCAGCCCGCTTTTCACCGTGACGCGATTGTTCGCCACGCGCAGATCATGTCCGAGTACACGCAGCGCGTCTGTACTCGCTGGCGGGCAGGCGAATCCCTCGATCTGCATAAAGAAATGACACAGCTCACGTTGTCCATTCTGGGCAAGACTCTTTTTGACCGGGACATCGAGGGGGATGCGAGCGAGATAGGGAAAGTCGTTTCCGAGTTAATGTCCCTGGTTGATCTGGTATTTGTGCCTTTTTCTCAATACCTGGTGAACTTGCCTTTGCCAAGGCTGCATCGTGTCGGAACGGCGCGCAAACGTTTGGACCGATTGATTTACGGCTTGATTGCTGAACGATTGAAGTCCGAGTTGAAGGGCGATGATCTGCTTTCCATGCTACTTCGTCGTCAGCTGCAACAGGACGAGCAAGCGGCCGCCATCCGTCAGGTGCGCGATGAGTGCCTCACGATTCTTCTTGCGGGACACGAAACCATCGCCAATGCGCTAACTTGGGCATTGGTTCTTTTAGCATCGTATCCCGCACAGGCCGCGAAAATTCGCGAAGAAACAGATCGAGTGGTCAGAGCCAACCAGGCCGGAGCCAAAGAATATGAGCAAATGGGATGTGCCCGTCGCGCCCTTGCCGAAGCCATGCGTCTGTACCCGCCGGTATGGGTCCTGGGACGAGTCATCGCCGAGCCATGCAAGCTGGGGCAATACACGGCGCCCGGAGGCTCGATTCTGTTCGCCAGCCAGTACCTGCTGCATCGCGACCCTCGATTCCACCCCGAGCCAAACCAATTCAATCCCGACCGATTTCTAGACAGTGGTCAGATGCAGCCCTTCGCGTACATACCGTTTGGCATTGGTCCGCGGCGCTGCATCGGAGAGGGGTTTGCCTTGCTCGAAGGCACGCTGGCGTTAGGCACGATTCTGCGATACTGGGACCTTCAGTTGCTTCCCGAGACCAGGCTCGAACTCGATCCCAAAGTGACGCTCCGTCCCAAGTTTCCGGTCCTGGCCTCGGTTAGGCCCGCCGCAGGGGCCAAAATCGATGACCGGAATCCGCCGGCAAATCTCACAATCCCCAATCACCACCAGACTAGCTGTAAACCAAGGATAGTTGCGCACTGCAGTACAAGGTAGGCGTGCACATAATTGCGTTTCGGGGACAGCCCAAACGACTGTAATGTGTCGGAATCGTAACTGAGGCGAATGAAAACTCGGAGAGTAATTAAGAAGAGCAGGGCGTAGAGGATCAGGTGGTACCGCGCAAGGTCATAAAGCGGAAGCAGTCCGGTCAAGCCGGCATAGACGCCGAGTGCGCCCCAGGGGCGCAATACAGCACCGAGCGGGGAATCGACCGGGAAGCGAGCGCCGAACAAGCGGCGATAGAGTCCCGCCGAACGCGTCGCGAAAAACACAGCGGCGACACCGGTGACGAGGTGGTCGATGGCGAGAACGAGCAAATTCAAGTAGGCGATGGTGTGCCACAGCTTCATAGAGCAACCTTATCTGTCGAGGAGCGGCTTATGGGCCAAAGTCCCATGGCCTATTTTGGCCTCGAGGGAGAATGGTAGTTGAAAGACCTGACTCAAGGATCAGTTTGGACGAACTTAATACGGATGTCTGCCTTCCTTATGGCGAGCATGCTAGTGCAGGCGCTCTACCTGCTGGCCGACATGTATTGGGTAGGACGTTTGGGCAAGGAGTCCGTAGCCGCGGTAGGCCTGGCGGCAAATCTAATGGCACTGACGCTGGCCTTAACCCAGATGATGGGGGTGGGGACAACGACTCTGGTATCCCATGCGGTCGGCGTAAAGAATCAGGAGCGCGCGCGCTTTATATTCCATCAGTCGTTTCTCTTGTCGGTTCTGGGCGGGGGAACACTTTGTCTTGTGGCCTTCCTTCTCCGGCACGGGTATTGTGTTTTGCTAGCAGCCAGTCCAGAGACGGTCAAGCTTGGCACCGCGTATCTCTCATGGTTTATTCCCGCACTGTTTCTGCAGTTTCCCTTGATTGCCATGGGTGCCGCCCTGCGAGGCGCCGGCGTGGTTAAGCCCACGGTCGCCGTTCTAGTTCTGACCGTGGGCCTCAACTTGGTTTTGGCACCAATTTTGATCTTTGGATGGGGTACAGGGGTTCGGTTCGGTGTCAGGGGCGCAGCCATGGCTACGTTTCTTGCTCTGGCCATTGGCGTGGCCGCCATGTTCGGTTATTTCGCGAAGCAGGAGAAGTATTTGGGTTTTGACCTACCCGTCCGTCTGGATTTCGGACTTTGGCGAGAGATGTTCAGTATTGGCCTGCCGGCAGGGGCGGAACTGGGCATTCTTGGCGTGTATCTGATCGTTGTTTATGCCGTGATTCGCCACTTCGGAGCCTCCGCTCAGGGCGGGTTTGCCATCGGCGCCCGCATCATGCAGTCGCTCATCTTACCGGCCGTCGCCGTGGGCATGGCAAACGCCCCTATCGTGGGTCAAAATTTTTCCGCTAAGCGCTCGGATCGAGTTCGCCAAAGCTTCTGGGCTGCTTGTTCTGTGGCTTCGGGCCTGATGCTGCTCCTGACGGTTCTCTGTCAGCTTAAGTCAACTTTGATCGTCAGCCCCTTCTCCAAGCAGGGGGACGTAGTAGCGGTTGCCTCTCAGTACTTAAAAGTAATATCCACAACCTTTCTGGCCAGTGGTCTGATCTTCGCGACGGCCAGTGTCTTTCAGGGTTTTGGGAATACTCGGCCGCCTTTTCTTAGTTCGGCCATCCGTCTGTTTGTCTTCGTCTTCCCAGTGCTGCTGCTCTTGCCATGGCCGGGTCTCAGCTTGCATTACATCTGGCTGATTTCCGCGGGATCGATCTGGATACAAGCACTGACGAATCTGTGGTTCCTGCGCGGCGAATTTCAGACCAAGTTGGCGTTGGGCACAGACCGGCTAAGCAAGGAGCAAGTGCTGGGTTCCGTAAATTAGTGTATCCATGTCGAACGCACGCACGTTTCTTTGGCTGTTCGCCTACGTCCAGATGGGGTTTATCACCCTGGATGTTTACGAACACTGGCGCTCCGCCTTGAAACACGGCACACGCCAACTTCTAGGCCGGTACCGATTCCTGATCGTTGCCGTCGCGGGGGCTTGCCTTCTCTATTTTGTGATTCAGATATTGCTGGCTTCTTGCCTACCGACAATTGGCAAGCTGATTGCATTTGCGATCGGAGCATCCGAGCTACGCCCGACACCGGTCGATGCAAAATGGATTGTCCCAGTTTTTCTGGCTGCCTTTTTTACCGGAACTTTCTTTGACTATGTTGTTCATCGCTTCCTGCTGCACGGGTTTCTATGGAGGCTGCACGAAAACCACCACTTGCCGACGGTGGTTTCCAATGTGATGCCAGGAATTGCTGCGCGTCCGTTTGTTGTGTTACCCAATTTCCTCATCAACGCCGGTTCTTGCACAGCAATTTTTGTCACCCTGAGAATCCTAGCGGGTCGGCAGCTGATCTCGACCTTTATCGAGATCATACCTGGGCTTTTGTTGACCTTTGCCTTCGTGGCCAGCGCTAGCCACTCCATTTTTTTGCGGCGCTTCGACTGGGCCGAGCGTATCTTCCGCGCGCTGCTCTTGATTACACCGCGAGAGCACCTGGTTCATCATGCCGCCAGCATCCCGGGGAACTACGGTAACTTTACTCCCTTGTGGGACCGCATATTCGGAACCTATGTGCCACCCCAGGAGAGTGAGTTCGCCGTGGGACTCGAATACGATCAGGATTTTCTGGGTGCTATTACTGCCGGGCGGGTCAAGCTCTCGCCGGCGGCCCGATCACGTTACCAGATCCGGCGAATTTGCAATATAGAGGAAGGTACTGGTTTGGTTTCACGGTCACTGCCTTGGCACCGTGCAAATTGGTCCTGGCATTCGCGCCACTTTTCGATCAGCATTTTAGAATCAAAGGAGCAACTATGGATCGTCACACTGGGATCAGATTTCTCGCGGGGTTTATGGGCATTTACCACATTGTTATGGGGTGTCTGGGAATTGTCTCAGGTGGAGCGGCAGCGTGGGGGGCCCACGTTCTTTGGCACGCCAATGTGAGCATAGATCCGCAGTTCACGTATTTGGCGAAGTTCTTGGGCGCTTATGTGATCGCCTTCGGGGTCATGCTGTTATTTATCGCTAAAGATCCGGTTCGCTACGGGGCGCTGGTTTATCCGGCTGTTCTGGTCGCCGTGTTGCGCATCGCGGAGCGGCTCATCTTCGCCGGCGAATTGAAATCCGCATTTGGCATCGGCATGCAACGTACCATTGGCACCATCATCATCGTAGGAGCCCTTAATCTCGGGCTGCTGCTGCTGAAGCCCAAAGAATCTTATATGCCGCGCTCGTGAAAGCACAGGCCTGCGAGGTATAGCCCTTGTCGCCCAGGGTGTGCGGAAACTTCAAGAAGGAAATTCGAGGCAATGTATACTTCGCTCACATCAAGGACTGTAGGGCCGCGTCGGTTGCAGGACGATAGTTCCCGTTGGATTCTAGGCGGTGATCAGTCTGCGGCAAGATCAACGTACGCATCAGCCCTCTCACGCCACACTTCAAAGGTAGTCGTTTGAACTGAAGTCTGACCAGATGTTTCGAAGTATAACGGTAATGCTTGTTCCTGACAGCAGCCAAGCAGCCGATCCCAGGATTGAAACAGGACATCTCACAGATCCGAGCTGATCCTGCGACGGCGCCAGTCGGGGCACTCCTTAAATCCAGCGGAGAAGGCAGTAAGCCCATTGATAACGGCGAAGTAATTTCTTAGCGTCGATAGTCCTCGTCTTGCTCAGTCTGATTTCAATGCTGAAGAAGGAGGGCACCTCGGTGCTGTTGGAGGGTGCTCGGTTGAGTTCCTTAAGCACATGTTGGCACAGCACCGAGTGCTGAACCCACAGCTACTATCAATCTAATCGATTGGACTCGGCGGCTTTGACGAGTTTTGACATTTATCCCTGAGAACAAACCTGCTGTACCATCTCGTCCAAGACCTTTCTGGTTTCTGCGAAATTGCTCACTTCCCGCAAGAATGGAATGCGGGCACCACGCATCCCATCCCGGGTTTTCAACCGCACCTGAAACCCGAGACGATCGACTGCTGTTATCGTTGCTTCCTCCGACTCGATTTGGGCAAATGCCCGCGCAAACACGACGAGCGCTTCTCGGCGTTCGAGATTCATGTGTTGGATAATGTCAGCTGCGGCGTCAGCCAGTGGGTCGGATTGCGCTCGAGCATATTCGGAAGCAGAAACCCACCCCATCACGCCGAAGCCGCCCACGTAATAAACATCCACCACGTGCATGTGATAAAAGGAGAAATCTTCAAAGTCCACCCAGTATCTGCTGCTTTCGTAACGTGCCAGGTAGAGCTTCCGTGCCTCCACCACCTCCGGCTCCGATATTGCCACAACGTTTCCTAATAATGTAACTCTGGACGCGCCTAGAGGATCGCCGCTGGCGTCCGGCTGGGCCACAAGTAGGCTGGCGCGCGGGTCGAGTCGCAAGTTCTGCGTGTGCATGGCCATCGTGCTAATGAGAAAAATGGGACGCCCTTGCTCGTCCAAACTGTAGGGCATCACGGAGCCGAAAGGGAACCCTGGCTGTTTGCGTGAAAGAGTCGAGAGGCTCCCGATGCGCCCCAAATACACTAAGGTGCGAGCTCGCTCGGCAAACGAAGGTTCAGGGATAACAGGCTGGTGATTCGCCGAGCCAGCACCCGCGTGTTTTCCCACGGAAGAGAAAGACATCGCTGCTCTCTAGTGCGCACTGTCATCAACGCATCATCGCGCGGACCACAGATCGCTGGTCGAGGCATCGTAAGCCCGCTTCGCGGGCTACGTCCAGTGCCTCGAGAAATTCGTCAAGCGTGAGGCAGCGGTTGATCTCGGCGTGCTCCTTGTCGCTCACCTTACCAGCCGGGTAGTACTGTGCCATCACATTGACGTAGGTATCGGGGCCGAGTTCGCGCGCCATCCACTGCATGATCTCGCGTGTGCCGCCGATGTCGCCGGGCATAACCAAATGGCGGACAATCAATCCACGCAAGGCCAGCCCGTTTTCATCGAGCACCAGCGGCCCGACCTGCCGCTGCATTTCCTTAATCGCGCGGCGCGCCGCATCAGGATAATTTGGCGCCCGGACGTAGCGGCGCGCCATCTCCGCATCCCAGAACTTAAAATCCGGCATGTAGATGTCGGCTACGCCATGCATCAGTTCTAGCGAGTCTAGCGAGTCATAGGCACTGGTGTTGTAAACCAGTGGTAGCCGGAGGCCACCTTCGATCGCGAGGAGCAGCCCTTCCAGGATTTGCGGTACCACGTGCTCAGGTGTGACCAGGTTGATGTTATGGCAGCCGCGCGCCTGTAATTCGAGCATCATTGACGCCAATTTGGCGGGAGGCGCGATCTCGCCTTCGACCTTCCAACTCACTTCGAAGTTCTGGCAGAACACGCAGCGCAGGTTACAGCCGCTGAAGAATATGGTTCCAGAACCGCGCGTGCCGCGCAGGCAGTCTTCCTCTCCGAAATGGGGGAAATAGCTGCTGACCCGCACATAACGGCCGGAGCGACAGACGGCAAACTTGTCCGCCAGTCGGCCAACATGACAATCACGTGGGCAGAGCACGCAATCCCCGAGCCTGCTTAACGCCAGTTCGACGCGGACGACAAGCTCACCTGATTGCCACAGGGACAGGTAAGCTGGCTGGAAGGAAGACCGCCGTTGGATTGCTCTGGCCATAAAGCCGTTACTAAAGAGATTCTAAGCACCTTGGGAGCCGCGTTCAATGCATCGGTGGCGGCGATGACGCTCGCGTAAGGGGAGGCTTGGCGATGGGACGGATCGATCGGAGCTTCCCCGTCTGGTCCTTTTGGCAACCCGCGGCGGTAATAGCAGGGTAAGCGATCGATTTCGTCCCAAATCCTCCAAGAGTAGGTCCTGTACTGCGAAAATTAGCGTTCTTGTCGTACTCGGTCCTCACATCCTGTGCCGCCGAACTAACTGACAGCGCCAGGGGGATTAGACTGACTGGCATCCCTGCTTTTCACATATGGCATGAGGAACGCAACGAGCAAGTTGATTTCGAGCGAGTCGCCCAGAATTGAAGCTCAAATTCTTACAATCAAGGGGAGCACATTTTTTGCAGGATACGATTGTCGGCAATCTTCTCGGCTCACGGTGCATGGACCATAGTTAGCGGAAAGGTTCGCGCTGCCTCCTTCAGCCGAGTCCATGGCGACGAAAGGACGGATAAATGATCAATCGTTACGCTGTGCCCCCGATCCACAATGTGTTGCTTAAGAACATTTGCCGAGGTTTGCTCGTGCTCGCCAGTCCCGTGCTGTTATTTTCTGCGACGTACGCTACGGACCAACCCAAAACGGATGATGCGACCGAGAGCATCACTACTCTCATTCACCAGTACGAGCGGTCGATTTCTGACGCCGACACGAAGCTTGGCGGCGAAGTGTGGTTGCAGGCAAACGATGTTTCCTTCATCCATCCCCTTGGCCACGAGCACGGCTGGGAGGAAATCAAACGAGATATCTATGAACGGCTCATGAGCCAAACTTTCTCAGAACGGCAACTAACGGCGAACGATATTTTCGTGCATGCTTACAAAGACGCAGCCTGGGCGGAGTTCAACTGGGTGTTTGTCGCCAAGCTCCGGAGCAATGGATCGGCTGTGAAGACCGAGGGAAGAGAAACCCAGGTGTATCGTAAGACCGCGGACGGCTGGAGACTGGTCCACGTTCACTATTCTGGTCTAGTCGTGCCGCCCCAGAGCGGAGGAAGTCCGGTGAAAGGGAGCAATTGAAGCAATCACGTGGGCTGAAACTACGTCCCTTCTCGACAGATTGGGGTGCGAATGTCAGAGTTGGGGAAAAGAGACCGAAACTACCTCATCGCCGCGAAAGTCAAACCCTATAGTGGTCTGAAATTCGACTCGCTTGCCTTCTATTTCATAAGGCAGATAACGCCATTGCTTTACGGCTTTGAGAGCAACTGTGACAAAGATCTTTTTGCCAGAAATCACGGTAATCGACTTGACCGCTCCATCCTGGCCGACAACGGCGGTGAGAATAACTTTGCCGTTTTGCTCGGTTTCCGGATAGGTGGGATAAACCATGCGAGATTGAGGTGGCCCGGCTACGCGAGGCAGGCTGGTGTCGGCCGCGAAAGTGTCTCGCGTTGGGCTCGCGGCCGCATCAACCGAGGGCGCGACCGTGGGTGAAACGAATGAGGCGAAAGAGACAGGCCCTTGCTGGACACCCGAGCTATCGAGCAAACCCGCTGCTGGCGATTGTCGGCTCTGATCCGGGTTCGACGACATTTGGAGTTGGCTAGGCGTTAGCTGCTCCGACGGTTTCTCGACCTGCCCGGGTAGCGGCTGCGCCGCAGCCATGCTAGGAGCGGCGATGGCAACATTCTGAATCTGAACTTGGTTCGACACAGGCTTGGTCACAGTTGCCGAGGCTGGGTTTCGGAGGCTTCTAAGGCTGTGAATGTGAATTCGACTGGGTAGGAAAACCGCAGCTAACACTAGAGACGCAGCCAGTGGAACGAATGCGGCAGTCTTCTTGTCGACTCTAAGCCTGGGAGCGAGCACCTGAGGAATCGATGCTTCAGACTCGAGCGGCTCTAGCGCGTGCGAATTGGGTTGCTCATTGAACGACTGCTGGTCCCGATAGGGGTGAACCATGGCCGGGGCGCTGCTCTGGGTGACAACCTCGTCGGCCTCGCTGGCCCGCCGCTGCTCTTCCAGGTGGCTCATTCCCCAGGACGACGATCGAACTTGCTCCACGATACCAATGACTGCGCTTCTATCTAGTTTCAACCCAGGGAATATCGTGGAGGACCGGATCAACTCCTCGATCAACTCCTGTTGATGACGATTGAATACCTGCTGGGGTAAGCTGTGAAAATTACGGAAAGTCCAGATCAGATAAACACGCGACCAAAACGTCGGCGGCGCTGCATACCGGACGCCGAGATCGGTGTCGAACGCTACCAGGTTGGAGCGAAATGCTTTTGACAGCCCACGCCGCATCGGAGTTGACGAGAGGAGGAGATTGAGGGAGAGTCTGTCTCCTCATTGAATGCCCGCAGTTTTTGGACCAAAGGCTACTCTCTTTGCCGTCAATAGGGTACATCATTATCGGGCATTTGGGGGGCACGGAGAACCTTGCAATGTGCAATCCATTTCGCCGCACTGATTACCCGCCGGGACATCGAGACACCAACAACGGGAACAGAGCGGGAGCTGTACTCAGCTTTTCTATCGAGCTCAGCCCAGACGGCAGGCGCCAGATTGTCTGATCAAAACCGAGGCAGAGTTGGTAAGTTACCTATTTACATGTGCTTACAGGAATTAAGCAGGTGATCGAGCCGCGCCCGCGTGCGCCCGAACTTCGGGATTCGAGATAAAATCTCCGAACCCAAAGAGAACTGTTTCCTTCATTGCCTTTGGCAACCAGGCATGTTTCGATACACATGAAGATTGTTCTCGCCTCTGAATCGCGGTTCCGCCGACGTGCCTTAGACATGCTAGGGCTCTCGTACGAGATTTGTCCCAGCGGAATCGATGAAAAAGCTATCCAAGCCACGACTGCCGGCGATTTGACACGCAAGCTGGCGGAAGCGAAGGCCCTAGAGGTGGCTAACCGCTACGGCGACGCGATCGTCGTCTCCGGCGATGCCGTTGCCGCGAAGGGCGATAGGATTTTCGAAAAACCGCGGACCTTGGATGAAGCCTCACAATTCCTCAAGGAATTGTCGGGTAGCGAATTCCAGTTTGTAACCGCCCTGGCGGTGGTGAACAGTTCATCGCGCAAAATGCTTTCTACCGTCGAGACCGCGGATATTGTCTTTCGCCAGCTACTCGATAGAGAAATCCAAGCGTATATCTCCCAGTATCCGGTTCTAAGTTTTGCTGGCGCCTTCGAAAGCGATGCCGTCCTTCGCTTTGCGGATAGGATTTCCGGCAGCTATAACTTTGTCACGGCAATTCCCATCAGCCGTTTAACAATGTTCCTACGACAGCAAGGTGTAGAGGTTTGAGACCTACCCGAGCTTAAAGGCACCGAGCGGATTAGCCTGAGACTCGAGAACAGCAACCCATGCGAGCTCCTCGGGAGGCTCTTGCTCAATGGGTGCCGATTTGCAAAATTAGGTCGTCAGACCGCATGCTGTTAGGGTGCCGGAGCTCCCGGACATCGCTGCCTACCTTATCGCTCTCGAGCCGCGCCTCGTAGGTGAGACTCTTGAGCAAGTTCGCCTGGCGAGCGCTTTCCTGCTGCGCACGACTCAACCACCCATTTCGAGTGTTGAAGGTACTCGAGTAAACACCTTAAGGCGAGTGGGTAAGCGAATTGCCGTTGGTCTCGAGAATGACCTCTGGCTAGTTCTGCATTTGATGATTGCCGGTCGCCTTCACTGGCGAAAACCCGGGGCAAAGCTGGCTGGGCGTCAGAGCCTTGCCGCCTTTGATTTCTCGGGCGGATCTCTGGTATTAACCGAGGCTGGCTCGAAACGCCGTGCATCGTTGCACGTCCTCAAGGGGGAGGAGGAGCTACGAGCCTTGAATCAAGGAGGGCTCGACATCTTTGCCAGTGATCTTCCCGATTTTCGCGCCGCTCTGACCAGAGAAAATCACACTCTCAAGCGGGTTCTCACCGATCAGCGTTTCCTGAGCGGTATCGGCAACGCGTATTCCGACGAGATTCTTCATGCCGCCCAACTCTCACCCATTGCGCTGACCCATAACTTGGGGCCGGATGAATGGGAGCGTCTATTTGCGGCTGCTCGCGGGACGCTGCGGTTGTGGATCGATCGCCTGGAAAACGAAGCCAGGGCTCATTTCCCCGAAGGCGTGACCGCCTTTCGCCAGGGCATGGCTGTCCACGGCCGTTATGGCAAGCCGTGCCCACGTTGCGGAGACCAGATACTCCGCATTCGTTATGCCGACAAGGAGACGAACTATTGTGCCCGCTGTCAAACCGGGGGCAGGGTACTCGCCGATCGTAGTTTGTCGCGATTGTTAGGTGCGGACTGGCCACGCACGCTGGATGACCTTGAGGCGCTCAAGCGGCGATGAGTCCCAAACAGTTTGCCGAAGACGCTGTCCCAGGGTGCAAGTTAAGATTGCCGGAGTCACCGAACGGGTCCGACGTTTCGAAACTCAGGGGCCAGGAGGCAAGGCTTCGAACAGCGTCGGCGCTGTAGCCCAGGCGACTGTCGTGGATGCGACTGTCTTTCGGTTGCGCTTAGACTCGCGCCGCCACGGTCGTGGACGGATTGTCGACGGCAAACTCAAATGGCACAGCAAAGCGGCTGTTCGGCAAGGAAATCATCTTCGAGCGCCAGTACTATGAGCGGCACCATTCGCAGGCTTGATTTCAGATGGCAAACTGCAGCTTGGTTGCTGGCGTTAGCTGCGCTCCGGCTCGCGACGATAGCGCATGCCGGTGCACAGCCTAGTTATGACTTCTTGATCACCGGAGCCAGGATCGTGGACGGTACAGGTGCGCCCTGGTTTGTGGGAGACATCGCGATAGCTGGGGACCACATCGCTGCCATCGGTGAGCTTAGCAGGGCCGTTCCCAAACAGCGCATTGATGCCCGAGGCCTGGTGGCGTCTCCAGGATTTATCGATGTGCAGGGGCAATCGGAATTCAATTTGCTAGTCGATGGGCGAGCCGCCAGCAAAATTACCCAAGGCGTGACGAGCGAGATCACCGGTGAGGGCGTCTCGATTGCACCGCTGAACGATCGCCTGCTTGAGGACTTGAAGGATGACGCGAAAAAGTACGGCGTTGCGCTCGACTGGCGCTCTCTCAACCAATACTTTGAACATCTGGAGCGGGCTAAACCGGCTATCAATCTGGGAACCTTCGTCGGTGCAGGCGGCCTACGGACCTATGTAATCGGCAAGGATAATCGTCGAGCTACGCCCCAGGAACTTGAGCAGATGCGAGGACTAGTGGCGCAGGCCATGGAACAGGGGGCCTTCGGACTGAGCTCGGCCCTGCAATATGTTCCCGACAGTTTTGCCTCAACCGAAGAACTCGTGGAACTGGCCAAAGTTGCGCGTCGTTATGGGGGCGTGTATTTTACTCACCAACGCTCAGAAGCCGACCAAATCTCCCAGTCCCTGGATGAGGTGTTCGCCATCGCCGAACGCGCGAGCATCTCTGCCACCATATGGCACTTAAAAACCGCGTACCGGGAGAACTTCGGGCAGATGCCGGAAGTCCTAAGCCGCATCGAAGCCGCCCGCGGCCAAGGCATTGACGTCGCAGCCAGCGTATACCCCTATACCCGGGCTTCGAACGGACTGGCGGCATGTTTTCCCAGCTGGGTACAAGAAGGCGGCACGGAAAAAATGTTAGAGCGTCTAAGGGATCCTGCCGAGCGGCGGCGCGCACAAAAAGAGATGGACCGGCCGAGCTCGAACTGGCAGAACCAATGGCTCGGCTCCGGTGGTCCTGGCGGAGTTACCCTGATCCAGGTGTTAAATCCAGATCTGCACAAATACGAAGGGATGGATTTCACGGAAATCGGCCGCGCGATGGGCAAAGATCCTAAGGATGCAGCCATGGATGTGGCCATTGCTGACCATGGCAACAGTCAGGTGGTTATCGCAATCATGGAAGAATCCGACGTGCGGGCGGCGGTTTCAAACCGGCTCGTAACTTACGGCTCAGATTCGCCGGAACAAGCCGAAGACGGACCGCTTAGCACGACCAAGGCACATCCCCGGGCGTTCGGAACGTTCCCCCGCATTCTTGGCCGGTACGTACGCGAGGAGCACACCATGGGCTTAGAGGAGGCGATTCGCAAAATGACCTCCCAAGCCGCCAGCCGCGTCGGAATCACCGATCGCGGCATTCTGCGCCCCGGAATGGCAGCCGATATTACGGTGTTTGATCCCCGCACGATTCGTGATATCGCCACCTACAACGATCCGCTTCATTATTCTCTTGGGGTGAGGCATGTCTTTGTCAATGGCCGGCCCGTCCTGCTCGATGGCTCGATTACAAGCGAACGGCCGGGACGGGGTCTACGTGGGCCCGGTTATAACACTCGCAGATGATGCGGTCGAAAGCCGCCCATCTATGTGGTCCTACACTGGAATTCGCAAACCGAACGGGGAACGAAATGGAAACCTGCGATGCCATCGTGATCGGTTCAGGACAAGGCGGAACACCGCTGTCTATCGCACTGGCTGAAGCCGGCCGCAAGACAGTTCTGGTGGAGAGCCAGCATGTTGGCGGCACCTGTGTTAACGAAGGCTGCACGCCCACCAAAACCATGGTTGCCAGTGCTCGCGTAGCTTATTTAGCTCGGCGCGCCCAGGATTACGGTGTGTGCGGTTGCAAAGTGAGCATGGATGAATCGCGAGTGCGTGAGCGCAAACGTGCCATCGTGACCAGCTTTCGCAGCGCAAACGAGGCGCGGATTCATAACACCCAAGGCTTGGAACTGATCATGGGCGCCGCCAAGTTCATCGGCCACAAAACCATTGCCGTGCAGGAGAGTGGCGGGATTCGCCACTTCACCGCAGAGAACATTTTCATCAGCACCGGAACTCGTGCCAAGCACCCACCCATCGATGGCCTTAGCACCGTGCCATTTCTCGATAACATCTCCATCATGGAACTGGATTCTGTGCCTGAGCACCTGATGATTTTGGGCGGGGGATACATCGGCGTGGAGTTCGGACAAATGTTTCGCCGTTTCGGCTGCAAAGTAACAATTGTTCACCCCCATTCTCGGCTGCTCATGCGAGAGGACCGAGATGTGGTCGAGGAATTAGCGACAATTCTTGGCCAGGACGGGATCGACCTCCGTTTCGAATCCAGGGCTTTGCGCGTCGGTAACCATGCCGGCGCGATTGAGATCGAGATTGCCACCAAGCGGGGTACCGAAAGGCTGACCGCCTCCCATCTTTTGCTAGCTGCGGGTCGAAGGCCGAATACCGATGCTTTGAATTTGGAAGCTGTGGGAGTAAAGCTAGATGAACACGGATTCGTTAGGACCAACGATCGCCTGGAAACTACTGTGCCCGGCATCTATGTGCTCGGGGACGTCAAAGGAGGCCCCGCATTTACTCATATTGCCTACGACGATTACCGCGTCCTTCGTTCCAATCTGCTCCAGGGTGGAAATCGAAGCACGCTTGAGCGCCTTGTGCCTTACACGGTTTTTACCGATCCGCAGCTTGGTCGGGTCGGGTTAACCGAAGCCGAGGCCGAAGCCAAGGGATTGGACTTTGCTGTTGCCAAAATGCCGATGACCAACGTGGCGCGCGCCTTGGAGATGGATGAGACTCGCGGGTTTATGAAAGTAGTTATTGACAATTCCAACGAGCAGATTCTAGGTGCTGCGGTGTTGAGCGTCGAGGGTGGTGAACTGATGTCCATGCTAGAGATCGCCATGATGGGTCGGGTACCTTATTCCGCCTTGCGGGATGGTGTGTTCGCTCATCCAACGCTCGCGGAATCCCTCAATAACCTTTTTCGCGCTCCGGTTCGATCCCAACCGCAATTACAGGAAAAGCTGCCGGCCGGCGCCGCCTAGAAAGACAGGAGCCGCCAGACTGGGATGGCCGACAAGATAGGTCAAGTAGCGGTAGTCACGGGAGGCGCGCAAGGAATTGGTCGCCGCGTGGCCGAGGTTCTCGCCCAGCGAGGGTACTCGCTGGCCATCAATGACCTGCGCATGCCGGCCGATACGCTTGGCGCGGTCCGCTCCCATGGCGTTGACGCTCTAGGACACGTCGGCAACGTCGCGGATGAGTCGGTGGTGGACAAATTGGTGCGCGATGTCCTTGACCGCTGGGGCAGGGTCGACGTGCTGGTAAACAATGCGGGAATCAGTTTGATCCTGCCGGCAGAAACAATTTCCGCTGACGATTATCGTCGCGTGCTCGAAGTAAACCTGGTGGCACCTTTCCTTCTCGCCAAGAGCTTCGGACAAAAAATGCTGGCCGCCAAACGCGGCTGCATTGTTAACGTTGCATCCATTGCCGGGCTGGTTGGTATCGGGGATCGGGTGGCATACAACGCCTCCAAACACGGGCTGATTGGGTTGACGCGAACACTGGCGGCCGAATGGGGCGGGCGAGGCGTAAGGGTGAACGCCGTTTGTCCTGGATGGGTCAAGACGGAAATGGACGCCGCCGACCAGGCCACTGGTAGCTATCGCGATGCTGATATCGTGAACCGTGTTCCCATGGGACGCTTCGCCACGGCTGACGATATCTCGGCGGCAATCGCCTTTCTGGCTGATGACCGGCAGAGCGGTTTCATTAACGGCCATGCTCTGGTTGTCGATGGCGGCTGGACGGCCGACGGAAGCTGGGAATCGTTGCGGCTGCGCCATCGCTAAACCTCAAGTCCCCCCCTTTTGGTCCGCTACTGTACAGAAGACGTCCCCTGTGCTCAGTCTGTTTCGCCTCCGCCTCGCATCATTGTCTGCGGGGAAGTTCAAAATACGATCCGGACCATTCTTAGCGCTATTGAACCAAGGCCACCAATAGCTTCAACTCGCGGAGTAGGTTAAAAGCAATACCGTAAAAGTTACTTTCGTCAATCATGGCCGCACGTTGGGAGGCATTGCGCCGTGCACTTCCCTGTGCCGGAACACGAGGTAGCACGACTCGAAAACCTCAGGAGCTACCGGATTCTTGATTCACATCCTGACAAATCTTCGACGACCTCACTCGCCTAACTGCCTTTGTCTGTGGTACTCCAATCGCCTTCATCGGATTCATGGATCTCGATCGGCTATGGTTGAAATCCAGAATTGGCTGCGAAATTCCCGAAGTACCCCGCGACATGAGTTTCTGCGCGCATACCGATCCTTGAATCGGACATGGTCATCGTGCCCGACACCCTCGAAGATAAAGCCAAGTTTGCCACTTGTCCTCTGGCTACGCACGGAGGCGTGCGCTTTTATGCCGGTATGCCGTCGATCTCCCAAGAGGGGTACGTGCTCGGCACGCTTTGCGCCATGGATTCGATTCCGCGCGGGCTGACCCCGGGACAGATGGATGGTACGCGCAAGTTGGCGCATCAGGCGGTCAGTTTGGTCGAGTTACGCCGTCCTCGATCGGAGCCGGCCATACCAGCTTCACCCGAAGCTGGGCGAGACCTCGACCAACTTCTCGAAAGAATCGTTAACTCCGCGATGGACGTCATCATAACCATCGACGGCAGGTATCGGGTTGTGTTGTTCAACCGGGCGGCGGAGCAGATCTTCGGCTGTCCTGCAGCCGAAGCCTCAGGCCAGCCGATCGAAAACTTCATCCCGCAGAGGTTTCACCGCAGATTCAGAGAGTACATCGAGGGGTTTGCGGTCAGCGGCCGCACATCTTTGAGCCCTTCTATACGACGAAGCAGCCAGGGAAGGGAACCGGACTAGGCCTTTCGACTATTTATGGCATCGTCCAGCGGAACGGAGGCCATGTTACCGTCGACAGCGCTGTTGGTAAGGGGACGACCTTCCGCATCTACCTGCCCAGGGTACAAGACCCCACGCCGGCCGGCCCCGCACACCCTCCGCAGCTTGAAGAGGCTCGGCCATCGACAATTCTGATTGTGGAGGATGATACGGCGCTGCGGCGGTGCTTTCCGCGGCCCTAGAGAGGCGCAATTACCGAATTCTGGCCGCCAAAGATGGGGCAGAAGCCTTAGAGGCCTTTCGCCGCCACGCCAGCGATATCGATTTAGTTGTAACCGACCTGGTGATGCCGCGGGTCGACGGCCTGCACTTACGGGAACGAATTCTGGAGAAAAAGCCCGATGTAAAGTTTCTCTTCATGTCCGGTTACTATGAGCAGATCGAGGAGCAAAGCCAACGCTCGCTTACCCAGTGCGGGTTCTTGGAGAAGCCCTTTCTTCCTGACGAACTGGAAGAAAAGGTGCGCGAGCTATTATCGGGCGAAGTCGCCGCCTGACCGTCATCGTCGGCCCTCTGTTCTTACTGGATTCCTGGCTCCAAGATTTGAAAACCAACTGCGCGGCTATGACGCCTCTGTAGAGGACCCGGAAAGCGACGCGCAGCACCAAAACAGACGGAGAATTTTGCGACATCCGTTGTCTCTTGCACATCCAAAGTGGATATGACCTTTCTCCCGCCGACAAGCGAAATGTTCATTTTTGTCTCCGCAGCGGCCATCCTGCTGCTTATTCCCGGACCCGCGGTACTCTACGTGGTGGCGCGAAGCATGGACCAGGGGCGAGCGGCGGGCTTGGCCTCGGCCGCAGGAATTGCGGTTGGCACTCTGGTGCACGTGTTGGCGGCCACGCTGGGCCTTTCCGCCTTGCTGATTTCATCGGCGTTAGCTTACTCAGCGGTTAAGTATGCCGGGGCCTGTTATCTGTTCTATTTAGGCATTAAGAAATTTCGCGAACGCCCGGGCAACGCGGGTCATTACTTCCAGGGAAACCCGATCCCGCTCGGGAAAGTATTCGCCCAAGGAGTATTGGTCAATGTCCTCAATCCCAAAACCGCGATTTTCTTTTTTGCTTTCCTACCCCAGTTCGTCAGCCCAGCCCGAGGACAAGCCTGGCTTCAGTTTCTTGCTCTGGGAATGATGTTTGCCGTGATGGGATGGACAAGCGACAGCGTGTACGCACTGTCGGCTGGGTCTGCAGCCCACTGGCTGCGACGCAAGAGGGCGTTCATGGCGAACGAGGGCTATGTCGCGGGCACGGTTTACATGGGGCTCGGCTTGGCGACGGCGGTGAGCGGGAGCAGACACAAATAGTTCCTGTCGCGGGCGGACGCGAGCCGCAGCGAGGCA
>Ga0126381_100002910_pt1 | contig 18606 bp, 13 predicted proteins | sample PanSoiMetPlot_28_FD_96465 | JGI IMG/M metagenome (GOLD analysis project Ga0126381, IMG submission 96465) | Tropical forest soil microbial communities from Panama - MetaG Plot_28 | ecosystem: Environmental > Terrestrial > Soil > Tropical forest > Bulk soil | place: Panama | collected 2016-02-17
GCGATCCCTTACCTGGTCGAGCGCGACGGAACAAATTGCGAAAACCTGAGCGAAACGCATGCCGTGCTTAAGCGTATCCGAGCAGAGATCGATACTCACTATGCGAACCGCATGATTTTGGCTGAGGCGAACCAGTGGCCCAGTGACGTTCGACCCTACTTCGGCGATGGGGACGAATGTCACATGACGTTTCACTTCCCCCTGATGCCGCGCATTTACATGGCGCTCCGGCAGGAAGACCGCCTGCCGATCACCGACATCATGGCGCAAACTCCGGATATCCCCGATACATGCCAGTGGGGCCTTTTTCTCCGCAACCACGACGAGCTGACCCTCGAGATGGTAACCACCGATGAGCGGGATTACATGTACTTTGCGTATAGCGCCGATCCCCGGATGCGAATCAATCTCGGGATTCGCCGGCGTCTTGCGCCGCTCCTGGATAACAACCGTCGCAGGATTGAGCTCTTGAATAGCTTGCTCTTCTCGTTTCCTGGGACTCCGATCATTTACTACGGCGACGAAATCGGGATGGGGGACAACATCTATCTCGGCGACCGCAACGGAGTGCGAACGCCCATGCAATGGAGCGCAGACCGTAATGCGGGGTTTTCGCGGGCGATACCAGCCAAACTCTACAGCCCGGTAATCATGGATCCCGTGTTCGGCTACGAGGCCATCAACGTCGAAGCGCAACAGAGCGATCAGGGGTCGCTGCTGAACTGGATGCGCAACATGGTCGCACTACGCAAGCTGTTTCGGGTGTTCGGCCGTGGCACATTAGAGTTCCTGCACCCCTCGAACCGTAAGATTCTTGCTTATCTTCGTAAGTACGATGGAGAACAGGTGCTCTGCGTAGCGAACCTGTCCCGTTTCGCGCAGCCGGTGGATCTGGAACTGCCCACGCTCGAAGGCATGGTGCCGATCGAAATGCTCGGCTACGTGGAATTTCCGCGTATTACCAAGCAACCTTACCGTTTGACGCTGGGGCCCTACGGTTTTCTTTGGCTCGAGTTGCACGAAGCGCCCGAGCCGGTAGCGGAGGCCGGGACTGGAGAATCGGAAGAATCCAGATTGAGCTTGAGCGGCGGTTGGAGTGGGCTGCTCGAGGGCTCCGCGCCAGCCGGTCTGGAGGGCGCTCTATCGCTCGACTACGTCTCAAAACAACGCTGGTTCTCAGCAAAAGGCCGTCAGCTCAAATCCGCGCGTATTTCCGACTGGGCTTCTCTCGACGGAGCGAAGGCGGCTTTGTGCTTACTCACCGCTAGGTATGAGGACGGCGCGGAGGACAGCTACTTCGTCCCTCTGGTGGTTAGCTCCGGGAAGAAAGCCGAGAGTATCCGGGAAACGTCACCGAACTCTATCGTTTCCGCCATTTCAACACCTGAAGGGGAAGGCGTGCTGCATGACTGCCTTCTCGACGAGGACCTCTCCGCAGCGTTGTCGAAGCTGATAGAGCAGGGCGTCGAAGTGCCAATGCGGCGTGGCCTTTTACGCGGAAAACCGGCAGCCACGAAGACCCAAGAGCGATCCGAGCGCCTCGGCGGGGCGCAGCGGTCTCCACATGATCAGGAGAATTGTTCCACTGGGTATAACGAAAATTTCATCCTGAAGCTGCTCCGCCGTTATGAAATGGGAACGAACCCCGAGGCTGAGGTTGGGGAATTCCTCAGCGGGCAACGGCGTTTCGACGCCATACTGCCTTTCGCGGGTTCTCTTGAATACGTTGCCGACGGGGCCGAACCGGCCACCTCTGCAGTTCTACAGTTTTTTGTCCAGAACGAAGGGGATGGTTGGACGTGGACTCTTGAAGAGCTGGATCGCTACTACGAACATTGCGCGCCTCTAACCTATCCGGATTCACGTCCTTTCGAGAAGAAGACCGATTTTTTCGCGTTGTCGGAGCAGCCCGTTCCCGCGTTAGGTCGTGAGCACGTCGCGATATATCTCGACGCGGCCTCCGCGCTGGGCCGGCGGACAGCTCAGATGCATCAAGCATTGTCGTCGATCGATAATCCGGCGTTCACGCCTCAGCCGGAAACTGCCGAGAATCTTCGCTTGATTTCGACGACATTTTGCGAGAATGCCACCCGAGCTTTCGACGCCCTTAAGGCAAGTGTGTCCCGACTTCCCGACGATGTGGCCGAAATCGCAGGACTGGCGTTGGGCCGGCGGAGATTTGTACTCGATTTTTTCAAGCAGTTAAATGGGAGGCAAATTGAGGTCCTCCGCATTCGAATCCATGGAAACTATCACCTCGGTACCGTCCTCCGGGCTAAGACCGATTACGTGATTATCGACTTCGAAGCCGACCCTTCTCTTTCGCTGGCCGAAAGACGAGCGAAACATTCGCCATTGATGGATGTGGCGACCATGCTACGCTCTTTCAGTTACGGCACTTATGCCTCGCTCATGAATTACACGGCCAGGCGGCCAGTGGATTTCGGGAGTCTCATTCCATGGGCGCGCTTATGCGAACATTCGGCGGCTGCAGCATTTCTTCACGCTTACCGGGAAGTCGCCGCGGGCGCGCGTTATCTCCCTAGAAATCCGGACGATTTCCGGCTCCTGCTGCAGGCTTACATCATGGATAGAGCCTTACGTGAGCTGCAAAGCGAATTGGGCGCCCGTCCTGCGTGGGCTCGAATTCCTTTGGAGGGGATCCTCTCGCTGTCGCTATAGATTAATGACGACGATGGGTCCGAGGAATAGAGATGGTGGAACTTAGCACGATTCCGGAACAAACCAAGCAACAAATCGAGCAGATTCGGACCGTCGACTTAGTGATTGGCCTGGTAGACGAAGACGCGGGGCAGACCATGACCCGCATCGCCGAAGTGGTCCGGGAAGGTTTGGCACGTCTCACCAAATCAGTCCGCGCGGTCGTGCTCCATCAGGATGCGGGCGCGAATGCGGGCACCGCTCTTCAAAATGGACTCGAGGACGAGTCGCTACGCTTCCTCTCGTATGCGCCGGCCCCGGCTCATCGGTCCATCATGTTGGTCGAGAGCATAGTTGCCGCCTATCGGAGTATTGGAGAGATCAGTCACAAGCTCGGTGCGAAAGCCTCCGTCGTCGTGGCATCGAGTCCCGAGGGGCTCACTGCGGAATGGATCTACGGCCTGGCCCAACCGATTCTGGAGCGAGATCTCGATCTGGCGGCTCCTTGTTATGCCCCGAATAAATTTGAAGGCCTGCTAAACAGTGCGATTCTCTATCCCACAAGCCGGGCCCTGTATGGAAAGCGCGTTGTAAATCCTCTCGGGCCAGACTTCGGTTTTTCCTCGCGTCTTCTGCAGTCGGTGTTGCTCGATTCCTGGGCTCGAGGTCCGGGAGCGCGCTTGCCTCTCGTTGCACCTGAGGCGGTCCTCAGAGGGCTGAAAGTATGCCAGGCCCACATCGGCAAAAGGATCTATCCACCGCTCGACTGGAAGAATCTGGATTCGATCCTCGCAGAGGTCCTGGATCCGTTCTTTCTCGGCATCGAGCGCGATGCTGCATTTTGGCAACACATCCGAAGCTCCGAACCTGTCCCGAGCTTCGGCGATTCTCTTCCCTGGACGGAAGAAAGTGTCCCTGTCGATACCAGACGTTTGCTGGAGCCGTTCAAACTCGGCTTTCGCAACCTCCGCGAGATCTGGAGCCTGGTGCTACCGCCTAGCGCACTTCTGGAATTGACTAAGGCAGATCGTCTGCCGCCGGAGCAATTTAGAATCCCGGATGAATTATGGACCAGTATTATTTACGATTTCGCTCTCGCGTACCATCTGCGGACGATAGGGCGAGATCACCTGCTCCGCGCGCTAACTCCCCTCTATCTCGGATGGAGCGCTTCCTACGCGATTGAGGTCGAAACCCTGGGTGGCGCAGCGGTGCAGCGGCGGTTGGAGCGCCTGTGTATCGCCTATGAGAACCGAAAACCGTATCTCGTCTCTCGCTGGCGATGGCCCGACCGCTTCAATCCCTGATAGTGCAAGAAAGGAATAGGCAATGTGGAATCAAATTCGACAAGCTTTGAACGAATCGACATCTCGTGTAATCAAGCAGATTGCCAATCTTTTGCCCGGGATCGCAGCGCTGATTGTCGCGCTGCTGGTGGCGGGGATTCTTGCCTGGATCATCACATTTCTGCTCCGGCGATCGCTACGCCGGATTCACTTCGACGAACGTTTGAGCACGTGGGGACTGCAAAGTCTCGCTCACTGGTCAGCGTCCGAGACGCCGACGGTTCTGGTGACGCGAGTCGTCTGGTGGATCATCATGCTGGTGGGTTTCCTGATTGGAATCTCCGCATTTGACGCCACGCTAACGCCACGATTCTTTGAACGCCTGTTCGGCTATCTGCCGAATGTATTCGCCGCCTTGATTCTATTGTTTGCGGGAAATATGGCGGCGCGGTTTCTTTCGCGAAGTGTGCTCATCGGCGCGGTAAACATGAACCTGCAATACGCACGCCTTTTGAGTGCCGGAGTGAAGTGGATGGTATTGGTGTTGACTCTGGCGATGGTCCTCGATCACCTCTCCATCGGCGGACACATCGTATATCTTGCGTTCGCGATCCTGTTTGGGGGAATTGTCCTGGCCCTGTCTATCGCGGTTGGGCTTGGCTCGAAAGACCTCATTAGCCGCTCGCTCGAGCGCGAGGCCTCTCGATCGAATGAAGAGATCGAGAGTCCCTTCCGTCATCTCTAAGCTTATGGCGAGACCAGGAATTCTAGAGCGTAAATGACGAAGCTGTCCCTCCGGACAAAGTTATGGAATTGGACTGGGTTTGCAAAGCGCGAAGATCAAGTCTCCATGCTGTTGAGCCTGGTCATTGGTGTGCTTGTGGGGCTCACAGTCGTTGCGTTCATTCTCCTGACTGGGCGTCTTGCCGCACGCATGTACCCGCCCGGCGGCGCAGCGTGGCGTCGCATTGCGGTTCCGGTTGCAGGAACGCTTGTTAGCGGATACCTGCTCTTTCGTTATTTCCCAAACGCGCGCGGGAGCGGTATTCCGCAGACAAAGTTCGCCCTCTTCATTCAAGAAGGGTATATCGGGCTGCGCACTGTTGTAGGCAAGTTTGTCTGTTGTTCAATTTCGCTGGCCAGCGGAATCGCGCTTGGACGAGAAGGCCCGTCTGTGCAGATCGGTGCAGGCATTGCCTCGGTTCTCGGCAGGTCCTTCGGGCTAAGCAAGGCAAATGTCAAGGCGCTAGTGCCGGTAGGTTGCTCGGCTGCGCTAGCTGCGGCCTTCAACACGCCGATCGCTGCTGTCCTGTTTTCGCTCGAGGAGATTCTAGGCGATCTGCACGCTCCCGTGCTCGGCTCCGTTGTCCTGAGTTCGGCAACTTCCTGGATGGTGCTGCACCTTGTTCTGGGAGATCAACCTTTGTTTCACACGCCTGCCTGGCAGCTTGTGAACCCGTTGGAATTTGGTATCTACGCCGTTCTGGGGCTGATCGGCGGCATCGCATCAGTCTGCTTTGTCAAGCTTCTCCTCAAGCTGCGTGTCTGGTTCAGAAGCCTTCCGGCGTCTAGTGTATGGCTTCAGCCGGTTGCCGGCGGGTTGTTGATCGGGCTGTTCGGTTTGTTCGTGCCCGAAGCTCTGGGAGTGGGATATGACTACGTCGATCACGTGCTGGGGGGCGATTTCTCCTGGAAGATCGTGGCCCTTCTCGCCGTGATGAAGATCATCGCAACCCCGGTATGCTATTCGTCTGGCAATGCGGGTGGCATTTTTGGCCCCAGCCTTTTTATCGGCGCCATGGTCGGCGGCACCGTCGGTAGCATCGCACACATCCTCTTGCCCAATGTGACCGCGAATCCTGGAGCTTATGCCCTGGTAGGGATGGGAGCCGCTTTCGCCGGTATTGTGCGCACGCCGCTCACCTCCGTAATCATGATCTTTGAAATGACGCGCGACTATTCGATCATCGTGCCGCTCATGATCTCGAATCTGATCAGCTTCTTTGTCTCGCAACAGCTTCAGCGCGAGCCGATTTATGAAGCGCTCGCTCTCCAGGAGGGCGTCTATCTTCCGACGGGCGAGTCGCGCGATGAGCTAACGGGAATCCGAGTAAGTGAGGTGATGCGCGGCGGGACGGAACCGCTGTCAATTGACGACACTGTGGATACCGCCAAGGTGCTCTTCGGCAAGGAGAAATGTACCTCTTGGCCGGTAGCCGATGAGGGCTCACTTCGAAGCATGATCAGCAGCCACCAAATAGAAACCGCAAGTCCTCCGGCGCGTATCATTCGGGATGTCGTCAAAAGCGACTGGCGTTACCCGCATGTCCACTCAGATCATCCTCTGAGCTACGCCTTGGAACAGATGCGAGACAGCAGCGTCGATGTCATACCGGTCGTAAGCCGCGCCAATATTCACGAGATGCGCGGCATCGTCACGTTGACCGGCATTCTGTCGATCTATGGAATCGGAGGCGTGCAGGGCGCAACCGTGACACGATGAGCGCAAAGGACGTCCCTCGCAAGACCGGGGAAGCTCGAAAGCTAGGAATCATCGTTGTTGTTGCCCTGGTAATTGCCGGCCTGGCGACTGTTGACCGCTTTTTGGCTGGCTTGCAGGATGCGGAAGTTCAGCGGACTGCTCGTCAATCCTACCGCGAGGGTCTTCGGCTCGCGCGCAACGGGAAGACAGGTGAGGCCATAGAAGCTTTTCGTAAGGCCCATGCCCTCGAGCGTGGAAACACGGAGTATGAGCTCGAACTGATCAAGGTTCTTACTGAAGCTGGAAAGTCAGATCAGGCCGAGTTGCTTATGCGCGAGGTGCTTGAACGGGAACCAAATGGTGGCCGAGCGAATTTGTTAGCCGCCCATGTCATGCTTGCGAAAGGCAGCAGTGACACGGCAGAATCCTACTACCACCGCGCGATCTATGGTGAATGGCCCGACAACGCGGACGCACACCGTATCTCTGTTCGCATGGAACTTGCCGATTTCCTTGCGGCAAGAGGAAAAAAGCAGGAGCTGTTAGCCGAGTTGCTGCCTTTGCAGGAACAATCGGGCAAAGACCCGGCCGCAGAACGGCGTATCGCCCAACTGTTTCTTGCAGCGGATTCGCCATCGCATGCCGCCAACGAGTATCGGGCGCTCATCAAACAGGATCCTCGCGACGCCTCTGCATATACCGGCCTCGGTGACGCCGAACTGAAACGGGGAGACTACCGGTCGGCCAGAGATGCGTTCCTGAGCGCGGCCGCTCGCAACCCTGCGGATCCTTCGATTCGATATCGGGTCGAGCTGTCGGGCACACTTAACGACCTAGATCCCACCGCACGTAGGCTTACTTCGGTTGAAAAGTATAGACGTAGCTTGCGAATCCTTGACCTGGCGCGATCGGAACTCGATGGATGCATTGCGAAGCATTCGGTGGCCGCTTCTGACAAAGCGCAACAATTTCTCACATCAGCAAACGACGTGATAAAACAGAAGGCTCCTGCCGCTATCACCAATGAACTTGCCGAACATGTTCTTGGTCTCGCTGATGAGACGTTTCAGGCTGGGGTCAAGCTCTGTGGCACACCGGAAGGCGATGATCCGCTACGCCTGATCATGCAGAAGGTCGCGCAGTAACCTCCCGAGATTAAAATCGAATCACCGCAGAAAGACGATGATCGCCGGCGTTCCTACGGGCGTGTACTGTCCTGTGAACGTAAGCCCTCCGGTTGCACGATTCACGCGGAAACAGGCTATGGCGTCACTTCTCTGATTGCATGAATAAAGGAATTGGCCGCTCGGATCGATGTTGAAGCTGCGCGGATAGTCCCCGCGCGTCCACTCTTCTCCGACGTAGGCCAACTTTCCATCAGGTGCAATCGAGAAGAACGCAATGCTGTCGTGCAGGCGATTTGCAGCGTAGAGAAATTTTCTATCGGAGGAGATCATCACCTCAGAGGTGAAATTTGTCCCACCGAATCCTTTGGGCAGCGTCGATAGCGTCTGCGTCGGATGCAACTTTCCGTGGGCGCCGTCGTACTCGAACGTAACTAGAGTAGAGCTCTCTTCCTGCAGCGCATAAACCCAACGTCCGCTTGGATGAAACATGAAATGACGAGGGCCATCGCCCGACGGAAGCGAAACAAACGGTGGGTCGTTGGGTGATAGTTTTCCCGAATCGGCGTCGAATTTCCACACATAGATTCGGTCCAGGCCCAGATCGGCTGCAAGGACAAAGCGGCCCGAGGGGTCTGCGTGGATCATATGGGCATGCGGCCGCTCATGGCCGCTGATCGCGAAGCTGCCTGTGGGTGCACTGGCCGCGTGCTCCGACCCGGTTTGTCCCTGATCGGTCTTGATATCGGTGGCCGGCCCGACTTCGCCGTTTGCACGGACGGGAAGGACCGCCACGGTGCCGCCAGCATAGTTCGCAACCAGAACGAACTTCCCGGAAGGATGAATGCTTAGATGCGCGGGCCCGGCCCCTCCGGAACTCACGGTGTTGAGGAGTTTCAAACGGCCACTTGCACGGTCCACCGCGATCGCGCTGACGGAACCGGAGTCGCTGCCGTCATAAGTGTTCGTTTCCTCCGCGGCATATAGGCGTGTTTGGGAGGCATTCAGAGCGAGCCACGCGGGGTTAAACGCGTCGGCCAACACCTCACGCTGCAACAGGGCGCCCGTTACTGCATCCATTTCGAACAGATAGATTCCCTGACCGCGCCCTTTACTGCCCTCCGGTCCCTGCGGCGAGCTGTAGGTTCCGACGTAGGCAAGGACGGGCCGGTTGGAAGCAGCAGCCTGATTCGCGCCTGGCATTGCCGGCGCTGTCAAAAGAGTGGAAACCGCCGTAACGAACGAACGGCGTGAAATGAAGTCAGGAGAGAATGTTGGCACGCAATGAGCTTATCCGATACTAATTCTTTCCAACATTTTCATGGTCTTTGATTATTGTGTGATTGGCGGAGGCATCGTCGGCGTGGCTACCGCCATGGCCTTGCTCGAGGCGCGTCCCGGCGCAAGTCTTGTCGTTCTCGAAAAGGAAAAAGCTCTGGCGACCCACCAGACGGGCCACAACAGCGGGGTCATCCACTCCGGTATCTACTATGCCCCCGGCAGTTTGAAAGCGGAGCTATGCCGCCGGGGCGCGCTGGCGACCAAGAGCTTCTGTCTCGAGCACGCCATTCCGTTTGAGGTTTGCGGCAAGCTGCTCGTCGCGACCAACTCTCTGGAGAACCAGCGGATGGATGCGCTGTTTGAGCGTGCGAAACAAAATCGCATCCAGGTCGAGCGGTTGGATGCCGCCGAGTTGAAGCGGCGCGAACCGAATATCGTCGGCCTTGGGGCACTGTTCGTTGATGCAACCGGTATCGTCAATTACAAGCGGATTTGCGAAGTGATGGCGGGTATCGTCCGTTCTGCGGGTGCGGCAATCGAATTTGGTTCTGAAGTCATCCGAATTGAGGAAACGGCGCAGCGCGTGACTGTCTCCGCTTACGACCGGCAATGGTTCGCAAAACAGCTCATCGTCTGCGGCGGCCTGCAATCGGACCGTCTCGCCAGGATCGCAGGCATGAAGACTACGCACCAGATTGTGCCCTTTCGAGGCGAATACTACCGGCTGCCAACAGATAGGAACGGCATTGTCCGGCACCTCATTTATCCGATTCCCGATCCCGATCTCCCTTTTCTGGGCGTCCATCTCACCCGTATGATCGACGGAGGCGTAACGGTAGGCCCGAACGCGGTGCTGGGTTTTGCGCGCGAAGGGTACCGCAAATTTTCGTTCCGCTTGCAGGATGTAGCCGAATACGGCAGGTTTGGCGGATTCTGGAAGACGATTGCGGCAAACCTGAAGTCAGGGATTCGTGAAATGCGCAATTCGCTCTGGAAGCGCGGCTATCTGGAGGAGTGCCGGAAGTATTGTCCGAGTCTCACGCTTGAGGATCTGCTCCCTGAACCCGCTGGAATCCGCGCGCAAGCGGTCTTGCAGGACGGTACTCTGGTGCATGACTTTCTGTTCGCTCAGACGGAAAGGATGCTCCATGTATGCAATGCGCCGTCTCCCGCGGCGACCTCCGCCATTCCGATCGGTCAGATGATCGCTGAAAGATGCTTAAACGGAGCAAAATAAACGCCCTCCGTGATCGTGAGCCAACCCCCCACACTCGGGGAGAATCGAAGTTGTGATGACCGGAGCGGCAGTGCTTCGAAAGCTCAGTCTGCCCTTCATGGCTGTGCTTGCGACGACCGCTCATGGCCAGTCAACCGGTGGCCCCGAAACCGTCGCAGTCCACAGCGGACCGAATATCCTGCACGCTCTGCTCTGGCGCCCTCAAGGCCGAGGACCATTTCCTGCGATCCTGCTGAATCACGGCAGTGGCCGAACCCGGGAAGAACTGAAACGGCTCGGACCGTATGAGACGCAGGCGAAGATACTCGGGCCGGTATTTGCCCGTCATGGCTACGTGTTTCTGTTTCTTTTTCGCCAAGGCGTCGGGTTATCCGCCGATCAGGGAACGAGCGCAGTCGACCTGATGGACAGCGAACTCGCCGCACATGGCCAGGCTGCTCGTAACGAGATACAGATCCAGTTACTGGAGGATAGGGAACTGGGGGACGCCGATGCTGGATTAACGTTCTTGCGGGGACTTCCCGAGGTCGATTCGCGCAATGTGGCAGTGGTGGGACATTCGTTCGGAGGTTCACTTACTCTACTTGAAGCGGAGCAAGAGCCTGACCTGCGGACGGTAGTCATCTTCTCTGTTGCCGGCTATAGCTGGGACCGGTCGCCGGAGCTGCGAACCCGCCTGCTCAATGCAATGGCACACATTCGAGCCCCGGCCTTCTTCATTCATGCCGCGAACGATTATTCCATCAATTCTGGCAAGGCACTGGATGCACGGCTGGAGCAGCTTGGCAAACCGCATCGCTTGAAAATCTATCCGCCATTTGGCCATACGCCCGACGACGGACACAGCTTCGCCCTCTTTGGCGTGAGCATCTGGGAAGGTGACGTGTTTGAGTTCTTAGACGAACACATGCGGAGGTGAGCCAGTGCGTCGAGCCGACGCATTTAAGTTAAAGATTTCACAAGCCAGGAGCTAAGCCTATCCCTGCAGCAGGTAGGGCCGCATCATTTCATTGTCTTCGTGTTCGAGCATATGGCAATGCCAGACGAACTTTCCGGGCGTCCCCTTGAACGGGATGATGACCCGGGTCACCTGGCCGGGAGGACACAAGATGGTATCCTTCCAGCCGCTCTCTTCGGGCGCCGCGGGAATGGCTTGGCGGGTATAGACGACTTCGGAAGTACGCTCGTGCCGGCGTACGTCGAAACGGCGGCGATCCAGCGATTGAAAATGGATCGCGTGCAGATGAATCGGGTGAGCGTCAATGGTGGGATTGACGAATTCCCAGATTTCCGTACTGCCGTTCAAGGGATCCTCCGTGATCGGATCCGAAAACCGCATTCCGTTGAGCAGGACGCGATGAAGGCGCGCGTCCGCGGTCATATACTCCCGGAGCGTATGACGCCGCGTTTTGACAGCGGCGCTCTCTTGAAGACGTGGTATATCCGCCAACCTGGTTGGAATTTCGCTGGTATCGGCTATGGCTGCCAGTGGCCGACGTACCCGGAACTGCATGAGAAAGCGCGGTGATAGAGTGCCCCCGGACGGATAAGGGGCCGGCGCATGATTCATGAGAGTCAGGCGATGGCCTTCCCGTCCGCTAAAATCGACAATGACATCGGCGCGTTCTGCAGGCGCGAGCAGAAGACGATTCAATGTGACCGGCCCGGCCAGGAGGCCGCCATCACTGCCGATCTGCACAAATGGCTGCTCCGGGACAAATGAGAGCTCGTACACGCGCGAATTCGAGGCATTGAGCATTCGGAACCGGTATCGTCTTGGCTCCACGTTCAGGAAGGGCCAAACCCGCCCATTCACCAGCACGTGCGTTCCAAAAAATTCGGGAACCCAAGGCGCATCGGTAGCAGGCCCGACTGGATAGGCCAATTGGCCTCGGGCGTCCAACGTTCGGTCTTGTATGGCTAATGGAATGTCATAAGGGCCTGAGGGTAATCGAAGCTGATCTTCTTCGGGATCTCGGATCAAGTAGAAACCAGCCAGGCCCATCATATTGTTCAGCCGTGTAATGCCCATGGCATGGTCGTGATAGAAGAGTGTCGCGGCCGGCTGCTGGTTGGGATAAACAGTCTTCTGCGCGGCTCCCGGAGTGACCCAGTCATCAGGGTACCCATCGCTGTCGGGTGCTACATGTCCCCCGTGCAGATGAACGACGGCGCGTACTTCGGGGACATCGGTACCTGCGCCGGAAAGATTGTGATCGACAGCCAGGCGATGCTGCGACGGCAGCTGGTTGCGCCATTCGACATGGACGGTGCAGCCGCGGCGGACTGCGATGGTAGGGCCGGGCATCGACCCTTCGTATCCCCAGAAGGTGGTGGGCGGGAGATCGCGATGAACCTTTTGCTGGAATTCCGACATACCGATCGCGTAGCGCTGTGATTCGAGACCGTCAACGGTGGGCGTCAAAATGCGCGGTACGGGCAGGGGATCTACGAATGGCTCCAACCACACGCCGCTCAGCGTGTTCGGTCCAGCTTCATCTGACTGCGCCGCCAGATAGCTAGGGAGGAGTGCCGCACCGGCGAAGCCGCATCCGGCGAGGATCTGTCTGCGTGTGAGCTTCATTTAAGAATTGAGGGCAGGGCGGCCAACTCACGTACGTCACAGCAGGCTGGGACGTACGCCTGTGAGGCGCTGCAGGGCTGCACGCCGGCCGGCGAGAAGACTTTCGCGAATGCGTCCAGTGCGAGCCGCGTAGAGACGTCGATCCCAACGGAGGCTTCGTCCGGCGGCAAATTTGCCGATCCGATTGTGCGTTTGGCGCAAAGCGCTACTGCCAGGGCGGCTGATGGCAGCTGTACGACAGCCCAAGCCCCGTTAGGCGCGACCGCCACTGCCCGGGCGTCACCTTGGCCCAGGCGATTCAGATTCGACAGCTTCTTCCCATGGTCCGAGATCTCGGCCAGCAAGGCGTCGTCCCCGCTACTCCCGGCCACGAACACATTCCCGCCAGCGTCGAGCGCAAGCGCAGCCAGGTCGGTGTTGTTGACCAAGGCGCTCCATTGCATAGCCGAGCCGGCAGGGTCGAGTGCGGCGACGAAGCCCAGCGCGGCCGTTTTTCCGGGAAGGCCTTTGTCATTCACGTCGAAGCGGGACTGATGTGGAAAATCCACGGATGAAGTGTTACCAACGACGTACGCGCTGCCTGACGAATCGACCCGTAGTCCGGCAATCTGGTTGTCTGCGTCGGCCAGATAAGTGAGATAAACGGGCGCTGTGGAGGTGGGCTTGGAGGCGTCGAGCAGCAGCACGAATCCGTGCGGCCGTGACAGATCCTGAACCCGCGGTTTCAAGGCACCCTGTGTGCCGGCGAGACAGGCGGTCGTATTACCCGCGACCCAGACACGCCCCCGTTCGTCGGCGGCTATTCCGGAAACAGAGAGGGAACCTGGCCCGCACGCGGGAACAACAGAGTCATAGACAACGCTCCGGTCGGGCGCGTACTTTCTTACTTCCAAACCACCGAACAGGTGCAAGGCAATGTATACGTTGCCTTGGACGTCCACTGCGACCGCATCCGCGACATCCGCTTCGAGACTCTTCAGATTACGCGCATAGAGGTTCACATAAGAGGGATAGGCGTCAAGGAAAGCTTTGTCCAGTGTCCAATGGAGCGGCGTTCTGATGCTGGAATAGCAACTGGTAAAGGTCTCCACTCTGCTCAGCGGCTCGCAGAATCCCGCTGTGGCAAATGGACGAAATTGAAGATCCTTGACCTCCGTGGAACCGACTCCCGAAACCGTCAGGCGCAGAGTGTGCGAGCCCGAATCGAAGGGAGCAAGCAGATTGACCTCTATGGATAGCTGCTCCGTGGCGGTAGCAAGACGGTTATCGTAAATCACCTGGTTGTCCAGGAAAACGCTGTAGTGCCGTGTATTGCCGCCACTGGGAGCGTTGGCTTGCGCGCTCAGATGAAACAGCGCAGGCACAACGGCGTCGGCCGGATTCTCAGACGGACTCGGATTACAGATAAACGCGCCCGGTTTCGTGTGTTGCAAACCGCAAGACGTCTGCGCAGCCGCGGCGCCGGCCAAGTTCACCAACACCGCGAATCCCAGGCCGAAAGAGCTGAGTTTCATCAGATAGGTCTAACGACCTATCTGATCACATCGGGCGAGGCGGCGCTATTCACTCAAGGTGAAGTGGACCAGGACGTCCGTGAGAACCTGAATGGGCTCTCCATTGAGCAGCGTCGGCCGATATCGCCACTGCCGTACGGCTTCGAGTGAAGCCTGTGACAGATCGTTGCTTGGTGAAGAAGCGACGGTGATCTCGCCCGGCGTGCCGTCCTTCAAAATCACCATTTTGAGTTCAACGACGCCTTGTACATGAGCTGATTTGGCCGCTGCCGGGTAAACGGGTTGAACCTTGCGAATCAGGTTTGCCTGCGCGACATCGCCCTTGACCTGAATCCGGTCAGGAGCGAATGGTTGCGAGAGCCGGGTAGTCTCCGCTCCGGCGGTTTGAGACTCTTCGCGACGAGCCTGCTGCATGACCAGACCGCGTTCAATATTGGACCCGGCTGCTACTGTGAATTCGCGAAGCACTTCGGTAAATCCGGGTTTTTCGACCCGGAGAATGTACTGGCCTGCACCGAGATCACCAAACGAAAACTTGCCGTCGGGGCCGGAGGTCCGGTCGAGATCGACGGAGGTTTCCGCGCTATGCAGGATGAGTTTGGCATCGGGAAGCGGCACTCCTGTGGCATCGAATAGTGAACCTGAGATTGTCGCGGCAGAAAGGGTCGCGGACGTAAGAAGTCCGGACAAAAACGTTTTTCTCATAAAGACTCCTTTGTGGGACACATTTTTTTGAAGAGTAAGCGCTGGGGCAGTTAGGGCAACAACAGCCACAAGACTTACAGGAACAATCCGTTGAAGGATGGACCCGGTCCTGGCTTGAGGAGCAAGGATGCGAACCAGCCTAGGCTCCAGTTCTCCGTTCCGCGCCATGCAAAGCGCGGTTCGCAATAGTCGGGCCGGACGATTACCGCGAGCGATTTCGACCAGTTCCGTGGCGTAGTCCGACGGGCGTATGCCAGTTGCGAGGACCTGCGCGTCGCAGGCGTGCTCGCTTTCTTCCCGCAGCCTGCGACGCGCCATCCATGCGAGCGGCTGAAACCACCAGCCTGCGGAGACGGCGGTGGCGAAGAGTTGCCAGGCGACATCCTTGCGCCGCAAATGCGTGAATTCGTGCACAAGGACAACACGCTTCCGGATATCAGTCCAGCGGAGGCATTCTGCGGGCAGAACGACCACGGGACGAAGTAACCCGAAGGCCAGGGGCGTCATTTTTCCCGGCATGATCATCAGGCGCGGAGTACCTATCTGTAGCTCGCGGGCGACTTCATGGGCCAGAGCCTCCCAGGATTCTTCACGCAAGGGTTTGGCGTCGTGCAACGCGCGAATAAGAAGCACCCGGCCGGTAATGGGAGAGAGCAAGGCCAGGGTTGTTCCGGTAAGCCAGAGCAGCAGGGGCAAGCTTGTGATGGGCGAGGTGCGATGACCGGGTGTTGCCGGACGCCCAATCTGAAAGCCTGTGCTTACAGTCACGCTCGCTCGGGTTGGCCCGCCCCAAAGGGCTCCCAGATGGATAGGCGGAAGAGTATCCGACAGGAGCGGCAGCATAGCAAGCACTCCGAACCCGGCCAGGACAATCGCGTGCCGGTATCGGGCGGCCAATGGTTTTGCCAATTGGCGGATGCCTTCGATCGACGCAAGCAATAGGGCGGATCGGATGAATAGCTCCCCGTAAGAAGTCCAGTTCATCAGCGGCCTTCTTGTCTGGCTTTTTCGATCAAAGCGGACAGGCGTTCGTAGTCCTTGTCCGAGAGCCGCTGGGCGGAAACGTCGAGCAGTGTCGCTACGGCCTGCTCGGCCGACCCGTCGAAGAATGTATCGAGAAGATGCGCTACCGCCGAACGGCTCGCCTTTTCCCGTGGCACTACAGGCAGGTAGACGTATCGGAGGTTCTTTTCCCGATGACGCACATGCCCTTTCTCTTCAAGGACACGGAGAAGGCCGCGAACGGCCGAGTAGCTCGGAGGGTCGGATAGGCGAGCATGGATTTCGGCCGCGGTGGCTTGGCCGGAACGGTAAAGAATGTCCATCATTTCCCGTTCCCGCCGGCTCAGTGGCTGCTCAGAAAATAGCATCTTGCTAAAAAATTAGCACCACGCGGAGATCCTGTCAATAAGAATTTCACCTTCTCAGAAAAAGCGGATTTGCAATTGGCATGCACACGTGTGCATAATGGGAAAAGGACAGATTTAAATGGAAGCCGCAGTAATGATAGACGCTCCCCTGAAGGAGCTGGATGAATGGGATGATTTCGTAGCCGCGCGGTACCAACCCGGCAAGTCGCAGGAGCAATTCCGCAACTATGCGACGGAAGCAAATCCGGCGGTTACGGAATTTTACCGGCAAAACCACGCTTACCAGACGCTTGACTTTGTTCTGAAGAAGAAAGCCGAGTATTGCGGCCTAGCGCGCGAGAAAAAAAGTATCTGGGAGATGGCCGAGTATCTCAACACGCTGGTGGACGACAGCGATCCGGATACAGACCTGACGCAAATTGAGCACCTCCTGCAAACCTCGGAAGCAATTCGCAAAGATGGGCACCCGCGCTGGTTTGTGCTTGCCGGACTGGTCCACGATCTCGGAAAGGTGTTGTGCCTTTACGGCGAGCCGCAATGGGCGGTGGTAGGCGATACGTTCCCGGTTGGCTGTGCATACTCAGATCAGATCGTCTTCCCGGAATTTTTCACGGCCAACCCGGATAGCAGGATTTCCGAATACCAAACAGCGCTGGGGATCTACAAGCCACATTGCGGTCTGGATAACGTGCACCTGTCATGGGGCCACGACGAGTACATCTATACCGTGACGAAGGAGTATCTGCCCGAACCGGCTCAATACATGCTCCGCTACCACTCGTTCTATGCGGCGCATCGTCATGGCGCTTACCGCCACCTGATGACGAAGCACGACGAGCAGATGCTCGCTTGGGTTCGTGCGTTCAACCCGTATGATCTGTATTCGAAGGGCCGGGCGCGACCGAACTGGAAAGAAATCAAGCCTTATTACGAGGATTTGGTCGCCGAATTTTTCCCTGACCAGATTGATTGGTAAAGGGCCGGGCCGTAGATTTGCGTACCACCAGCTCGCCCTTGATGAGCTGAATCTTCTTAGACTCCTGGCCGTTCAGCAAGGCGACCAGGAGTTCCATAGCGCGCCGGCCTAACTCCTGCAGTGGCTGCCGGACCGTAGTGAGCGACGGTTGCAGCATCGCAGCGAAGAAAAGATCATCGAATCCGGTGACGGACAACTCATCCGGCACGCGCAGATCCCGAGCCAGGGCTGCATTCAGCACGCCCAGCGCCGACATGTCGTTGTAGCAAAAGATGGCAGTGGGCCGGGGCTTCAAGGCAAGCAGCCCGAGAGCTCTGTCCCTGGCGGCTTCCGGCTTGCCGTCCCCGCGCACGACACATTCTGACCGCAGCCGGAGACCGGCGCGAGTGATCTCGTCGGTGAGGCCGCGGAATCGTTCCGTGTCGGACTCGAGCCCCGATTTATCACCGATGTAAGCCACGTCGGTGTGTCCTAGTTCAACAAGATGACGGGCTGCCTGTCTTGCACCATCGATGTTATCGATGCTGACAGAGTGTACGAACTCGCCTGGGTGCTGATTGTTGAGAAGGACGACCGGTATCTCCATATCGGAAAGCATCGGCAAGTAAAGCGCACCGACCCGGGAGGAAGCAACCACGATTCCGTCCACACGCCGCTCCCGAAAAGAGCGCACCATGGCCATCTCGTGCTCTGGATTCGCCTGGGAGGTCGTAAGGATGACGGAGTATCCGTGAGCGTTTGCCACCTCTTCGATACCGGCCACCACCTCGCCATTGAATGGGTCGGCGATGCTGGTCACGACAATACCGATCGCTTCCGTTCTGCGCGTGACGAGACTGCGGCCGGCGGCGCTCGCGCGGTACCCTAACTTGTCGGCGATTTTCTTGATGCGTTGAGCGGTGCCTGAAGGAATCAGTGGGTTACCCCGGAGAGCGCGCGAGACAGTAGAGTGTGAAACTCCCGCGATGCGAGCGATGTCCTTTATGGAAGTTGCCATCGGAACGCTACAATGACCTTCTTCATGGTGTCAAATACGATTCGATTTTGTGTTGTCCTGACGGCCTTTACGAGTGGTCTGGTAGTGCAAGGGCAGCATATGGAGTTACTACGCAGTGCGCGCCCCGTGCTTGACGCCCACAATTGCTATCCCTACGAAGGCCGCTGGGCGGATCGGGTCGACCGGGCGCTGTCAACGGGATTTCCGGTTGCAATCGAGCAAGATCTCGCGTGGTACGTCGATCCCACAACAAGCAAGGGACGGATTGTGGTTAGTCATACGCCGCACACCACGGGGGCTGAACCCACACTGCGAGATTATTTTTTCGAACGAGTGCGGCCGTTAGTGCAAAAAGCGCTTCAAGAAAATCGTCGTGAAACCTGGCCGCA
>Ga0126381_100002911_pt1 | contig 18603 bp, 9 predicted proteins | sample PanSoiMetPlot_28_FD_96465 | JGI IMG/M metagenome (GOLD analysis project Ga0126381, IMG submission 96465) | Tropical forest soil microbial communities from Panama - MetaG Plot_28 | ecosystem: Environmental > Terrestrial > Soil > Tropical forest > Bulk soil | place: Panama | collected 2016-02-17
CAATCCCGCGATCCGCGCCTTCTTTGAAAAGATCCTGGCAATCACGAATGAGGAAGTATTTCACACGGGGCATTGGTCGCTACTGCCCGTTTCCGCTGAAGGCGACGATACAGCCGGGAATCTCGCGGTTTATCAGTGGCGATCCGCGACAGCGTTGAAAATCATTGCGGTAAATGTCGTCGGCGCCGCCTCGCAAGGCCGTGTGCGAATGGACGAGAACATCTCACCCTCAATTCAATACGACTTCCACGACGAACGGCACGACGTTCATTACTCGCGAGCCGGCCAGGAACTGCGCACTATCGGCCTCTTCGTTCGTCGCGAGGCGTTTGATGCGCACCTCTTCAACATCACCCCGGTTTAACACCAAAACTCTCGCGCGCGCCGGCGCTGTCTATTGCACCGTGAACGGAATCGGCGCCGTACTTGTAGTCACACCGTTCACCGTGGCTGTAAACATCACCGTATAATTCCCCGGCTGCGTAGCCCCGTTCGGTCCCTTTGGTGGACTTGCGCACGACGCTCCGCCAATTGCCATCAACACGAGAATCACAAACGACACCGCCCAGCGCGGGCTGCGCTTCCACATCCACAAAACGCTTCCCAACACGAAGCTGAGCAATAGCACTGTGAAACCGCCGCCGAGTCCCCCGGGCGCCGGTACCGATCCCGTGGTTGTAGCTCCTTTGCAGAACGTATTCAGCACGATCGCCACGTCCGTCGGCCCGTTCGGTGTCAAAGTCACCGTTGCCGGATCGGGCGCGCATGTGATCGTCGGAGAAGACGTCGAGCAGCCGAAGTTCACCGTTCCGCTGAAGCCTGGCGTAGACGTCAGCACAATCCCGATCGCGAGTGTCCCTCCCGGCGGCACCGGCGGGAAAGTCCCACCAGCAGGAGGCGTCACGGAAATCGAAATCGGCGAATTCGAGACCGTCAGCAATGTCGAACCCGTCACTTCGTTTAACGTCGCTGAGATCGTCGTCGTTAAACCTGCGGTGCCTCCCACCGTCACCAGACCAGTTGTGCTAATCGTCGCCGCTTCCATGTTGGACGACGCCCACGTAACAGTCGAGGTGATGTCCTTGGTGCTGTTGTCCGAGAAAGTGCCCGTAGCCGTGAATTGCACCGATGAATTAATCGGCTCCGTCGGATTCGCCGGCGTCACCGCAATCGACTTCAAGGTCGCCGCGGCCGCCGTAAACGTCGCGGTGACGGTCTCCGCCGATCCTGGCATCGTAAATGAACAGGTTGCGCCGGCCACCGTGCACGAAGTTGGCGCGCCATTCCATGCCCCGAATGTCGAACCGTTCGTCCCGGCCTCCGTCAATACCACCTGAGTGCCGGCAGGCAGGCTCATTATGCATCCATTCGCGGAGCCGCTCGTGCAGTTGATCCCATTGCCTGTCACAGTTCCCGTGCCGGTCCCCGCGGTCTGCACGGTCAACTGAACCCCGGTGGCCGTGCTCACGTTGATAGTTCCGGACACGCCCGTGATCGATGCCGTCACCGTATCCGTCGCGGTGATTGTCTGATTGCCGGCGGTATTGAGCGTCGCCGAGAATGTCCCCACTCCATTGGCCAGCGTCGAGTTCGCCGGCAATGCCGCTGCCCCGTCGCTGCTGGTGAAGTGAACTGTTCCCGTGTAGCTAGTCGCGGTCACGTTGGACGCATCGAGCGCCGTCACTGTGAAACTGATCGGTGTCCCGGGTGCCGCGGTTGACGGCGCGGTCACAGAGAAGTGCGTCGCCGCTCCCGCGCTAACGATGACGGTAGAGTCCGTAGTATTCGCCGGCGCTGAGCCTCCACCGGTCACACCTGCTGCGTTCACTTGAGGTGATGTGGCATCCGTCGCGACATTGACGGTGACTGTTATCGCAGGGTAGCTTGCACCTCCAGCGAGAACGTCCGACCTTGTGCAAACGTTGGCTGGGTTCGAGCCACCGCAAGTCCAGCCCGTACCTGCCATGGACACGAGGGTAAGCCCGGGGGGAGCGGTCTCAGTCACCGTGACTGCGGCCGCGCCAGTAGCGATCACATTAAAATTCACCGTGTAAGTGCCCAAGTTGTCGCCGTACGCTCCAGGCGCACCGACGTAACCCGGTGCATCGCTGATGCCAAGCCAGAGCTGTGTGGCTCCGGCTGGAACGATGAAGGTCTGCAGGGTTCCCGTGCCGTTTCCAGTCAGGCCGTCGCCAATGAAGAACACTTGGTCAAGTAGCGGGGAAAGCGAGGTAAAGGCGATACCAAGTCCCGTGCTCGTGAAGTTCAACGCGGCCGGAGCAGCTCCTGCCGGCCCGCCTGCGGGAACAAACAGGCCGACCAGATAGCCTGCGCCAGGCGCTGTCATACCCGAAATGCTGCTCGTCCCCGTGTTCGAGGAAGTCGCCGGCACGGCCCCCACACCATCCGGATCGTTGGGATTGTCTCCAGTGCCATGGTTCAAGATGATGCAACCCTCGCTCGACGCGCATCCCGTCGTGATAGAACCTGTAACGCTGTTGAACACAACGGAAGTGGCGCCCGAAGGCAAGGTGATCATCGTCGGAGCCGTGCTACCGGCGCCGGTAGCATAGATCGAGCCTGTCGATTGGACAGTGGCCGTGCTCACTCCCCCGCCGCTCGTGGGTCCGCTACCAGCATTCATCACGACCAGGCTATATTGCGCCCCTTGCTGGCCTTGCGTGAAGTTGCCGACGTGAGTTTTCGAAATGTTCAGCACCGGACCCGGACCAACACTCGCCACCGTAATCGTCCCGGACGTTCCGGTAATCGACGCAGTCACGGTGTCTGTCGCCGTGATTGTCTGCGCCCCCGCCGTCTTCAACGTCGCTGAAAATGTGCCTACTCCGTTTGTCAGCGTGGAGTTTGCTGGCAACACCGCCGCAACGTCGCTGCTCGTGAAATGCACGGTCCCCGTGTAACTGGTCGCCGTGGCATTCGCGGCCGTGAGTGCTGTCACTGTGATGTTGAGCGGTGTCCCCGCCGTCGCTGTCGCCGGCCCGCTCACCATGAAGTGTGTCGTCGGTGCCGTTCCGACATTCGTCGTCACGCTCGCCGAATTGTTACTCGGATTGGGATCCGGCGAAGTGGCGCTTACCGTGGCGGTGTTCGTCAGACTCCCGGCCGATGTGGGCGTCACGTTGTAGCTGATTTGCGTGCTGGCTCCATTTGCCAACGTGCCGACATTGCACGAGAGTCTGGTCTGGCCGGTTCCGACGTTAATATCCTCAGTGCACGACGCCGACGAGACGACCATGTTTGGCATCAGAGTTCCCGGCACTGGATCCGTCATCACGACGCCCGTCGCACCCTGCGGGCCGTTGTTTTTCACCGTGATCACGTAAGAGAGAGTGGCTCCTGGCGCCACGCTGGCCGGAGCCGTAATCGTTACGGCAACGTCCGCTCCCGTCGCGCCAGACACGGTAACCGTACCCGAAGTTCCTGTAATTGAACTTGTGACGGTATCAGTCGCCGTAATCGTCTGCGACCCAGCTGTGTTCAACGTAGCGGAAAAAGTTCCCACCCCATTGGTTAGCGTCGAGTTCGCCTGCAACACCGCTTGCGCGTCGCTGCTCGTGAAATGCACCGTTCCCGCATAGGTTGTCACCGTCGCGTTCGACGCATCCAGCGCCGTCACCGTAGCGGTGAATGCGGTTCCCGACGTCGCATTCGCCGGCGCCGACACAGAAAAGTGCGTCGCCACCGCTCCGGCTGTTACCGTCAGCGCTCCCGTATTCAATACGGTCACGTTGTTTAAAGCCGGCGTCACCTGAGTTGTGCCGACGGCAGTACCGGTCGCAAGCCCCGGACTCGTCGTGCTCATCGTCGCAAAACCCGCGGGCACCGCCGTCCATGTCACCAGGCTGGTGATGTCCTTCTCCGTTCCGTCGTTGAAGTTTCCGATGGCGCGGAATTGCTGAGTCTGTCCCACGGTGATCGACGCGCTCGTGGGAGCCACCGCAATCGATTGCAATGTTGCGTTTGCGCCGGTCCCCAGCGAAAACACAATCACGTCGTCCTCGGGAATCGCCACCCCCTGGTTGCTGCAACTGGAGCACGTAGTCTGGAAACCGTTCACCGTCGTCGTCGGATTCGTATTCGCGAAAAACCCTCCGGGCGCGTTTGACTCACCGGCCGCATACACCGTGTGATTCGCATCGACGGCGACGGCATTGATCCGGTCATCCTCCAAAAGCTGAGGCGTAGGAGTGACTGTGATTGCTGCGGGCGGATTGGCCCCGCCGATGTACGTCGAAAACACTAGAGTCGCGTTGAATGGTGCCTGAGCAGGAGTCGGTACTCTCAAAATCGAGAGAAACCCATCCGGGCTCTGCGTACCATTGACCACCGCTCCCACATACGGCTGAATGGGATTCATTGTTGGAAAATCCGTCGGAGAATCAGTGCGGCCGCCGAGGATGATCCGGTAGTTCGTAGGATCCCCTGCGTCGTACGTCACAGCGCCCACAATGTCGTCTCCACCGGTTCCGCCGAAGTACGTCCCGCACTGCAGGCTCGCCGCTCCCGTTTGTAACGTATTGATGAGGACCAGAAAACCAGTCATCCCGTTACCCTTCGCATTGTTTTGCGACTGGAAGGCGTTCTTGAGTGGAATGTCTCCATTGGCTGTGTTGGAAGTCGTCGAGCCTACGATCGCCACGACGCCGTTCCCAAGATCAAAGGATCCGTTCCCAGCCCGGGTTTCTCCACCGCCCGCGAAATACGTGGCATACAATAGCTGGTTCACCCCCACCAGGCTGGGGTTCAGCTTCATCGCAAACGTGTCTTTCGTGCCTTTAAGGGTCGTCTGGAAACCATTGGCCAAGCTCGTACCGCCTGGACCCAGGTTGAACGCTGTCGATGAAACTGTGTTTCCGCCCGCCAGGATATTTCCCGAAGCATCTTCAAAGGCCCCGCATCCCACCCCGTCTCCGGATGTGCTGCCTCCCCCGACATTCAGGTATGTCAAGTAATTGATACTCAAATCCGCGCGATTCAGGACGGTCACAAAGCAATCGTCAAACGGCGCCGGCGTAGCGCCGTTGTTGAAGGTGTTGACGTAAGCGTTTTTTGTCGGCAGATTCGTAGCCTGCGTCTCGCCTGTCAGGATCACGTTTCCGCTGGCATTGACTGCGATAAAACCTCCTCCGAGATTCTGGTTCCCGCCTAGAACCGCAGCCTTGTCTATGGCTGCACCGCTTGGCATCATTCGTACCGCAACGGTGGCAAGGCCATCGCTCGTCCCCGTAGGATCCGTCACCGGATTCAGCACGGTTGCGCCTGGAAAGTTACTGCAGTTCGTTTCTCCTCCCAGCACGGGCACAATGCTCGCGGCCCCTTGCGACTTGTCCAGCGTCAGCCAGACGATCGCACTCGCGCAACCTTTCTGTGTGTTCAACGCTGGAATATTGCCGCCAATGAACGTCAGATAGACCAGCGACGCCGCTCCAGTAGCCGTCGGATCGATCTTCGCCACAAATCCCACTTCTTCCACTATGGGTGCGGTCGTTGAGGTGCCGAATCCGATTACCGTTTTCGGCTCCGTGAACGTTGTGGAGTCCGTCGTGAATCCGCCCAGGTATAGCTTGGGGCTGCCCGGAGTGCTGACGTCTACCGCAAGGCCGCCCGACACATCGTCGCCGGCTCCACCGAGAAACGACGAAAAACCGACCGCCGGATCAATCACTAACTCCTGGCTGTGATCATAGGCGCCAAGCCGGAACGCGACCTCGTTCTTTCCTCTCTTTACGAAGCTGCCATCAATCGGGCGTCGCTCGGCGGCAATTGTCTGGTAGATCACCGGCTTGTGCATCACGAAATCAGAATCCGCTGCGTGCAACACCAGGTCACCGTGCCGGTCAATCTCCATCCGTGCAGCCCCACGGATTCGGAAAGCGATCTTCGACGGGTCGGCTCCCGGCGCGACCACAAAATCGTATTCCAGCTCTTTCTGGTCTCCGTGAAAAACCAGATCCACGCCGGGATACACCTGCCTTGTCTGCACTTTCGAATAAAGCGGGACATTCGTTTGCCAGCGTGAGGAATCGTTTCCGATCAGGTAGTTCACTTTGCCGGGGAGTTCATTAACTCCCTTCATCGCCGGTGCGGAATTCGCTCCCACCAGCTGCATGCGTATCACGCTTCCGCCAGTGCTCTTTACCACGCTCCGTGGAGTTTCAAAAGGTGCAAACGCATTCGGCCGCGCGGAAACCTGCGTCTTCGATTCGGCAAGCACCGTCTCCGTCGGCGTCAGCAGCAGCGTGTAGCCTTTGCTTCGCGACAGGAACCGAACGTGCGAATCCGTCTGCCCCTGATTGGCCTCGAAGAAGAGCGGAAGGTGAATCGCCTTCGGCGCTGCGCTTGCGTTCGCCGCACCCGGCGTCTGCGCTTTCGTCGCAGTCACTGCAAACAACATCAAAAATCCAACCAATACGAGGGCGGGCCTTCGCATCTTGAGACCTCTCATGATTTGAATTCGCCGGATTTCACCAGAGAAAGCCGTCACTACTGAGGGTGGGAAGGATTCGATTACTACGTGCGTAAGCGGTTAGACCCGAGCCATAGTTAAGAAAATCTTTGCACATGATTAGTACATTGTTTCATTCTGCAACTGCGCAGAATGACCGCCACCCCACCCCTATCATACTGATCCTGTGAGACTTGGCCCCTCTTACAGTTGATTGTCGTAAGATTTTGAGCTAAGCGCTCAGGCTTACTCTTGCAAGCCGAAACCCACGGCACCGTGACTCTCGCCACCGGCACCGGATCTCGGCTCTCGGCTCCGAAAACGCCCGCAATCGCGGCTAGTTAACGACGAAGTTTACTGCCGGTGCAGATACCGTCTGTCCGTTAAACGTCGCAGTTATAAATAGCTGGTAGTTCCCCGGCAACGTCACGCCGTTCGGGTTTCGCGGCAGCGAGCTGCACGCTACGCCTCCAAGTGCAATCAGCACGAACAACGCAAACGACACCGCCCAGCGCGGGTTCCGCCGGTAGATCCACACCGTTCCCGCCAGCATCGCCGACAACAACAGCAGCCCGATTCCGCCGCCAAATCCGCCCGGCGGAACCATGTGCCCCGTGGTTACCGGTCCCTTGCAGAAGGTGTTCACCACGATCGCCACTTGCAGCGGCCCGTTGGCCGAAAGCGTCACAGACGGCGGTTGAGGCGAACAGGTAATCGTCGGCGACGATGTGGTGCAGCCGAACGTCACCGTCCCCGTCGTGCCCGGAATCGCGGTCAGTATCACCCCTACAGGCAGCGTTCCCCCCGGTGCCACGGGACCAAACACTCCGCCGGGAGGCGGATTAATCGTCAGTGTAAAGGGAACGTTGGAAACGGTCAGCTGGGCAGTCCCAGAAATTCCCGCGTCCGTCGCCGTGATTGTGATGGGCCCGCCCACTCCCACGCCCTTCGCAATCCCCGTGCCCGCACCCACCGTCGCAACCTCCATGTTCGACGAACTCCATGTGGATTGCGTGGTCACGTCCTTTGTCGAATTATCCGAGAACGTTCCTGTTGCCGTGAACGCCTGCGTCCCGCCCACAGAGATGTTTGCCATGCTGGGCGTCACCGCAATCGATTTCAGCGTCGGACCGCTGGTCACCGTAAGTTGCGCTGTGCCCTTAACCGTTCCGTCCGTAGCTGTGATCGTCACAGGACCGCCACCTGCAACTCCAGTCGCAAGACCTGTTCCCGCTCCCACGGTTGCAACCCCCGTGTTCGACGATGTCCACGTGGACTGCGTCGTCACATCTTTCGTCGAGTTGTCAGAGAAGGTCCCCGTCGCCGTGAACTGCTGCGTCGCATTCACTCCGATCGTGGCACTTCCCGGCGTCACCGCAATCGACACCAATGTCGGCGCTCCGCTCGTGCCGGTTCCAGACAGCATGACGGTGTGCGGGCTACCCTGAGCCGAATCCGTGATCGTAAGATTTCTAGTGAACAACATCGCGCTCGTCGGCGTAAACGTCACATTGATCGTGCAACTGGTTGCGGGACTCAACCCTCCGGAGGTGACGCAATTATCCGTCTCGGTAAAGCCAGCTGGCGCTACGATACTCGGAATTGTCACAGGTACGCTTCCTGTATTCAAAATAGTCACGGTTTGCGCTGTGCTCGTCGTATTCACGGGCTGGTTTCCGAATGTCAGAGAAGGTGGCATCACACTAATGGTGGATGTAACTCCTCCAACGAGACCGACGAACTGCGTGCCTCCATTTTGTCCGTTGTTTTGAAGTTTGATTAAATCGGCTTCAGGTAGTAATGTCCCGGCGGGGGGAGCCGTCCATGTCACCGTAATCGTACATGTGCCGTTTACCGGGATGCTTGCCGAGATACACGTTGTCGTAACGTTAAAATCAGAGTTTGCAAAGGTTAGCCCTACCGAAACAAACGTCAAAGGAGCAGTTCCTGTATTTGTAATGGTGACGGTCTGCGGAGGGCTGGTTACGCCCGCGGCTTCCGGCGCAAAGAACAAATTCAGTGGCGAGATGCCGGCAAACGGCCCGTTAATCGCTGTGCCGGAGAGCGTCACCGGTTGCGGGCTGTCTCCTGCATTGTCGGTAATATTTACGAGACCTTGAATCAGACCTAACGATTGCGCCTGCGGGGTGAATGCAACGGCAAATGTGCACGTCGCGCCGGCGGCAACGCTCATCCCGCATGTATTATTCGAAATCGTAAAATTGTTCGAATCTGTAGCAATCGTCACACCTGTTAGCGCCGCCGATCCTACGTTGTTCAAACTTATCGTTTGAGTCGCGCTCGTGCCCCCTACATTTAGGTTGCCGAATGCCAAACCAGTAGGGGAAAGCAGAACGACCGAACTCGACAAACTTCCTGCCTTCACAAACACGTTGGAATCAAGCGCATCGTCCTTCGCGTCGGCGATTGCCAGCTTGATGTGATTGGTCGGGTCCCCAGGTCTAACACTCGCGGTCGCAGTCAGCACCACTGTCATTCCGTCCATCTCGGTATCGATGGGAGGAGTCGTGAAAATGTCAAAATCGTTGTTGATATAAAACTGCGGATTCACTGGCGGGATGCCGACCGTGCCGGTCGATCCGTCATTGACGTTATTGATCGAGACCGGTGTCGACGTCTGGGGGATTAGTGCAACATTCTTTCCGTTTACGAAGAATCCGAAAACATCATTAAATTGAAAAACAAATTCTTCATATTCGTCCGAAGAAAATACGTACTGGAATCGAATGGTCGGGTCCGACGGCATGAAATCGAATTCTAATATCGCCGCATCGAATGTGGCGGTTTGTCCGATCAGATTGCTTAAATCTGTGTCGCCCGGATAGCCGCTCTCAGTATCTATTCCGCTTGTGCAATTCGGCCCGTTCACGCTGCGCGCTGAACCAGTGCTCAGAATAATTCCATCGGTGAAGCCGACAATCTTGCTCCCCGTGTGAAATGTTCCAGCCGCCACAGGACTGCCCGTGTAGGTCACGTTGCTGATTGTTACCCCCGTACCCACCAGCTGCGCAGCGAGCATTCCTGGATTGAGCGTGGAGTCCGTGAGATTTTTGATCTGGAAATTTTCGTCGCTACCGAAACCTTCTACCTGGATCACCAACGAATCATTATTGGGAATCGGGTCGTTGTTCATCACCGTGATATTTCCGGTTATAACGCCGCAGAGAGTCTGGGTGGTAAAATTCGTCGAAATTGTGCAGCTCGCTCCCGGCGCAAGCGTCGCGCAATTCGTGGTCACAGTCAGTGATGGATCGGCCGTTACACTCGTTATTTGCACAGTGGTCGTCGTCGATGTGTTCAGTACCGGGATCAGGTAGGGAGGCCCTCCGCCATCCAGTCCTTGCTTGTCATCTGTAAATGCGGGCACTAGTAGCAGCGGAGCTGACGCAGCCTGTTGTGGCTTAACCGTCTGGATTCGAACTTTCCGCTTTCGGGAAGTCTGCGCCTTGGTTGCCTGAGCCTGCGCCGCGCCTGGGGACGAACGCAGCAATGAGTGCGAATGTGTCTTGAGCTTGCTTTTGCGTCCCGCAGAGATCTTTTGAGGAGTCAGACCTACAAACACCAATGCAGTCACGATCAGCACAAATAGAAAGACGCGTACCATGCGCATGGTTGGAAACCCCTGTCAAATTGTCGGAATATATGCCTGCGGGAACGCAGGGATTCTCTTGTGTTTAGCCGCTTTGCGTCAAGCAAAACTTTGAATTGAAAAGGCCGAAATGGGACGATATCATGCCGCCCGTTCCACAACGGCTCGATGCCAAAATCTTCAGCCGAAACAAGCTTCATATCCGCTAGCTCTGCGCCCGCCGCTGACTCCAGCGCTCGCCTCCGCCAAATCGGTTTTCTTCCGCTGCTCGCGCTTTTCTACGGCTACACAGCCGGCGGCCCCTTCGGCTACGAAGAAATCTTTCACAGCTCCGGCCCGGGTATGGCGCTCGTCTTCCTCACCTTCGTGCCGCTCTTCTGGAGCATTCCAATTTCTCTGGCGGCCGCGGAACTCAATAGCATTCTTCCTGTCCAAGGCGGTTTCTATCGCTGGAGCCGCGCCGCGTTCGGCGATTTTTGGGGCTTTCAGTGCGGCTGGTGGAATTGGACCGGCACGTTTCTGCTGAACAGTCTCTACGGCGTGCTGCTGATGGATTACCTCAGTTCGTATTTCCCGTGGATCACGGGCAATGTGAAGTGGCTGGGAGCTTGCCTCGCGCTCTGTGTTCTGTCTTACCTCAACGCCCGCGGCATTCAAGTGGCCGGCTGGCTCTCGATTGCACTGCTCGTCTTAGTTTTGATTCCCGTGGCGTGGCTGTGCTTCGTGTCGCTTTTCAAGCTGAACTACAATCCACTGCTTCCCTTCACTCCGCCCGGCCAGCCCTTCGGCAGCGTCTTCGGCAAAGGCCTCGCGCTCGCGATGTGGAATTACGCCGGTTACGAACAGCTCTCCAGCATGACCGGCGAGATGAAGGATTCGCAGCGCACTTTCGTGCGGCTGCTCGCCTGGATGACGCCGCTCAACGTGCTCACCTACATTCTCCCCACCACGCTCGCTCTTGCCGCGCTCGGCAATTGGCAGCAGTGGAAGACGGACTACATCGTCACCGCCTCGCGCCTGGTTGGCGGCCCGTGGCTCGGCGCCGCCATGCTCGTCGCCGCGATGATCGGTACAGCGTCGCTCTCCAACAGCACGATTCTCTACACCACGCGCATCCCCGCCACGATGGCCGAAGACGGCTACCTGCCGGCCTGGCTCGGCAAAATACATTCGCGATATCGCACGCCCGCGCGTGCCATCACCGTCTCCGCGCTGGTCTACTGCGTCCTCGCGAAGTATCAGGTGGAAGATCTCGTCAACATCTACATCTGGACCCGCATCGCGACGACGCTGCTCACGTTGTTTGCCGCGTGGCGCATGCGCGCGAAAGCGCCGGCTGCGCCGCGCAGCTTCCGCATTCCCGGCGGCTCGCTCGGCCTCGCTTACGTTGTAATTTTTCCGGTGAGTCTCTGCGCGCTGAAGATTGCGCAGAGTGAAGACTACGTCTGGCGCTGGGCGCCGTGGCTGCTCGCGTCCGGCCCGGTGGCGTATTGGATTCTGCGCGGCGTCTTCAAGATGAAGCCCGCGCCGGAATCAAATTATTCCGCCACCGCATTGTAATTTCGCGCTGTGACCCGCGCCCATGTAGCTCACCTCTTCAGAGGTGAGGCTTTTGTGGATCTATTTTGTGGCGCCTTCCTTTTCGGCGATGGTTTTGGCCTGCAGGAACAGCAACAGATAGTCCTGGCCGCCGGATTTTGAATCCGTGCCGGACATGTTGAAGCCGCCAAACGGATGCGCACCCACCATGGCGCCGGTGCATTTGCGGTTCATGTAAAGATTGCCGACGTGAAATTCTTCGGTGGCGCGCTCGATCTTCGCGGGATTCTGCGAGTAGACGGCACCAGTGAGGCCAAACTCCGTGGCGTTGGCCATCTTCAGAGCCTCATCGAAATCCTTGGCCTTCGTCACGGCGAGCACGGGCCCGAAAATTTCTTCCTGGAAAATTCGCGCGTCCGGTTTAATGTCCGCGATCACCGTCGGCTCAATGAAATAGCCTTCGCCCGCCGCGCGCTTCCCTCCCGCGACGAGTCGCCCTTCTTTTTTCCCGTGATCGATATAGCCCAGAATCGTTTTCATCGAGGCTTCGTTGATCACCGGGCCCATGTAATTCTGCGGATCTTCGATCGGGCCGACTTTGATTTTCCCGACGCGCTCAACTAGTTTCTCGAGGAATTTGTCGTAAATTTTTTCGGAGACGATCGCGCGCGAGCACGCCGAGCATTTCTGCCCCTGGTATCCAAACGCCGACACCGCGACACCTTCGACGGCCGCGTCGAGATCGGCTTCCTCGTCAACTACAATCGCGTCCTTGCCGCCCATTTCTAGCACCGTGCGCTTGATCCACAGCTGGCCCGGCTGCTTGCGCGCCGCGTGTTCGCTGATACGCAGGCCCGCTTCCATCGAGCCGGTGAAGGCGATAAAGCGGGTCTTCGGGTGCGTGACGAGCGCTTCGCCTGCCGTTCCGCCCGGGCCAGTGAAGAAGCTGACCACGTCGCGCGGCACTCCCGATTCGTACAAAATATCGATGAAGATCGCCGCGATGGTGGGCGAATCGCTCGAAGGCTTCACCACCGCGGTGTTGCCGGTGACGATGGCCGCCAGCGTCATGCCGCCCATGATGGCCGCCGCGAAATTCCACGGCGGAATAATCACGCCCACGCCGAGCGGGATGTACTTCATGTAATTTTTTTCGCCGCGCATGGGCGTCAATTTCTGTGGCGCGGCCAGGCGCAACTCTTCGCGCCCGTAGTATTCGCAAAAATCGATCAGCTCGGCGATGTCCGCGTCGGCTTCCGGCCACGTCTTGCCGATTTCGTAGCAAAGCCACGCGTCGAGTTCGAAGCGGCGTTTGCGCAAAATGTCCGCCGCGCGGTAAGCGCATGCGACGCGTTCCGCCGCGGGCACTTTTTTCCAGTGCTCGAATGCCTTAGCAGCGCCTTCAACGGCCTGGTTGGCCATTTCGACGGTGGCTTTTTGAAAGACGCCGATCACTTCCTTCGGATTCGACGGGTTCGTGGACTTGATCTTCTCGGTTGTGACGAGATCTTGTCCCGCGATCACCAGCGGGTACTCGCGGCCAAACATGGATTTTACGTGCTTCAGCGCGTCTTCCATGGCTTTGCGATTCTCGGGCTTCGAGAAATCGGTGAATGGCTCGTTCACGAATTCGCCGCGCGAATGAATCAGCGCCTCGGCGGACTTGGTTGCCGTGTTCGTGGTGGCAGATGCTGTCATGGTTGGTTCACCTCGATGTGAGAACCGAAATTGTAACGTGTGCGGCGAGCGGCAGCAAGCCGCGCAGGCAGCGAAGCATAAAGAAAGTGGCGCCACGGGCTTGAGAGAAGCTTGCTCTCAGGATTTGTGCCTTTCGTGCTCAACCCATCTTGGCGCAAGTGGCAAAGTACAGTTCCGGGCTCTGAGATTTGAATGACCATAAAGATCAGCAGCAGAGCGCGGCACCCGGAAATAATTTCTAATCGTAACAAAATGCACTTTTCCGCCATCGCCAGTGCTCCAGGAAGAAAAGGCGAGGGAAGTCGTGAGGGTCGTTACGTTTACGACAGCGGGGGTGCGAATTCAAGTTGTAGGCACCGGAGGAGCGATTACGATGTACGTAGTTTGCGGTGTCCTTTGGACCGGCCCGGGGTGTGTCCTAGAAGCGGGTTGAGCCGGGTGCGCCGCGCCCGGGCAGGTTTGCCCGAGGTGGTCGTTCAACTCAAGGTCTGAGGAGCGCTCAAATGCAGAGTTTCGTGGCCCAGCGGGTGGAGAAGCGGTTGGCGATGAAGACGACGGCACTTTTGATTGGGCGGCATGGCAGGTTGGGAGTGGAGCGAGCGGTGACGGAAAACGTGAGTTCGCGCGGGGTGCGGGTGATATCGGCGAGCGAATGGTATACCGACGACACGATTCTAGTATCGCTGCCAGCGGGGCATTTTACTTCGGCGGCGCGGGTAACCTATTGCGATCCAACGGGACAGGGGCAGTTTGTGACGGGGCTAGAGTTTGTGGGCAAAGAGCCGTTGCAGGTAACGGCGATGACGCTAGAGGGCTAACCGGTGCGTGCGGGTGCCTTGTGCGGGCTTTAGGCACCCAATTTGGGCGTGCGGCGAAGTATGTAAAAATTCGGTGAAGATGCTGTACGAGCGAGGTTTCAGGCTCGAAATGTGATATAGTACCTATCACGTTGATGCTGCTGTGGTTGCGCTGTAGTAGATGAAGTAGGGATTTGAGAACATCTCCAGCTGTTCTCTCCAGCGTCTTCATCCGTAGCTTAAGCAAGCAAGGGACTTAAGGCTATATTTAGGGGCCATCCAGCTAGGGTGCAGAGGAGCGGCTTGTTTCGTAACAGATTCAGGCCTCAGATCGTAAATAAGAGAAACGATTTGATACCCTCCGAGCATCTAAGGGCTAGCAGGGCGGTTGGGCAAGTTATAGCGGCCGGATCACTGGCCGAGCACCAGACCTTCGGGGAAAGTGCGTCAGAAAGAGATCATTAGGCTGAGTGCCCGTTGGGCGCCTTCGCCGGTTGCCGACACTCTGGGCCAGCATAGCGATAATTGAGAGGAGGAGAAAGCATGACCGAAAAACTGAAAGGTGAGGGGCGGTTGGTACCGACCCGGCCTACGGGAGTGGAGTACCGCGTAGTGTACGGAATCGAGCTGGTTCCAGAAGTCCGGCAGCATGGAGTACCGCCCGCGGTGGCAAAGACGCGCTGGGCGAAGTGCCAAGTGAAATCGCAGCACGCACGCCAGATTCCTGATGGGACGTATTTCCTCCATGCGGATGAGGGTCGCGTGCATCAATTGAAGTCCAAAGATGGGAAGTGGGAGTATCTCGCGGCAGCGTGAGTTAGCTCGCTATCTCATCGGGTCACAAAGCAAAGCCCCAGTCGCCGAAAGGCGGCTGGGGCGTTTTGTTTTTGCGCGAGATTCGCTGACGGTCTTACAAAGATTCCAGCGGCCTATGTGTGCTTCGGAGAATGCGCGTTGAGTGTTTGAATCAGGAGCTGGGCCGATGGCGGCGGCGGGACCGCTCCTTTCAGCACAATATCTTTTGCGGATATCTTTTTTCCGTAGAGCGCCTGGTTGCCGCCGTTGTCCGGGCGGAGCGTCGAGCCCGAGAGAGAAATACCCGCAAACAATCCGCGCGCTCGCGAATAGGTGAGGATTTCAGCGCGGAAAGTAACGTCAGTCTCCGCGGAAGCGTTCCGGCCTACCGGCCCTGCTGCGGCGGAAGCATCGCCACCGATTTTCACTTTGCTGGTGAGAATGCTGCTGGCGGAACGCTCGCTCATGAGGAGTAGCACGAAGTCAGTGGCCTGGCCGCCAGCTTGAATACCGAAGCTGCCGCCCTCGAGAGCCATCATGGTGGGCGCGCCCCAGGGGCCGCGCATGTTTTCGCCAGTGCGGCAAGTCATGACGCCGCGACCGTAGCTGGCGCCCACAACGAAAGCAGCCTTGAGAACGGATGGGAGGACAACAACGCAGTCGGCTTTGTCGATGACGCTCTGCGGGATGTTGTCGGGGATGTCCATAATTTCTTTCATGACTCTGCCGGAGTTTTCGAGGCGATCTTGCTCTTTCGATTGCGCGTGGGCAGAGAGGGCGAGCACCGCGGCAAGCATGCAGGCTAGAACGAATCTGATGCGGTTCATCTGTTCTCCTCAGTTTTGCTAGCGGCGCCAGTGTAACAAAGGGCGAGGTAAATATGCAGCACTTCCTTCCCCCGGCAGGATTTCGCGGTGGGCGAGTGCGTGACAGCGGTCACTGCGACAGGCGATGTGGGTCACTGAAGGTGTGAAAGGGCAGAGTTATAAGTGGCCCTAGAAGGAACGGAAACCGCAGATGGAAGAGAGACGCAAAGGCCAAGAAACCTGAAATGACGAGGTGAGGTCGTGCGCTACACCCAGCGATCAGGGGTTTGACCAGTGCGGAAAATCCAAAACTTCAAAGTGTGCCAGCACCCGGGAGCGAAGCCTGACCAAAGCGCCCAGATGCGACCCGTCGGTCCTTTTGGACCGGATACACTCCGCGCCCGGCTGCTGGATGTAGTTGTGACGAACCAAGGGGCAATGCGACTTATAAGGGTGATGCGAAGGAGAAAGGCGATGACGAATCTAGTTCCACGCGAGAATCTATTCACGAATCTGTTTGAATTCAGGAGGGATTTCGATCAGCTGTTCAACCATATTCTGGCGGGCAATCCGCTGGCACCGGAATTCATCCCGGCGAAGAAGTCGGTATTCCTGCCGGCCGTCGAGGCATATATCGACAAGGACGGGAAGACTTACATCTGCCGCGTTTCGCTTCCCGGAATCGAAGCGAAGGACGTGGAGATTCAGCTGGTGGAGCACCTGCTGACGATCAAGGGCGAGAGGAAGACGGTTCGGACGACGAACGGGGTCGAGTGGATGAACGAAGAGATCGTGTACGGCCGGTTCGAGCGGACGATCGAATTGCCCGAGAGCGTAATGACGGAAAAGCTGACGGCGGAATACAAGAACGGCGTGCTGGAAATCACGGCGCCGTTGGCGCTGACAGCGCTTCCACGGAAGATCGAAGTGAAGTACGCGCCGGCGGTGAAACAAGTGGGAGCGTAGTAGCAAAAGTTAGCAAGGCGCGATTCGGCTAGGAACAGCGCTTTCGTGGCCCGGAGGCTCTTAAGTCTCCGGGCCATTTTTTTATTGTTTGATATCTAGGCGGCGGTGAGCTCGCGAACGGCGGATTCGAAGATGCGAGTGTGGAGATCGACGTCGGCTTCGGTGGTGGCGGGCGACATGAGCGACATGTTGTGGAAGGGCGTAAGGAGTACGCCGCGATTGAGGGCATAAAGGTGCATGTAGCGCTCGAGATCGAAATCGGCCGCGGCAGCGGCTTCTCCGCCATTGCGCGGCGGGTTCGGGCGGAAAAGATATTCGGCGCGGCAGCCCAGGCGCGTGACGTGCCAGGGGATCTTTGCCGCCTCGATCGCGCCGGCTACACCCGTTACAAATCGCTGGGCGAGCGGAATCATGCGAGCAAATGCATGCGAGGTAAGAACGCGTTCGAGTGTGGCGCGGATCGCGGCTAGCGAGAGAGCGTTTCCAGCGAGAGTGCCGCCAATTCCTCCCGTATCGCAATCTTCCAAATGAATTCGACGGGTGATTTTCTCGGCGACTTCGGGGGAGCAACCGTAGGTTCCGGCGGGGAGTCCGCTGGCGATGGGTTTGCCGATGACGAAGATATCCGGCGTGATGGCGTGTTCGCGAGCGTAGCCGCCGGGGCCGGCACAAATGGTGTGAGTTTCGTCCATGATGAGAAGAGTGCCGTGGCGGCGGGCGATTTCGGCTGCGGATTGCCAATACCCGGGATCGGGATGGACGATTCCGACATTCGTCATCACCGGTTCGGCGAGGATGCAGGCCACGTCTCGGGGCTTAAGGGCGGCTTCGAGAGCAGCGAGATCGTTGAACTCAATGACGCGCGTGGTCTCGACGGGATTCACCGGCGGGCCGATGTTGCCGCGGCGCGTAGCGGCTTTTCCTTCGATGAGCGATATGAAACTCTCGTCCACGCTGCCGTGGTAGCAATAGTTATAGACGAGGATTTTCGACCGCGACGTGATTTCGCGTGCAATGCGGATGGAGAAACGATTCGCGTCGGTAGCGGTGAGCGTGAATTGCCAGTATGGAAGGCCGAAGCGGCGGGCGAGTTCTTCGCCGACCCACACGGCATCTTCAGTGGGAAGCATGAGGGTGATGCCCTGTTTGGATTGCAGCGCAATGGCCTCGATTGCGGGAGTGGGAGAGTGGCCGGTCATCGCGCCGGTGTCGCCGAGGCAAAGGTCGACATATTCGTGGCCATCCACATCGGTGAAATGCGCTCCGCGGGCTTCGGCAACGAACACAGGAAATTTCCCGGCCCACTTTTTCATCCAGTTCATGGGGACGCCGCCGAGCAGGGAGTGCTGGGCGCGTTCGTAGAGGGCGGCAGATTTGGGATGGGCGGAGATGAAAGACTGTTCTTCGCGGGACATGAGAGCGCGGAGGCGTGAGCGATCGACAAGTTGATTAGGAGGGTGGGATGGGATGGTCATAATTTCAGTGATTCGACGGCCGCGACTTAGAGCGTAATCGAGATTTCGATTTCGGCGGCTCGGAGGGGGAAGAATCACCCGAATAAATTCTCAAATGGAATTCGAGCGCTTCCAGAAATTCGGCGCGAATCGAGCTATTATTTTGTTTCGCCTGACGCCGCAAGGCTTCATATCGATCTTTTGGAATATTTTTCGCACAGAGAGTGGCCATCGCAGAATCTTCGAAAAATTCTAGAGCATTTCACGTTCCATCGGCAATAACGCAAATGCTCAGCGTGCCGGGAAATTATTTGCGGAGGTCGCGGAGGATTTCGCAGGCGGCGTTGGCGCCGGAGGCTCCTGTGACGCCGTTGCCTGGGTGGGTGCCGTTGCTGCAGAGGTAGAGGCCTCTTACGGGGGTGGTGTAGCGGGCCCAGCCGAGAATAGGGCGCATGGTGAAAATTTGGTCGAG
>Ga0126381_100002912_pt1 | contig 18595 bp, 19 predicted proteins | sample PanSoiMetPlot_28_FD_96465 | JGI IMG/M metagenome (GOLD analysis project Ga0126381, IMG submission 96465) | Tropical forest soil microbial communities from Panama - MetaG Plot_28 | ecosystem: Environmental > Terrestrial > Soil > Tropical forest > Bulk soil | place: Panama | collected 2016-02-17
CACGTCGGCGATCACCGAGTGGTCGATGACCAGCTCCGCCGGGACCAGCGGGTTGATCCGGCCCGCGTCGCCGCCGAGGTCCCGCATCGCCTCGCGCATGGTCGCGAGGTCGACCACCGCGGGGACGCCGGTCAGGTCCTGCATGATCACCCGGGCCGGGCTGAACTGGATCTCCGTGGCGGGCTCGGCCTGGGGGTCCCATGACGCCAGCGCCGTGACGTGGTCGGCGGTGACGTTCACGCCGTCCTCGGTCCTGAGCAGGTTCTCCAGCAAGACCTTGAGGCAGAACGGGAGGTCGCCGGAGCCCGCCGCCCGGTCCAGCCGGTATATCTCGTACCTGGCCCCGCCGGCCTGCAGCGTGCCGCGACTGCCGAAGCTGTTGGGTGTCATCGTGGCCTCCAGCCGTGTTGCTCGTCCCTGCCCCCCGCCGTGCGTCCCGCCGCCTGCACCCGCCGCTCGTGCATCACACCGCTACCGCATCTTCCCGCAGCCGCCGGGCCGCGGTCCCGCCACCCCCGAGGCGGCCGCATCTTCCTGGCCCGAATATCTCGACATCAAGCTATCTACCAGCCAACCTAGCACGATTTATCTCGACGTCAAGCTACCCGGCCGGGCGGCTGGGGCGGGCGCAAGCAGCCCGGCAGCGCAGGGACGGGCGCCCGCTCCCGCGCTGCCGGGCTCAGGGCAGCAGGGGCGAGGGCCGGCGTCCCGGCCTGATAGCGTCGGCGTCGCCGCCGCGTGAACTGGAGGAGGAACCATGGCCCGGACCCTGGCGGGCTGGCTCGGTGTCGCGCCGGATCACCCGTTCGGGCTGCAGACCCTGCCGTACGGCTCGTTCACCACCCGGGACCGCCCGACCGAGCTGCGCAGCGGGGTAGCGGTGGGCGACCGGGTGCTCGATCTCACCGCCGCGACATACCGGCTCTATCCCGGCCGGGAGGACCTGTTCCGCGCCGGGCGGCTCGACGTGTTCCTGGACGCCGGCGACCTGGCCTGGGAACAGGTCCGCTCGGCGATCACGCACTGGCTCACCCACGACGAGTTCCGCACGGCGCTCGAGGACCTGCTGGTGCCCGCCGCGGACGTGACGATGCACCTGCCGTTCACGGTCGCCGACTACGTCGACTTCTTCGCGTCCGAGCACCACGCCACCAACGTCGGCCGGATATTCCGGCCGGGAGGTCAGGCGCTCACCGCCAACTGGCGGCACCTGCCGGTCGGCTATCACGGCCGGTCCGGGACGGTGATCCTGTCCGGCACCCCGGTGCGCCGCCCGTACGGCCAGTCCCGGCCCGACCCGGGCACCGGGCCGGTGCTCGGCCCGTCGGCCCGGCTCGACTTCGAGGCCGAGCTCGGCTTCGTCGTCGGCGTCGAGTCCATCACGGGCGAGCCGGTTCCGATCTCCCGGTTCACCGAGCACGTGTTCGGCGTGTGCATGGTCAATGACTGGTCGGCCCGCGACATCCAGGCCTGGGAATCCACGCCGCTCGGCCCGTTCCTCGGCAAATCGTTCAGCACCACGGTCTCGCCCTGGGTGGTCCCCCTCGCCGCCCTGGAGCACGCCCGGGTGCGGCCGCCCTCGCGCGACACCGAGCTGCTCCCCTACCTGGCCGAGTCGGGCGACTGGGGCCTGGACATCGAGTTCCAGGTCAGCCTGAACGGCCACGTGATCTCCCGGCCGCCCTTCGCCACCATGCACTGGAGCCCGGCGCAGATGCTGGCCCACATGACGGTGAACGGGGCGTCGCTGCGCACCGGGGACCTGTACGCCTCCGGCACCGTGAGCGGCCCCGAGCCGGGGCAGCGCGGCTGCCTGCTCGAGCTGACCTGGAACGGCACCGAGCCGCTGACGCTGCCCGACGGGACCACGCGCGCCTGGCTCGAGGACAGCGACGAGCTGGTCATCACGGCCACCGCGGCCGGGCCGGACGGGACGCGCGTCGGCCTGGGCGAGGCCCGCGGCCAGATCATGCCGGCCCAGGACCCCACCCAGGGCTGACCCGCGGGAGTCAGCGCCCGGCCAGGTGCTGCCGGACGGCCGCGGCGGGCCTGATCGGGTGGGCCGGCGGCGTCAGCGCGGTCAGCAGGGCGGTGAGGGCCAGCACCACGGCGAGCGTGCCGCACTCCAGCCGGGTGGCCAGCGCCGGGCCCTCCCCTGGCCCGGGCCGCTGCCGCAGCCAGACCCGGCCGGCCACCGCCAGGCACGCGGCCGCCAGGACCAGCGCCGCCTTCACGAGCAGCACGCGCCCGTAGGCGGTGGTCAGCAGCGAGCCCAGCGGCACCAGCACCAGGGCAGAGATCACCCCGGTGATCACCAGCAAGGCGAACAGCCAGGCCGCGGCGGCGGCGTACAGCCGCAGCAGCCCCCGCATCTGTTCGGGGTAGTCCCGCCAGGCGATCGCCGCGCGCAGGATGTACAGCAGCATCCCGGCCCACAGCACCGCGGGCAGCAGGTGGCAGTAGGTGATCAGGGCGCCGGCCACGGGGACGATGGTCTCCGGGTGCGCGCGCAGCCCCTCGGCCACCACCACCACCGCCAGCGGCAGCGCGCTCCAGCGCGGCTGGCGCAGTCGCAGCAGCAGCGCCGCGGCCGCGAACGAGATCAGCTCAACGCCGGCGATCGCGCCCGGGGTGGCGGAGAACAGGCGCGGCGCGCGGGCCAGGCCGGTGACCAGGCCCGCGCCGCTCAGCGCGATCAGCGCGAGCCACGCGCTCGCCGCCGCGCCGGCCACCGACCCGCGCAGCGCCCACGGCGCCGGCAGCGGGGCCGGGAACCCGCCCTTGTACTGCCGGGCCAGCCCGCGGCCCGCCAGCCCGCCCAGGGCCACGGACAGCCCGGCGAACAGCAGCCAGCGCGCCAGGGCGGTCTCCCAGACCACGGGCAGGGACAGCCGGGCGGGCGCGCCGCCGGCCAGCAGGATTGTCACCGGCACGACAGTAGCCGCTGCCACGCAGGCAGGCGCGCCGGTCCGGCTACGGGGCGTCCTGCTGCGCCGCGGCGGGCGCGAGCAGCCCGCGCCGGACGTTCCGGGCCCCGACGGCCCAGAACACCACCCCGAGCAGGACCATGGCCCCGAACGCTCCCAGCGTCACCCACTCGAAGAACGCCCGGGACACCCCCCAGCTGGCCTCGACCGAGTAGGACTGGCCGAACAGCGCGTTGATGGCGCCCGGCCACAGCAGGGTGACGGCCGTGATCACCACGAACAGCTCGCTGATGATGGCTGCCGCCCAGGCGCCCGCCATGCCGCCGGGCACCCGGTACGGGCGCCTGGTGTCCGGGTACAGGTACCGCAGCCGCACCAGGGCCGGGAAGATGAAAAAGTAGCTGACCGCGGTGGTGGACACGGTGAGCGACAGCATCACCGCGAAGAAGTTCGCCAGCTTGCCGCTGGTCACCAGGAAGATGAACAGCACGAACGCGGACGAGATGACGCCGGAGGAGATGTTCACCGCGATCGGGGTGCCGAAGCTGGTGAACCGGCCCATCCACTTCGGCCCCGCGCCGTCCAGGGAGGCGATGGCCTGGGTCCGGTCGGCGCCCTCGAGCCACACCGCGCCGCTGGCCAGCAGCGTCACGATCAGCAGGCTCGCGAACAGCACGTTGAGCCCGTGCGAGTGGGCCACCCCGGACACCGCGCTGTAGGCGTCGACAAAGCCGGCCACGCTGGACAGCCCCGCCTTCGGGATCACCAGGATGATCCCGATGATCAGCAGGCCGTACACCACGGCGCAGATGATGCCGGACCGCAGGATCATCTTCGGGACGTCCCGTTGCGGATTGCGCATTTCCTCGGCCGCGCCGCTGGCGAGTTCGAAGCCGACCCACAGGAAGACCAGCAGCCCGACCACGGTGAGGAACCCGTTCAGCGATGGCTTCAGGTCCGCGGCCGCGGCCGCGCCGGCCGGGCGCCCGTGCTGGACCAGGTATACGACGAACAGGACCGTGAACAGCACGGCCACGGCGATCTTCACGAACGTGCCGAGGTTCGGGCCCCACTTGCCGATGCGGAAGGCCACGATCGCGGTCGCGACCGTCACCCAGACGAACACCAGGCCCACGGTGATCTCGGCCGCGGTGCCGAGCGGCCGGTGCAGGACCAGGCCGTCCAGCGTGGCGATCACCGACGCGGTCAGCGTCCCGCCGATCCAGGTCGGGTTGGACAGCCAGTACAAGATCGCGGTCACCGAGCCGGCCAGCCGGCCGAACGCCAGCCGCGCCCACTCGTACGGCCCGCCCTCGACCGGGAACGAGGAGCCGAGCTCGGCCGTGAGCATCCCGTACGGGATCAGGAAGATCACCAGCGAGATAAGCAGCCAGGTGACCGCCTGCGCGCCGGCCTGCGCCGAGGCGGCCACGGTGTCGAAGCCCAGGATCGCGCAGGCGGTGAACAGCACCAGGTCGAACCGTCCCAGCACCTTCCGGAGCTTGGCTTTCTCCCGGGTGGCGGCCGCGGTCTCCAGCGGCGGGGGAACGGCACCTGCGTCGGTCATGTGAAGCTCCTGACCTCAGGCAAAGTCCTGTATCAGAAGCGTAGGCCCCGGCCGTCAGGCAGGACAGATCATCACGGCACCGGCGGGCGGTCCGGCGTCTTCTCCCGGGCCGGGACCGCGGTGCGGGACGGGGCGGATATTTCAGTGCCCGCCCGCCGGGCACCTACCCGGGGCCGGCCGGGTCACGGCCGGGTGGCGTGAAAGGTCCAGATGCCGCTGCCTGGCCCGGGCCGGCGGCCATCGCGGTGGTCGGCCGTCACCCGGATGCCGGTGAACCCGGCCCCGGCCAGCAGCCCCTCGAACTCCCGGAGGCTCCAGTGCTGCAGGCGGAACCACTGCAATTCCGTCATGATCAAGTCGCCGGCCTGCCACTTCTCGTAGCGGAGCAGCCGGGTGGTCTGGTTGGCGGCCGAGTCGTACCAGGCGCCCATGACCTGAAGTGTCCACAGGAAGGACCCGCGCCGCCAGTGCCGCAGCGGCTCCGGCCCGGCGATCAGCTCGGGAGGGTCGATGTCGAGCAGCAGGCCCCCGCCCGGCGCGAGTGACTCGCGGAAGCAGGCCAGGGCCTGCTGCGCGGCTTGCGCTCCGTCGAGGAGCTCGAACGACCCGGCCGGGATGATCACCGCCTGGTAGGCCCCCGGCCGCACGAAGGCCGTCATGTCCGCCTCGTGCAGGACCGGGTCCAGGCCGCGGTCCCGGCAGTGCTGCCGGCACACGGCCAGCATCTGCGCGGAGGTGTCCAGGCCCTCCACCTCGTGGCCGGCCTCCAGCAGCGGGATGAGGATGCGGCCCGTTCCCGCGGCCGGCTCCAGGATCCGCCCGCTGACCCCGGCCAGCAGGCCCGCGTAGTACTCGACGTCACCGAACGAGTGCCCGATGGGCTTGTCGATCTCGTAGATCTCGGTGGCCAGCGTCCCGTAGTCCCAGCTCACCGCGGCTCCTCCCGGCTCGCGCCCCCGCCGCCGTCCCGGCCGTCCAGGATCACCGGACGGGCGAAGTCGCTGTTATCGATGACGAGGTCGGCCAGGGACTTCGGGCCGACCTCGGCCAGGTAGATCATCTCAGCGGCACCGTACCGGTCCCGGTGCACCCGCCGCGCCTCCTGCGCGCCTTCCAGCGCCGCATCCCGGGCGATGCCCCGGCGCAGGGCCAGCCCGGCGTCCACCTCGAGCCAGATGCGGTAGTCCCAGAAGCCGTTGTACTCGGGCCGGAACGCGAACACCGAGTCGACGATCAGCACCGCGCCGGCCGGGGCGGCGATCGTCGTGTCCCGGTGGTCCTCGCCGGTCAGCGGATCGTGCGCGCAGAGCACCAGGTCACCGGATCCGCCCGGGGCGGCCGGGGCCAGCAGCAGGTCCCGGGCGGAGCGGAAGTCATAGGCGTTGCGGTAGTACCCCTCGCCGCTGACCCGGTCGTAGCCGAGCTCGCGCGCCTCGCGCCACGGGTTCTTGAAGTCGTCCATCGAAGCCCGGACCGTAGGCCGGCCCAGGTCCCGCAGCGCGGCCGCGAGCTCGTGCCCGAAGCTGGTCTTGCCCGCGCAGGTCCGGCCGTCGACCGCGACCCGGAGCCGGCCCGGGGCCAGGCCCGCCACCCGGGCGGCCACGTCGCCGATCAGGGCAGTCCGCGCCGCCGAGGCGGGCGGCGGCACGGGCTGCCGCCAGGTCGACACCGACTCGAAGGCCTGCATGGACCTCATCGTAGGAGCCGACGGCGGCCCGGGTCAGCGCAGCGTGATCACGTTGGCGGTGATCAGCGCCGCGGCGTCCGAGGCCAGGTAGGCGATGACCTCGGCCACCTCGGCCGGGCTGGCGACGTGGAAGAGGGTCGGGCTGGCGGCGACCGCCTGGCGGACGCTCTCGGTGACCCAGCCGGTGTCGGTGACCGGCGGGTGGACCATGTTCGCGGTGACCCCGTACCGGGCCAGTTCCAGCGCCGCGGACATGGTGTAGTTCTCCTGCGCGGCCTTGGCGGCGCCGTAGGAGACCTCCTCGGGGAAGCCCAGGCCGTCGCCGGAGGTGAGGCCGATGATCCGGCCCCACTGTGCCCCGCGGGCGATGTGCCGCCGCGCGAACTCGGCGATCAGCAGGGCGGCGGCCATGGCGTCCACGGTGAACTGCTGCCGCCAGGTCTGCGCGGTCACCGGCTGCAGTGACCGGCCGAGCCGGTCGGCGCCGGCCGGCGCGAAGGTGTCGGCCAGCCAGCCGGTGGCGTTGTTCACCAGGATGTCCGCCGGCCCCAGCTGCGCCTCGGCCGCGTCGAACAGCGCGGCCGGGGCCGCCGGGTCGGAAAGGTCAGCCTCGATGGCCACGGCCCGCCCGCCGTCGGCCCTGATCCGCGCGGCCACCGGCTCGGCGTCGCGCATCCGGTGGTCGCGGTAGTCCTGCGGGATGCCGGGGTCGGCCGGATCCTCGACCCGCAGGAAACTGCACAACACCGCGCACCCGCGCCGGGCCAGCGCCTCGGCGGCCGCCGCCCCGATGCCGTGGTTGGCGCCCGTCACGATCGCCGTGTGATCGCCTGCCCGGTCTGTCACCGCGGTCACCTCCCGGGACATCGTAGACACGCAGGGCCCAGGACCAGGGTGGGTGCGCATACTGAGCTGGTGCCAGCCTTTTCGCTGCTCCCCGGGAAGACCTGATGGGGCGGGGCGCACCCGCGACGGTCGCGCGCCTGCCCGGCGGCCCGGGGGTCTACCGGTTCCGGGATGCGCGGGGAGCGGTCCTGTACGTCGGCCGGGCCGGCGCGCTGCGCTCCCGGGTGGCCTCGTACTGGTCGGATCTGGGCCAGCGCCGCCACCTGGCGCCGATGGTGGCCCGGGTGGCCCGGGTCGAGGCGGTCAGCTGTGACTCGCCGCACGAAGCCGCCTGGCTGGAGCGCAACCTGCTGGAGATGTCCTTGCCGGCGTGGAACCGGACGGCGGGCGGCCAGGAGAACGTGGTCTACATCCGGATGGACGAGCAGCCGATCGCGCCCGCGCTGATGGTGCGGCGCCTCCCGGGGCCCGCCCGCCGGGTGCGGTACTTCGGCCCGTACCTGGGCGGCCTGCGGGTGCGGCAGGCGGTGGCCGCCCTGAACCGGGTCTTTCCCCTGGCCTATACCGGCACTCACCTGCGCGGCGCGCAGCTCGACCTGGCGCGAGCGCGCGGCGTCGGCCCGGCCCACCGCGAGGCGTTCATCGCCACGATGGGCGCGGTCCTGCAGCGCCAGCCGCAGGCCGTCGCCCGGGTCCGCGGCGAGCTGGAGCAGCTTCGCGACCGCGCCGCCGCGTCGCTCGCCTTCGAGCTCGCGGGCCGGATACACGGCGAGATCCGCGCGCTGGACTGGGTGACCGCCCCGCAGCGGGTCACCACCCTGGACGCTGGCGACTTCGACGCCTGCGGTTGGTGCGGCGGGGTGCTGGTGCAGTTCGGCATCCGCGGGGGACGGCTGTGCCACTGGTCCCAGCGCCGCTGCCCGCGATCTCGCGCCGCGTCCCGCCTGGCGGTCACGCCGGCGGGCTGGGCCGACTTCGCCCGGCGCAACGCCGAGCTCGCGGCCGCGCTCAGCGGGGCCGGCGGCGCACCGCGGGAATGAGCGCGGGCACCCGCGTGGCGTAGGCGCGGTACGCCCCGCCCAGGTTCCTTCTCAGGTCGCGCTCCGCGAACGTGATCCCGACCAGGATGTAACAGGTCGCCCCGGCCGCGAACAGCAGGCGGCCGAGCGTCATCGCAGGCGCCGCCCAGAACACGACCAGGAACCCGGCCGGCCGGATTCGTCATGTCAGACATGACCCGACGCTAGGCTCACCCCGCCCGGGCGCGCCATCGGGTGATCTGCCGGCCTCCCCGGCCGCTCCGGCCCCGAACCCCGCGTCTCGGGCCTGATCCGTCGGGCGAACTACCTACCGGGCCCGGGGGCGGATCCGGTGCTCGGTCACCCAGGCCGCGATCTGCGCCCGGGAGCGCACCCCCAGCTTGCGGCGGATGTTCTCGACATGCGCCTCCGCGGTCCGCGGCGCGACCGACAGACGCCTGGCGATGGCCTGGTTGGTCAGCCCCTCGGCGACCAGCCCGGCCACCTCGAGCTCACGGCCGGTCAGGCGCGGCTCCCCCGGTGCGGACTCGCCCAGGAAACCGAGCGTCGCGTTCAGGACGCTGGCCCAGTCGCCGTGGTAGAACAGGTGCCCGGCGCCGGGCAGCGGGATGAGCGCCGCCCCGGGGATCAGCGTGGCTACCTCCCGGCCCAGCTCGAACCGCGTGGCCGGGTCCGCCTCGCGGTGCAGCACCGCGGTCCGGGCCCGGATGCCCGGGAGCAGCGCGCGGACGTCGGTGTCGTAGTACACCTCGAGGAGCCGGCCCGCCACGTCGGCCGAGGCGCTGGCCCGCGCCAGCCTGGTGAGGGCCTCGACGTCCTCGGGCGCCGGGTCGGGGATGAAGATGCTGGTCAGCATCTTCGATCCCAGGCCCCAGTGCGCCCGGACCAGGGCCACGATCGAGTCCCTGATCTCCGGCGGCGCCAGGTCGGCGCCGCTGGCGCACGTCCCGTACAGCACCAGGGCGTCGACGCGGTCCGGGCAGGCGGCCGCGATGGCCGCGGCGAGCTGGCCGCCCTGGGACGCGCCGAACAGGCTGAAGCGGCCAGCGCCGACCGCGTCAGCGACCGCCAGGGCCGCCGCCACCTGCCGGTCGAAGGACAGGTCGGCCCCGTCGCGGTCGGACAGGCCGCACCCGGGCTTGTCATACCGGATCACCGTGAACCGTTCGGCCAGGCCCTCCATGAAGCTGCCGAAACAGAACAACTCGAGCTGCGCCGCCAGGTGGGTGACCCAGCCCGAGTCGCACAGCAGCGGCGGGCCCGCGCCGACCGTGGAGTAGGCGACGCGGCCCGCTGGGGTGCGGCAATACCTGATCGTCGGCATCACCCGTCCAGGCTGGCAGCCCAGGCCGGCCCAGTAAAGCGGCACGGTAAAGCAGCCCGGTAAAGCGGCACACTAGAGCAGGGCGCGATGAGTTCGCGGCCCGGGACCGGTCACTGACATCAAAACCCCTCGCGTGCCAGGGAGGCACCGATGACTGACCAGCCGTTCACCATCTGCCTGTGGTTCGACACCGAGGGCGAGGCCGCGGCGAACTACTACGCCAGCATCTTCGCCGACTCGAAGATCGGCCGGATCGCCCGCTACACCGAGGCCGGGCCGGGCCCGGCCGGCGCGGTCATGACCGTGGAGTTCGAGCTCAACGGGCAAAAGTTCCTGGCCCTGAACGGCGGACCGCAGTACACCTTCACCGCGGCCGTCTCGTTCGTGATCTCGTGCGCGGACCAGGACGAGGTCGACTACTACTGGAGCCGGCTCGCCGAGGGCGGCCAGGAGGTCGCCTGCGGCTGGGTGACGGACAGGTACGGGGTGTCCTGGCAGGTCGTCCCCGCCGTGCTGGCCGACCTGATGGCCGACCCGGACCCGGAGAAGGCCGGGCGCGTCACCGAGGCGATGCTCACCATGACCAAGCTGGACATCGCCGCGCTGCGGAAGGCATACGCGGGCGGCTGAACGGCCCCCCGCCGCCCTCAGCGGACCGGGCCGATCTCGAGGCCAGCCAGGTCCGCGCAGGCGATGAAGCGGAAGGGGCCGAGCTGCTGGTCCAGCTCGGCCAGAGAGCCCGGCCCGGGCGGCCGGCCTGCCCCGGCCGGAGCCCGCTCATGACCAGAGCCGGCGGAGCACGGCGACCACGCGGCCCAGGATCACCGCGTCATCGCCCAGGATCGGGGTGTGGGCCGGGCTGTGCGGTATCAGCCAGACGTGATCGCCGGAACGCTTGAACGTCTTCACGGTCGCCTCGCCGTCGATCATGGCGGCCACGATTTCACCGTTCTCGACGACCGGCTGGCTGCGGACGACGACCCAGTCTCCGTCGGTGATCGCCGCCCCGATCATCGAGTCACCGGCGACCATGACGATGAAGTGCTCACCCTCGTCGACCAGCCGCTGAGGCAGCGGGAAGATGTCCTCGATCAGCTGCTGGGCCAGTCTCGGGCCGCCCGCCGCGATCTGGCCGACGACGGGCACGTACGCCGCCTGCTGCGGCGCGATGGTCCCCGGCGCGCTGGCCCTGGGATCGCTTCCGGGCCGGGCGGCCGGGCCGGGCCGCCGCACCTCCAGGGTGCGCGCGCGGCCCGGGTCCCACTGTAGGTACCCCTTGCTCCGCAAGGTGGCCAGCTGGTGGAAGACGCCGGACGTGCTGGCCAGCCCGACGGCCTGGCCAATCTCGCGCCGGGACGGCGGATAGCCGTGGCGGCGGACCGAATCCCCGATGACGCGAAGTATCTCGCGCTGCCGCCAGGTCAGCACGTGACCGGGGTCGGGACGGTCGGGGACATCGGCGATCGCGGCGTGCCGGGCGGGCCGGGAGACGACTTCTTCGAAGAGGTCCTCGGCGGCCATGCTGGAGAGTTCTGACCGCGTCATCGCCGAGTGCCGCGGGTCATATCGCCGGGCTTCCGGAGGGAGATGCGAGAGGCTGGCCAGAAGCTTGTCAAGGCCCTTGCGGCCGCCCGGATCAGCAGCCCGCGGCTCGCGGCCCGGCCGGGGCAGCAGCCGGCTCCAGAGGTCCTGCTTCACGCGGATCGCGCGGGTGAATGCCGGGGTGTTGCGGCCGCTGAATTCATAAACCAGGAAACCGGCAGCGCCGGGGCCCGAAGCCAGGAGCAGCTCCCCGCCGTCGCCGAGGGTCCGGCCCGGGCCCCCGGCTCCGGGGATCCCCTTCGGGCCAGCGTCGCCGGTCACCTTGAGCCGCAGGGTCTGGCCGGCGGCCTGAGAGATGGCCGCAAACCCCCGTCTCGCCTGGATCCTCCCGAGCACCACGACGAGATCCAGCTCCCACGCCCCCGACCGTACGAGGTCGGCGATCCGCCGCATGACGGCATGCGTATTCGTAATGCGGGTCTCGGTTACCCCGTGCAGTTCCAGGATGCAGGCGTGCCTTCGTTTCGAGACGACCGTCACTTCAGCGGGGAGTGTGCCGGTCTCGACGCGAAAATACTTATCCGTCCAATAGTGACGAGGCGCCGCCGGATCCTGCCTGGAGGTCCTGAAGCTGATGTCGTAATCGCGCCGCAGGTTCTCGTGAGGGAGAAACCGGCGGTCCGCGTCGAATCGGCCTGCGTCGCCGAGGTCAACGACGGCTCCGGGTTCCCAGGTGACCCAGTCGCCGCTGCATCTGTGATGCCAGGTCACATACGACCAACACGCCGACCTGCCCATGCCCACCCCGGCCCGAAAGTCCCGCGTTTACCTTCCACCCTGACAACGGTCCCGGAGTGAGTCAAGTGGCCACTGACGGCTACTGGTGCCCTTGTCGCCGGATTTTGGCCGGCCATTTCCTGCTACCCGCAGCCGTCATCGGCGCGATCGCCATCCTCGCTGAACAGCGGGCATTCTTCGAGGGTGGGGCACTCGCAGCGGGAGGCCTGTTCCAGCCAGTTCCTGACCAGCACCGCGCGCTCGATCATCGCTGTCACCTGCGGCACCTTCCGGGCGGCGATGCTGCGGAGCTCCTCGACCGCGTCGCGGGAGCCCTGGCCGGCGCCGAGCAGGGCCTTGATCTCGTCCAGGGAGAGCCCGGCCCGCTGCGCGGTGTCGATGACCGCGAGCGTGCGGACCGAGTCGGGCTGGTAGCGGCGCTGTCCGCCGACCCGCTCCGGCTCGGGCAGCAGCCCGATCTGCTCGTAATAACGGATCGACGAGGCGCGACGCCCTGTTCGCCGGGCGAGTTCGCCGATGGTCAGCAGCTGATCCGGCACCGGGTCCGTCCTTGACTTCAAGCCGGCTTTAACTAGCAGGATTCTATCGCCATGCCCATTCGACTTCGGAGGTGAGCCATGGGCAGCGATCAGGAATCTCCGCCGGTGGCCTGCACGCTCGGGATCGGTGACCGGGTGCAGCGGGCGGCGCGCTGGGCGGCGCTGACCGCCCGCGCGCTGCGGCGGGCGTCGCGGACCGAACGCGGGCTGCGGCTGGAGTTCGACGCCGGCCCGGGCGTCGGGGACGAGCTCAGGTCCCTGGCCGCGCTCGAGACGGAGTGCTGCGCGTTCGCGCGGTGGTCCGTGAGCGCGGCCGGCCGCCAGCTCACGCTCGAGGTCAGCGGGGACAGCGAGGAGGCGGTCGCCGCCGCGCAGGCCCTGTTCCCCGCGCTGGCCTAGGCGCTCAGCGGCCGGCGGCCGCGAGCCAGTCCTCCCGGCGCAGCCGGTATTCCACGTCGCCGAGCTCGTTGCCGTCCACCGGGTCCGGCCAGTCCAGGTGCACCGTGCGCGCGAACCGCAGCCCGGCCTTCTCCATGACCGATCGGGACCGGGTGTTGATGGTCATGGTGGTGGCCACGATCTCCTCGACGCCGAGTTCGGTGAAGGCGCGGCAGACCAGGGCCCGCGATCCCTCGGTCGCGTATCCCCGGCCCCAGGCCGGCCGCCGCAGCCGGTAACCCAGCGAGGCGGTACGCGAGGGGGCCGGGGCGTCGACCCAGTCCACCATCGCGGCGCCCGTGGCCACCACCGGGCGCAGGCCGAACCACCCGATGAACGCCCCGTCGCCGCGGGTGTCCGCCGCCCAGTGCCCGAAGTCCCGGTACCGCGCGTAGTAGCCCAGCAACCGCGGCAGCACCTCGGCCTCGATCTCCGCCCGCGACCTGGTCGTCCTGCTGATGAACCGCATGACGGCCGGATCCCCGTCGAGCTCCAGCAGGCCGTCCACGTCGGCGGCGGTGAACTGCCGCAGCACCAGCCGCTCGGTCACCAGCACCGGGTCCACGCCTCGGATCGTTCCTCGGCGCCGGCCGCGACGCAACCGAATTGTGCGCCGGTCCCGGAGCGCTACGGCGGCCGGCCCGGGGGCCTTATCAAGCCCGGGGCGGCCATCTCACGGGCCCCGCGCGTGTATCTGGGGCGTCCTACCCCGCTCTGTCTCTACAGGCAGAACGTGATGCGAGGTTGGACGGGGCATGAACCGGACGCAGATCCCCACGGCTGACCATGAGCTGAGCTTCGGCGGGATGGCGCCGTGGCCGCTGCCGGACGCGGTCAGCATGACCGACATCCGGAGGGATCCGGCCGCCCGCTGCTGCCAGGAATGCGGGCGCAGGCTGCTGCTGCTCCTGCTGGAGTCAAGCTCCTGGGTGTCGCACCGCACCGAGCACGTGAGCTTCCGCGACGACCGGTCCGTGGTGCGCCGCGTGACCGTCGAGTTTCACGTGCCGGAGCAGGCCCCGGTCTTCAGCGGGGAAGACGGCCAGGCGTACCGGCTGGTGCCGCTGTCGGTCATGCGCCGCAAGACGCTGGTCAACTTCGAACTCCGCGACGACGCGGGCAAGTCCGTGATCATGCCCACCCTGCGCCAGAACCAGGCGATCACCGAGTCCATGCTGCTGGCCTGCGCCGACGCCACACGCGGGCGAGCGGATCCGGCCGGTGCCGAGGCCGTGGCCGACTTCGTCCACCAGGTGGTCAGTGGTGACCAGGAGGCACTCACCGCCGCCTACAAGTCCCTGGAGCACCGCACCGCGGACCCGGCCGTCCTGGGCCTGGCTGATCAGCGCATCTTCCGGGCCATGCTCGACCGCATGGCGGACAACTTCATGCTGTGGGTGATGATCCCGGCCGGCGCGCCGCGGCGGCGCAAGCTGACGTTCTGCTGCGACGAGCCGCTGGACCCGCACTACCGCCAGCCCGGTTACGAGAAAGCCGAAGGCCAGTACAAGCTGGGCGACAAGCTCGGGGCCTGGCACCCCAGGGTCTGGTGGTCGGCGCTGGGCCTCACCACGACCCGGATACGGTTCCCGGTGCCCGCGGCCGAGAACGCGGCCAGCTTCCATTTCGAGATCGACGCGCCCAAGGGAGTCCAGATCGTCGAGGCCAGCCTGCTGGCCGGGCGCCCCAAGGAAGCGGCCCCTTCGTTCGATCACGTGCAGGGCGGCTTCCCCACCGTCGGCTTGCACGTGATCGAGGTGCCGAACGGATCCCTGTCGCGGGCCCAGATCGGCCTGCAGGTGCTGACCCGCGGCTGGCTCATCAACTCCATGCTGGCGTCCTGGGCCGTGTGCGGGTTCGTGCTGGCCTTCGCCATGCACCCCGCCGCCGTCCTGGGCACGACCCAGGATTTCCCCATCCTGATCCTGGTGGCTCTCGCGGGCGTGGTAGCCGGGGTCATCGCGCAGTCCGACGCCAAGGGCCTGGCCGCGTACCTCTTGCGCTGGACGCGGGGCCTGGCCATCGTGGCCGCCATCCTGCCGCTGGTGGCCACGACGTTCATCGCCCTGGGGACGGTCCAGCGCTCGCACGTCGCTCCGGCCCTCTGGACGGCCGCCGTGATCGGCGGCGTCATAGCCACGCTGCTGACCGCGGTCTGCGTGTTGTCCTGGTACCGCCAGCGCCAGGTCGTCTGCTCCCCGTGGGAGCAGAGCCGCGCCCGCCGGGATATCCCGGAGCGGCCAGCGAACTTCGCGGTGGCGGCCCTGGAGCATCACTATGACAAGCCCGCCGTGCGGGTGGATTCCGCTGAGGGGTGGCACACCGAGTTCGACTGGGACTGCGAGTGCGAGAACCAGCTGGTCACCGCGCTCTTGCTGCAGTCCTCGGCGGCTCATGGTCCGGTGTCACGCCACGACCTCGCGATGGCGGGGTGACCCGGTCATGGGGGCGATCGTGGTCTGCGGGGGCGGGGTGGTCGGGCTGTCGGCAGCGACCATGCTCGCGCGGGACGGGCACCAGGTCACCGTGTTGGAGGCCGATCCCGGGGGGGTAGCGGCGACGCCCGGCGAGGCATGGGGGTCCTGGCCTCGCCGGGGCGTCGCCCAGTTCCGGCAGCCGCACAGCCTGTTCCCCCGGTTCCGGCAGGTCTGCGACGAGGAACTGCCGGGGATGACCGAGCGGCTGCTGGCGGCCGGCTGCGCCTCGGTCGACCCCGTGGGGTGGTTGCCGCCGAGCCTGCCCGATCGCCGGCCGCGCCCGGGTGACGAAGCCTTCCGGTTCGTGACCGGCAGGCGCCCGGTGATCGAATCCGTGATCGCCACGGCCGCGCAGGAGCAGCCGGGCGTGGTCGTCCGCCGGGGCGTGCGGGTAACCGGCCTGACCGGCGGCCCGTCCGCGATCCCCGGCGTTCCGCATGTGGCCGGGGTACGCACGGCCGGCGGCGAGGAGTTCCCCGCCGATCTCGTGGTCGACGCGATGGGCCGCCGCTCGCGGGCCGCGGAACTGCTGAGAGCGCTGGGCGCGCGCGAGCCGTACACGGAGGCGGAAGACTGCGGGTTCGCCTACTACTCGCGGTTCTACACCGGGCCGGCCCGGCCCGTGCTGCGCGCGCCCCCGCTGGTCTCGGTCGGCTCGATCTCGCTGCTGACCATCGAGGGCGACAACGACACCTGGTCGGTGAGCGTGTACTCGTCCTCGTGCGACGCGCCGGTCAAGGCGCTGCGCGACGCCGAGTGCTTCACCCGCCTGGTAAAGGCGTGCCCGTTGCAGGCCCACTGGCTCGACGGCCGGCCGATCACGGACGTGCTGCCCATGGCCGGGGTCCTGGACCGCTACCGCCGCTTCGTCGTCAACGGCCACCCGGTCGTGACCGGGCTCGCCGCGGTCGGCGACGCGTGGGCCTGCACCAACCCCTCGGCGGGGCGCGGGCTCAGCGTCGGGATCGTGCACGCGCAACTGCTCCGCTGGACGGTGCGGAGCCACCTCGATGACCCGGCGAGCTTCGCCCGGGCGTGGGATGAGGGCACCGAGCGGACCGTCGCGCCGTTCTACCGGAACCAGATCAGGGCCGACCGGGCCCGGCTCGCGGAGATGACGGCCCTGCGGGAGGGCCGGGCGTGGTCCCCGACGGGCTCGATCATGAATCGCCTGGCCGCGGCCGCTTTCCACGACGCCGACCTGTTCCGGGCGCTCCTGGAAACCGCGATGTGCCTCGCGCTGCCGCAGGCCGTGATCGAGCGCCCCGGCATCAGGGGCAAGATCGAGCAGTCGGATCACCGGGTTCCGCGGCCCGCGCCCGGCCCTGACCGGCGCGAGTTGCTTCAGCTTCTGGCGGCGTAAGGTCCGCTGGCGCAGGAAGGCCCGGCCACTGCGGCCGTACCGTGCACCTGAGTGCGCGCTTGTGCCATAGTGTCGCAAGTGCATGCTGGTAACACGCCCCGGCTCGTGAAGCCGGGGCGGTCGGCAGTTGCCGAGTTAAACGGGAAGGGCGCACAGATGGCGGCACATACGAGATCCGATCCCGCGGACGTACTGGACCGCGTGGGCCGGCACTGGGGCTGGGTCCTGGCGTTCGGCCTCGTCACGGTGCTGGTCGGGATCCTCGTCCTGGTCTGGCCCGGCCGCACGCTGATCGTGGTCGCGGTGCTGTTCGGCATTCAGCTGATCGTGATGGGCATCTTCCGGTTCGCGGCCGCCTTCGGGCACGACCTGACCGCCGGGACCCGGACCCTGTTCGCGCTGCTCGGCGCGCTGTCGCTGATCATCGGCCTGTACGCGCTGCGGCACGTGTACGTCACCGTGCTGGCCCTGGCCCTGCTGCTGGGCATCTTCTGGATCGTCAGCGGCGCGGTCGAGTTGTTCACGGCGCTGTCGCACCGCGGGATGGAAGGCCGCGGGTGGGCCATAGCCTCGGGCATCCTCGGCATCCTGGCCGGGATCGTGGTGCTGGTCTATCCCGCCCCCTCGCTGCTCGTGCTGGCGCTCGTGCTCGGCATCTGGCTCCTGGTCTTCGGCATCATGGAGATCGTGGCGGCGTTCCGCATCCGGTCCTTGCGCGCCTAAACAGCGCGGCCCGGGGAAGTCCATACGGATGGACGACACAGTGCGGGCCTACATCGAGGGCATCGCGCCCGAGCACCGGCCCCTGTTCGACCGGCTGCATCGGCTGATCCTCGACGCGCACCCCGAGGCCGCCGTGGTGCTCTCCTACCAGATGCCCACCTACAAGGTCGGCCGCAGGCGCCTGTTCCTCGCGGCCTGGAAGCACGGCGTGTCGATCTACGGCTCCCAGGGCCGCGACGCCGGCTTCGCCTCGCGCCACGCCGAACTCCGGGCCAGCAAGGGAACGATCCAGCTGCGGCCCGTGGACGCGGCCGGGATCAGCGACGACGAGTTCCGCGACCTGGCGCGCGCCGCCCTCGACCCGTGACCCGCGTCAATCGAACGCGGGCTTGCGGTCCCGGGTGCGCTTGAGCTCGAAGAAGCCGTCGGCCTCGGTGACCAGCACCAGCCCGTCCCACAGCCGGCCGGCGGCCTCGGCCTTGGGGGCGGGCGTGATGACCGGCCCGAAGATGGCCCGGCCGCGGATGCGGATGACCGGGGTGCCCACGTCCGTGCCGACGTCATCGAACGCCTCGTGGTGCGAGCGCTTGATCTCCTCGTCGAACTCGGTGCTCTTCGCGGCGCTGGCCAGGTCCTCCGGCAACCCCGCCTCGGCCAGGGCCTCGGTGATCACCGTGGGATCCTCCCGGCGGCCCTCGACGTGGAACCGGGTGCCGAGCGCGGTGTACAGGGGCCCGAGCACGCCCGCGCCGCCGTGCTGGGCGGCCGCGGCGCACACCCGGATCGGCCCCCAGGCGCGGCCCATCCGCTCCAGGTAGTCCTTGCTCAGGTCCTTGCCCTCGTGCTGGGTCAGGTTCAGGTAGGCCAGCGACATGATCCGCCAGTCGGGCCGCACCGGCCGGACCTTCTGCACCTCGAGGATCCAGCGGGACGTGATCCACGCCCACGGGCACACCGGATCGAACCAGAACTGCACGTCTTCGGGCGCACCCGGCTGGGCTGTCATGCGTGATCCTCCTTAGGGACGGCGACGAAGACCGGGATCTCCCGCTCGGTCCTCTCCTGGTATTCGGCATAGGGCGGATAGGCGGCGACCGCGCGCTCCCACCAGGCGGCCCGCTCGTCGCCGGTCACCTCGCGGACCCGCACCGCGAACGGCTCCGGGCCGTCCTGGATGATGACCTCATCCGGATGGGCCCTGAGGTTGTAGTACCAGACCGGGTGAGCCGGGGCCCCGCCCTTGGACGCCACCAGGGCGTAGTCGCCGTCGTGCTCCACGCGCATCAAGGCGATCTTGCGGACCTTCCCGCTCCGGTTGCCCCGC
>Ga0126381_100002913_pt1 | contig 18594 bp, 10 predicted proteins | sample PanSoiMetPlot_28_FD_96465 | JGI IMG/M metagenome (GOLD analysis project Ga0126381, IMG submission 96465) | Tropical forest soil microbial communities from Panama - MetaG Plot_28 | ecosystem: Environmental > Terrestrial > Soil > Tropical forest > Bulk soil | place: Panama | collected 2016-02-17
ACTATAACTGCCCGCGCCCGGTCTGCTGGACCCGATTGTGCTATAAAACGCCGCACCTGACTCGGCTCTGTCGGAGTTTCTGTCCATATGGGCCCGCCACCGGGTTGACGCTTCAGTCGCGTCGCTGACGAGCATTCGGACGCGACTGAAGTCGCGTGTCCAAATCCAGAGCGAAACAGAGCGCCTCGGCGGGATTATCTCCATAAGCGCGGGATCTCATGGAAGCCGTACGCGCGATACAGGCGGGTGGCATCACCCATGCGCGGAAGCGTGTCGAGGAGCAGGCGCGCATACCCAGCGCATCTTGCTTCGGCGATGATGCGCTCAATCAGCGCACGGCCCAATCCCGAGCCGCGAAACGCGGGCCGCACGTAGAGGCGCTTCACCTCGGCGGCGTCTTCGCTGAAGCGTCTCAGCGCCACGCAGCCCGAGGGAGACCGATCGTCCGACACAGCGAGCAGCAGGCGGCCATCCGGCGGAGCGTAGCGGCCGGGCAAATCCGCCAGTTCCCTTTCAAAACTGCTGAAGCAAATTTCATCGCCGACCCAGGCGGCGTACTCGCGCAGAAGTTCGCGGGCGATATCGAGATCCGCGGCTTCGGCGGCTCGGATCAAGCGGGCAGTTTGGTCGCGCCCATCAGGTCTTCGTCGATGCTACGCGCAGCCTTGCGGCCTTCCGCAATCGCCCAGACAACCAGAGACTGTCCGCGGCGCGCGTCGCCCGCGGCGAAGACGCGGGGGAGCGAAGTCATATAGGCCGAGTCCACGGAGACATTTCCGCGCTCGTCGAGCGCCACGCCCAACTGGTCGATGAGACCGGGCCGAACGGGGCCGGTAAAACCCATCGCGAGCAGAACAAGGTCGACGTCGATTTCGAACTCCGTGCCCGCCATGGGCTCGAACTTCGGAGGCGCGCCGACGCGAACGCCGTGAAGCTTTTTCACGTTGCCGTGCTCGTCGCCCGAGAACCGAACCGTGGAGACGCTCCAGTCGCGAATACCGCCTTCCTCGTGCGAACTCTCGACACGCAACTGCATGGGCCACATCGGCCATGGAGTATGCGGCGCGCGCTCGTCCGGTGGTTTGGGCAGAAGCTCGAACTGCGTAATATGAGCCGCGCCCTGGCGGTGCGACGTGCCGAGGCAATCGGCTCCGGTGTCGCCCCCGCCGATGATCACGACGCGCTTATCAGTGGCGAGAATCTGACTCGGGACGTAATCCCCCTCCTGGACCTTGTTCGACTGCGGAAGAAAATCCATCGCGTAGTGGATGCCCTTCAGGTCGCGGCCCGGAATATTGAGATTGCGCGGCTCCTCGGAGCCGATCGCAAGGAGGATGGCGTCGAAATCCCGCTGGAGATCGCTGACCGATATGTTCACGCCGACGTGCGCGTTGGCGACAAATTTTACGCCTTCAGCGGTCATCTGCTTGAGGCGACGATCGATCAGATGCTTTTCCATCTTGAAATGCGGGATGCCATAACGAAGCAGCCCGCCGATGCGATCCGCCCTTTCGAAAACAGTGACGGCATGACCGGCGCGCGCAAGTTGCTGCGCGGCGGCGAGCCCGGCAGGCCCGGAGCCGATCACAGCCACGCGCTTACCTGTCGCCGCGCGAGCGGGTTCGGGCACGATCCAACCTTCGTCCCACGCCCGGTCCACGATGGTCTTCTCGATGTTCTTGATGGTGACCGGCGGCTCGTTGATGCCGAGCACGCAGGCGGCTTCGCAGGGCGCGGGACAGATGCGCCCGGTGAACTCGGGGAAGTTGTTGGTCGAATGGAGAACGCGCGACGCCTCGCGCCAGCGTCCCCGCCACACGAGATCGTTCCAGTCGGGAATGATGTTCGTGACGGGGCAGCCGGTATGACAGAACGGCACGCCGCAATCCATACAGCGGGCGCCCTGTTCGCGGATCTTTTCCTCCGGAAACGGATTATAGATCTCGAACCAGTCTTTGACGCGCTCAGCGGGCGGACGCCGCTCAGGCGTTTCGCGCGAATATTCGAGGAAGCCGGTTGTCTTACCCATTCACTACCTGCGCAAGGCGAATCGGCATCTGCGCCGGGGCTGCTTTCTTTTTCATGACCCGCTTGTACTCGTGCGGATATACCTTGACGAACTTCGGCAGCATGGAATCCCAGTTTTCGAGAACCCACTGGGCGCGCGGGCTTTGCGTGGCTTCGAAGTGGCGGTAGATCCAGTCTTTGAGCAGCGACTGATCCTGAGGATCGAACACCTGCTCGAGATCGACCGATGTCCGGTTGCAACGATACTGGCCGAATGAGCCGCTCTCGTCAAGGACGAATGCGATGCCGCCCGACATGCCGGCGGCGAAATTGCGGCCGGTCTTGCCGAGAACAATGACCAGCCCATTGGTCATGTACTCGCAGCCGTGATCGCCGAGCCCTTCGACTACCGCGCTCGCGCCGGAGTTGCGGACGGCGAACCGCTCACCGGCCATGCCGTTGAAGAACGCCTCGCCGCTGGTCGCGCCGTAGAGCACAACGTTGCCGATGAGGATGTTTTCCTCCGGCAGGAAGGACGAGTTACGGGGCGGGTAGACGACGATCCTGCCGCCCGAGAGCCCCTTGCCGACGTAGTCGTTCGCGTCGCCTTCGAGTTCGAGAGTGACGCCCTGGGCGAGAAACGCGCCGAAGCTTTGACCGGCGGAACCGGAGAAGGTGAAGTGGATGGTGTCTTCCGGCAGACCGGCGGCTCCGTATTTACGGGCGATTTCGCCCGAGAGCATTGCGCCGACGGTACGGTGGACGTTACGAATCGGCATCCGGAATTCGACCGGCACGCGGCGGTCAATGGCCTGGCGGGCGTGATCGATCAGCTTGAAATCGAGCGCTTCATCGAGCCCGTGATCCTGCGCGATGGTGCAGCGGCGGCTGACCCGCGACGGAGTGGGCGGATTGTAGAGGATGTCCGAGAAGTCGAGCCCGCGGGCCTTCCAGTGATCGATGGCGGCGCGCGTATCGAGCATATCGACGCGTCCGATCATCTCGTCCATCTTCCGGAATCCCAGGCTCGCCATGATCTGGCGCACCTGCTCGGCGATAAAGAAGAAGAAGTTGATGACGTGTTCCGGCTGACCAGCGAACTTAGCGCGCAGAACCGGATCCTGCGTCGCGATTCCGACCGGGCAGGTGTTCAGGTGGCACTTGCGCATCATGATGCAGCCGAGCGTAACGAGCGGCAACGTGGAGAAGCCGAACTCCTCAGCCCCCAACAGCGCAGCGATGGCGACATCCCGACCGGTGGCGAGTTTGCCGTCCGTCTGGACGCGGATGCGGCTACGCAGGTCGTTCATGACGAGTACCTGCTGGGTTTCGGCAAGACCGAGTTCCCAGGGCGAGCCCGCGTGCTTGATCGAAGTGAGCGGCGAGGCGCCTGTGCCGCCGTCGTGGCCGCTGATGAGTACAACGTCGGCGTGAGCCTTCGCGACGCCCGCGGCAACCGTTCCGACGCCGACTTCGGCGACGAGCTTCACGGAGATTCGCGCCTTGGGATTGGCGTTCTTGAGGTCGTAGATTAACTGCGCGAGATCTTCAATCGAGTAGATGTCGTGGTGCGGCGGCGGCGAAATGAGACCGACGCCGGGGATCGAGTGGCGCACGCGCGCGATGACGTCGTCCACTTTGTGGCCCGGAAGCTGGCCGCCCTCACCGGGCTTGGCGCCCTGCGCCATCTTGATCTGAAGCTCGTCCGCGTTGACGAGGTAGTGGGTGGTGACGCCGAAGCGGCCGGAGGCCACCTGTTTGATGGCGCTGCGGCGCAGGTCGCCGTTTTCATCGGGCGTGAAGCGGGCTTCGTCTTCCCCGCCCTCGCCGGTGTTCGATCTGCCGCCGATGCGGTTCATCGCGATGGCCAGCGTTTCGTGCGCTTCCTTCGAGATGCTGCCGAACGACATGGCGCCGGTGGCGAAACGTTTGACGATATCGGAAGCTTTTTCGACCTCATCCAGGCGGACGGGCTTGCCCTGCTTGAACTCGAACAGGCCGCGCAGCGTGCAGGCTTCGCGATTCTCCTTGTCGATGAGATCGGCGTACTGCTGGAACGTCTCGAAGCTGTTCTGACGGACGGCGTGCTGGAGCTTACCGATCGTTTCCGGGTTCAGGATGTGCTTCTCGCCGCGGACGCGGTAAGCATAGCTGCCGCCAACCGGAAGCTCGGTGTCGAGATCGGAAAAGTTCTGGAATGCGCTCGCGTGCTTTATCACAGCTTCGCGGGCGATGACGTCGAGACCGACGCCCTCGATACGCGACGCGGTGCCGGTGAAGTACTTCCGGACGAACGCGCTGTTGAGCCCGATGGCTTCAAAGACCTGAGCGCCGCGGTAGCTCTGCAGCGTGGAAATGCCCATCTTCGAGAAGACCTTGAGCAGGCCCTTGTTGATGGATTTGATGTAGTTGTAAAGCGCCTTTTCGGACGTGAGGCCCTCGGACAGAAAGCCGTGCGAGGCGAGATCGTCGAGCGTCTCAATCGCGAGGTACGGGTTCACCGCGCTCGCGCCGTAACCGATGAGCAGCGCGTAATGCATGACTTCGCGCGGCTCGCCGGACTCAATGATGAGCGCGACCTGCGTGCGCGAGCCTTCGCGGATCAGATGATTGTGGACGGCCGTGAGGGCCAGCAGGCTCGGAATCGGCGCGTAGGACTTGTCGACGCCGCGGTCCGAAAGAATAAGAATCGTGTAGCCGGAATCGATCGCGAGCGAGGCGCGGCGGCACAGTCCGTCGAGGGCGCGCTCCATGGATTTCTCGCCTTCGTCAACGTCGAAGGTGGTCGACAGCGTGGTCGCCAGGAAGTCGCCGTGCGAAACGCGGCGAAGCTTCTCGAGATCGCGGTTGGTGACGATGGGACCGGGAATCTTCAGCGTATGACAGTGCTGCGGGGTCTCGGTCAGTATATTGTCTTCGCGCCCGATATAGCTGATGAGCGACATCACCATCTCTTCGCGGATGGGATCGATGGGCGGATTGGTGACCTGCGCGAACAGCTGCTTAAAGTAATTGAACAGCGGTTGCGGCTTGTCCGACAGACACGCGAGCGGCGTATCGACGCCCATCGAGCCGATGGGCTCTTCGCCGTTAGCGGCCATGGGGGTCATCAGCATGCGTACGTCTTCGTCGGTGTAGCCGAAGGCGCGCTGGCGGATGGTGAGGGTGGCGGGGTCCGAACCGTGCACGCGCGCGGGCTCCGGCAGCCGGTCGAGGGTAATCTGATGCTCTTTCAACCATTCCGCGTAGGGCTGGCGGCTGGCGAGGTGTTCCTTGATTTCTTTGTCGGCGACGATCCGTCCCTGCTCGAGGTCAATCAGGAACATCTTGCCGGGCTGAAGACGGCCTTTCTGCTTGACGTTCTCCGGCTCCACCGGGAGCACGCCGGTCTCGGAAGAGAGCACGACCTGATCGTCATGCGTGACCAGCCAGCGAGCAGGGCGAAGGCCGTTGCGGTCCAGTGTGGCGCCGATGACGCGGCCATCGGTGAACGCGATGGCGGCGGGACCGTCCCAAGGCTCCATGAGCGAGCAATGGTACTCGTAAAATGCCTTCTTTTTCGCGTCCATGTGAGGGTTGCCGTCCCACGCTTCGGGGATCAGCATCGCCATGGCGTGCGGCAGCGATCGGCCCGACTGGACCAGAAGTTCGAGAGCATTATCGAATGACGCCGAGTCGCTGCCGCCCGGCTGGATGATCGGGAAGAGCTTTTTGAGATCGTCGCCGAACAGGTCGGAATGCAGGATCGACTGGCGCGCGTGCATCCAGTTGATGTTGCCGCGAACGGTGTTGATTTCACCGTTGTGCGCAACGTAGTGAAACGGATGCGCCAGCTGCCAGGTGGGGAAGGTGTTGGTGGAGAAACGCTGGTGCACAAGGCAGAGCGCACTCATCACCTCCGGATCGGACAGCTCGATGTAGAACTTCGCGATCTGGGGAGCGAGGAGCAGACCTTTGTAGACGATGGTGCGCGAGGACAGCGATGGCACGCTGAACATGTCGCGGTTCGGCAGCTCTTCTTCCTCGGCGGCGACCGCCGTTTCGAACCGCTTGCGGAGGACGTAGAGCTTGCGCTCGAACCAGTCCTGCCGCTCTTCGGGAGTGCCTGCATTATCGGCCGGGCGGCCGATGAAGATCTGCTGAATATACGGCTGCGAACCGCGCGCGACGCGACCGATGGCATCGCCGTTGATCGGAGTATCGCGCCATCCGAGGACGCTCAAGCCTTCTTCGCGGACAATGCGCTCGAGGAGGCCTTCAGTGAACAGGCGTTCGTGGCGCTCGACAGGCATGAAGACCATGCCGACGCCGTACTCGCCGGGAGCAGGAAGAGTGAAGCCGAGGCTGGCAGTCTCGCGCTCAAAAAACCGGTGGGGAATTTGTATCAGCACCCCCGCGCCATCGCCGGTCTCCGGGTCGCATCCGCAGGCTCCGCGATGGGTGAGGTTGATGAGAATCTGAATCCCTTTTTCGATAATCTCGTGGGATTTCTCGCCCTTAATATTCGCCACGAAGCCCATGCCGCAGGCGTCGTGCTCGTTGCGGGGGTTATAGAGTCCCTGCGGCTCGGGAAGACCCGAGTGCTCGGGAAGTCCATGGGCGGGCCCGAGTACAGGTACACTACACGCGGTGCGCTCTTTTGGAAGGCTCGTCATCTAAGGCCTGTTTTTTCTACTCCGGGGTAGTTTCACAATCGTACCAGATTTCCGCAGTATTCCGCAAACGAAATTTATTGCGTTGAGATATAAGAACAACTTATGTTATTCTTTTTATTTGATCTTCGAGGAATGCAAGTTGTTTCAAGATGTTGCGCATCAGCGCAGCCTCAGCCGGGCAGCGGAACTGAACGGTATCAGCCAATCCGCTGCGACACAACACATCCGGGAACTGGAGAAGCGGTTGGGCGCGGAACTGCTGGACCGGTCGACGCGACCGGTGGGGCTTACCGATGCCGGCCGACTGTATGCCGACCTCTGCCGGGACGTGCTGCGGCGTGAGCAGGATTTTTCGGCTGAACTCGCGGAAATCAAAGAAACCGCTGAAGGTACGGTGCGGGTGGCGTCGATTTATTCGCTCGGACTCTCGGAAATGTCGCATCTGAAGGAAGAATTCGGACGCGTTTGCCCGGAGGCTTCGGTTCAGGTAGAACTGCTGCGGCCGGACAAAGTGTATGAAGCTGTGCAGGCTGGTCGAGCAGATCTGGGGTTCATCAGTTACCCGGAGTCGCGGCGCGACCTGACCGCGATTCCCTGGCGCGAAGAGCGAATGACCGTGGCGGTTTATCCTTCGCACCGGTTCGCGCTGAGGCCGGCGGGGCAGCGCACGGTCGCGCCTTCGGATTTACAAAACGAACTGTTCATCTCGTTCGATGAGGAAGTGATGATCCGGCGGGAACTGGACCGGTTCTTCCGGGAGCACGACGTTTCGGTTTCGATTGTGATGCAGTTCGACAACATACAGTCGATCAAAGAGGCGGTCGCGCTGGGGTCGGGGATCAGTATTTTGCCGGAACGGGCGATGCTGGCGGAGGTGGAGCAGCGGCGGCTGGTTTCCATTCCGCTGGAGGCTCCGGAACTGATGCGGCCAGTGGGCGTGATACATCGGAAGAAACGGAAACTGAGCCGGGCGGCGCGTGAGTTTTTGGGGTTGGTGACTGCGTAGCGGCGGTTACAAAACGAACTCGTTGCCGACTTTACAGAACGAACTTCCTCTTTACAAAACGAATTCTGCCGCTGCGGCAGGCAATTTACAAAACAAACTCAGGCGGCTTTTTCGGCGTTTTGCAAAACGAACTGTCCGGTGGCGGCCCGGGCGGTTTCGGGGATTTCGGCTATGGCCGGCGCCGCGGCGACTTCTTCGCGCATCCGGTTTTCCGGTTTCGGCAGGGTTTGAAGCTGGAAGAGGATTTTCAGGTTGGCCTGGATGTTGCGCGTAATGCGGTGCTCGTAGAGCGAGATCAGGGCGAAGAGCTGCGGATTGTGCATGAAAGTCAGGGTCTGGACCATCGCGTGGTGGATCTGTGGATGCTCGGCCTGGATGTCTTTGTAGGGGCCGGAATGGCCCCAGGTGAAGATGTTTTCTTCAATGGCGTGGAGGCGGTTGAGGCGCCAGTTGTCCTGGGCGATTCGGCGAGCGAACTGACGCTCGAGGAAGTTGCGGGGGCTCAGGTCGTCGATGCAAGCCTGGATGAAATCGAAATAGACCGCGCGGTCGTGTTCGCTCATGACGGCGACCTGTTGAGTGATTTTGTCGCGACCGGCCTGGAGCTTAGGTTTGTTGGCGTCTTTGGGTTTCTTCATTCGCGATGGTTCCTGCCTGGGATGAACTTCGCATGGGCCTGGGCGGGTTCGACGCGGCTGGAGAGGTAAATCTCTGATCGCGGGGTAAATACAGGTGGGGAAAAAGTTGGACCCGCCGCGTCAGGGCAGCCTTTTTCGCACCCAGTCGAAGAAATTCTCCAATACCGTCACATGCACGGACCCCTTCGCGCCCGGCGCGGCTTCCGGCAGCGAGAACACGACGAACCGCTTACCGTCCGGCGCGAGATCCAGATTGCTCGTGCCGGTATAGAAGAGCTGCTTGTCGGACCACAATCGCGGCTGGCCAGGCAGAAAGGAGGCGCCATCGGCCGAGTAATCGACGACCATAATTCGGTTGTCCGATGTTTCATAGAAGAGCTCGCGGCCGTTTTTCGACCACAGCGGGTACAGGCCGCCGCCGGTCGAAATCTGCCACTTGCCGTCTCCGGCAGCGGGAAATGGCCGAACATAGATCTCGGGGCTGCCGCTTTCGAGGGAACGGTACGCGATCCAGCGGCCGTCGGGAGAAAACTGCGGAAGCAGTTCGTCAGCCGGCGTGCGAAGAAACGGCTCCGGCTTGCCTGTCTTGGGATGATCCGGATCGGTGAGGTCCAGCGCCACGGTCCAGATATCCCATCCGGTTTCCAGGCTTCTCTCGAAATAAGCCAGTCGGCGGCCGTCAGGCGTTAACGAGTAGGGGCGCGGAAGATCGCCTCTCAGCATGGGCTGCGGTTCTCCGGCTCCATCGCTTCGGATCCAGGTCAGGCCGAAAGCTGATGAAAATAACAAAAGATGCAGACCGTCGGGAGACCAGACCGGCACAGTCCCGCCGCCGGTAAAGGTCAATCGCGTGGGCGTGCGCCGCTCCAGATCGTATACATATAAATCACCGCCTGTGCCGATGAACGCCACCTTGCGTCCGTCTGGCGAGAGCCGGGGTATGGCGAATGGGCCGGGCGTGGGCATCAGCGGTTCGATCCTTCCGGAGCTGTCGAGCCAGGAGAGTTGCCACGCTTGAGCCAGACTCTTTCCCGATGCGTAAACGAACGTTCCCGTGTTGGAGAAATCGAATTGTCCCCCGCCGGTGACAGGGTTGGCGGCCACGTCCTCGAGCAGCGGGACCGGCGTGCCGTGGACCTCCAGCGCCTCCGGATCGAACTTCACGCCAAACAGGACTCCCTGCCGGATATAGACCAGATGGCCGGTGGGCAGGTAGCGGCCGTAATATCCGCCTCGGGCCAGGACCCGGGCACCGCCTGTTTTTAGCGACACAACTTCGATGCTGGCGGCGGTGTCCATCTGATTGACGGAGTTTGATGCGGTGTACAGGACGGCGCCTCCGCCCGGCAGAACCTGTGGCCAGCGGTGAGTGATCTCTCCCGCATTGAGCCTCGTGATCCGCCGTGGGACCCCTCCGCCGGAAGACACTGTAAAAAGAGCGTCCACCGGCGAGAGGCACGCTACGATATACCCGTCTCTGCCCCAACTGCCGCCCGGTGGAATGTTCTGCCCCGTAACCACGGTCTCAGGGGCACCACCCAGGACCGAGATTTTCTTGAGAATTTGGCCCGCAAAGAAAGCGATCCATTGACTGTCGGGAGAAAAGAACGGGTCTGATCCGTTCTCCGTTCCGGGCAGCAAAGTGATCTGCGCCTGATCGAGCAGACGCGTGGCGAGCAGTTGCTTCCCGTTCGGCCCGCGCACGGGATACACCAGCCTCCGGCCATCGGGTGAGATGGCGGCGGTCAGGTTGAGGCCCGGCATCGCTTCAGGCCCAAGATCCACGTTGAAGCGAATCAGCGGATGATCCACCGGGCGGGTTGCCCTCCACAATGCCGCTCCGGTCACGGCAAGCGCGAGCATTGAGACTCCCGCGATTGCCCACGACAAGACACTCCTTCGTCCCGCCGCGAGTGATGGCTCCGATACACCTTGTCTGAGCAGAAGGAACACGTCGCCGATCGAACGCCAGCGCAGAGCCGGGTCACGCTCCAGGCAACGCTCAAGAACGGGACGGACCTCGGCCGGAACTCCGGTCAGGTCTATATCGCCCTTCAGCACGTGCGCCAGCGTGTCCGAAACCGTGCGTCCGTGGAATAGTTGCCGACCCGTGAGCATCTCAAACAGAATCATGCCGAAAGCCCAGATGTCGGCGCGCCGGTCCACGTTTTGTCCGCGAGCCTGCTCGGGGCTCATGTAGGCTGCCGTGCCCAGGATCACGCCCGGTTGGGTTGAGCGCATGGTGAGGGTGGGAGAGGATATCGGATCGACCGCTGCCGTGGGTTCGTTCGAGACAGCCTTCGCCAGCCCGAAATCCAGGACTTTCACGCGGCCATCCGGCGTGATCTTGATGTTCGCGGGCTTGAGATCCCGGTGGATCACTCCGCGTTCGTGGGCATACTCGAGAGCTTCGGCGATCTGCCGGGCGAGGACCAAGGCTTCATCGAGCGGAATTCGCCCTCGCTCGATGCGTTCCGCCAACGTTGGTCCCTCGACCAGTTCCATCACCAGCGCCTGCTCTTCGACCCCGTAAATCGCGGCGATGTTGGGGTGGTTGAGGGAGGCCAGGACCTGAGCCTCGCGGGTGAAACGGGCGAGGCGGTCGGGATCGGCAACGAATGCTTCCGGCAGGAGTTTTATGGCGACATCGCGGTTAAGCTTGGTGTCGGTGGCCAGCCAGACTTCACCCATGCCACCTTCACCCAGCTTGACCGTGATGCGATAGTGCGCAATGGAGGGCTGCGGACCCATTGTGCGATTTCAGGCATCGTACCACTTTTGGCCGGGTGTACGCGCCAAGCGGACCTCCGTGTGGAGGCGCTCCCTTTATATCGGCTTCGATCAGCGACGGAGTCAGGACGTTCAATTCCGCTTCCGATCCCTTTACCCCTGACATAGATGGCTGCGGAACGACTATCTATCACTGGTTTATTGGAGGAGATCGGCCGCTGGACCAGGGGCCGGACTCTTACGCACGAGCATCATCACCGGGAACTTCGACCCCTACGTACCTTGGCTAGCCTAAATGTTCAACACCGACGAGTTCACGGCGCCCTGTCGAAGCCCTTACGCTCCGCCCGATACCCTCCCGTCTACCCATCTTGTCAATTCTCCGCGCCGAACCTGAAATCGATTGCATCGAATCGTTACGTTAACGCGCGACGAAGCGCGGCGTCGATAGTGCGAAGCTCGGCGAGCGTCGCCGCGCGTCGTGTCGCGCGGTAACAGCCGCTCACGTAGTGCTTGAGCGAGAGCAGATCCGATGCTCGTCTATACTTCTTTCGTCGGAAGAAATATGTTACTGCTTCAAGACGGCAACTACGTTCAGCGTGTAAGTAACGTCTAATGTAAAGCCCTGCGAAACGTTCGCTGAATGAATATGAAGCGTGTGTGTTCCGGGGCTGAGCGGTCCAACGGCCGCATATATTCCGTCATCCACCGCGGGTGAGTATATTCCAGCCGGAACGTGGCCCAAGCTCGCTGCCACACACGGAGCATCGAAAATATTTGCGTCGGGCAACGCGATCGCAAATACCTCGGACTGCAGGCGTCGCATATCCATGATCGCTTTCCCGTCCAGCTCGACAGCCAGGTTACTAGTGGGCTGTCCCGGTCATTTCGGAACCAGGATGCGCTTTTTGATATCGGTGTAAGTCCAGCGAAAGGGACGGGCGGATTTGGCGTAGGCGCGAATGTACTTCATCAGTTTGCGGGAGAGGTCTGTCACGGATGTGAAGACTCCTCGGGCAATTACATCGCGTTCGATTTTCGCGAACCAGATTTCGACCTGATTGAGCCACGACGAATATGTCGGGGTGAAATGAAAGTGCACGCGCGGATTTTTGTCGAGGAACTCTTTGACGGTGCTGGTTTTGTGGGCCGACAGATTGTCCAGTACGATGTGAATCTCCCTGGGCTGCGGGTTCTTCTCCACGACCTCGGTAAGGAAGGTGATGAATTCGGCACTCGTATGGCGGGCTGCGGTCTTGCCCTGGACCTTGCCGGTCCTCACGTCGAGGGCGGCGTATAAGGACAGCGTTCCGTGCCGGTAGTATTCAAAACCATGGCGCTCCACGGTTCCGGGCATCATGGGCAGAACCGGGTCCCGTCGATCCAGCGCCTGAATGGCGGATTTTTCATCGACACAGAAAACAGCGGCGTGCTGAGGCGGATCCATGTAAAGCGCGATGATCTCGGCAGCCTTCTTCTCAAAATCCGGATCGTCGCTGGCCATATAACGCTCCAGCCGGTGTGGCTGGACGCGGTTGCGCGACCAGATCCGCTGAATCGTGGACTTGCTCAGTCCCGTGGCTTGCGCCATCTTCCGGCAGGACCAGTGTGTGCTTCCATCCTCGGGTTTGCGGCCGGTTTTCCGCAGCACCTTCGCCTGCGCTACCGGAGTGGCGGTTCGTGGTTTACTGCCTCTGTGCCGAGGCTCCAGACCCTCCATCCCCCGCTCTTCAAAACGACGTTTCCAGCGCGCGATGGTCGGACGCGACGTGTTCAGTTCTGTCTCGATCCGGCTGTAGCTCTTGCCCTCCGCGAGAGCCAGAATCAACGAGGCCACGAATACATCCCGCGACGGCAGAGTACGTGATCGCGCCCAACGGCTCAGTTCCTCTCGTTCCTCTTCAGTCAATCGCCGCAAGTTCTTATACAGCCTCCCATAAGGGCCAGGCGTATAAAAGAATTAAATGGTTACATAATCACCGGGACGGCCCACTAGCACCATTAACAAATGCGGCGGAAGCCGCTCGCAGGTCCTTCGCTGCAATGTTCGTTGGTCCTTGCCCGCAGACGTTTGGGGTATTGAAATTCACCGAGTTGATAACGGGAAAGAACAAAGTCCTATCGCCCGGCACAGAACATATACGCGTTGCAGTATTCCCGTTGAACACACCCGCCAAATACCAAATGGATCCTTGCTGCCCAACCATGCAACTGGCGCCGCTTGCATCCAGTAGGGGATTTACCGATGTCGGGATCGACAGAGCCCACTGCCACCATGCTCCACCCAAACCATCGGATATCTGAGCATCCGCTCTTACAACGCCTACTTCCGCGAAGAGGCCAAGACCGATTGCGAGAATCGTTAAGAATTGGTTTGCAAATACCCTGTGTCGCATTACTTTCTCCTTTTCAAATCCGAAGCGCGTCTGCGCTGGCTAATCCTATCGAAGGAAATGAAGGTGTCGGCTGCCCGGGCGGTTGCGCGCCCAGGAGCATGGCGAAGAGAATCGTGAAGGCTGTGGGTCGATATCTTCCTCCTATGATGGATCTGTCGCAAATGGGCCTAATTAGGTGGTCCTGTTCAGCGACGTTATTCAAATAGGGCGACTTCGGCAACGACAACGCCGGCCCAGTTCGCCAGACCGCTTCAATTCGGCGATGGCGTGCGGGCCGGATATCCATCCGCGTTGGTCACTTGCGGCCGAATGCCCGCGGACAAAGCCAGCCGCAGGAATATCTTCGCGCGATCAGATCGCGTTTGGGCGACAACAGAAAATCGATCCCGTTTGAATCCACTGCTCGATAGAGGCAGGCCCATTTGCCGGCGACCCGCACGTGGGTTTCGTCCATCCGCCGGGATTGACTTGGGCACCGGAGTTCCCGGCCCATGCGTTTCTCCTTGGCTTATCCTCCTTACTCATTAGCGCGACAGTTCCAGAGAAAACCGGACATTAATTCTGGCCCAGTCGCGTTGAGATGTCGTGTTGAGATTGCTTTACGCAGTGGCATGCGGTAGAATTCCTTGACTTCCTAATCGTTTAGGTCGGGTTTTCCGGAGGCTTACCTGGATCCCGCTGCGGTAGATGTAACGACGTTGCTCAACCAGCTGGGGGCCGGCGAACAGGGGGCTGCTGCTCAGCTCGTCCCTCTGATTTACGATGAACTCCATCGGCTGGCAGTTCAACGTCTTCGGCACGAGCGACCGGGACACACGCTGCGAGCCACTGCATTGGTTCACGAGGTTTACCTCAAGCTCGCAGGGCGCCGAAATGCGAAATGGCAAGACCGGGTCCAGTTTTTTGCCGTGGCCTCGCAGTTGATGCGCCGCGTCCTGGTTGATTACGCACGTAAACAGCAAAGAATCAGGCGGGGAGGAACGCAGAAGAGGGTTTCACTCGACGAAGTGTTGCTCGTTGCCCCGGAACGAACAGATGAGCTGCTGGCCGTCCATGGAGCGCTCTCACGTCTGGAGAAGCTGGATCCCCGTCAAGGGCGAATTGTGGAGCTGCGCTATTTTGGCGGACTAACAATGGATGAGACTGCCGAAGTCCTTCATGTTTCCTCTAAGACTGTGATGCGGGAATGGAATATTGCCAAAGCGTGGCTTTACGGCGAGCTGAAGGAGCGCCAGGGAGATGACGCCAGGGGAATGGAACAGGGCGAAGGCGCTATTTGAGTCTGCCCTGGCGCAGGAGCCGACCCAGAGGGCAGCATTTCTCGCGCAAAACTGCCCCGACGACAACCTTCGACAAGAAGTGGAAAAGCTTCTCGTCAACTTTCAGGAGGCAGGCAGTTTCCTGAGCAATCCCGTCTTGCCTCGCCAAATTCCCACATCCGGCCAGATAAAGGAAGTTCCTGCGGAGGCGTTTCCGGAGGCGCTTCCTGTAAGTCATAAAGTCGGCCCTTATGAGATCTTTGCGCTTATCGGCTCAGGCGGCATGGGCCATGTCTATAAGGCCCGCGATACGCGCCTGGACCGCATTGTCGCCATCAAATTTTCGAAGGCCCAGTTCACGCAACGCTTTGAGCGCGAAGCGCGCGCGGTAGCGGCGCTTAACCATCCGCACATCTGCCAGCTCTACGACGTCGGGCCGAATTACCTGGTCTTTGAGTTCATCGACGGTGCTCGCTTAAAAGGTCCCATGCCAGCAGCGGAGGCCGTGCAAATTGCCACGCAGATCTCCGAAGCTTTAGCGGAAGCGCACGCTCACGGTGTTATCCACAGGGATCTGAAACCTGCCAACATCCTGCTGACTGCGCACGGCGTGAAGGTCCTGGATTTCGGATTGGCCAAACAAAGCCGTGAAGGCGAGCGAGCGGATGACGAAACACGAACTATGGATTTAACCGTCCCTGGCGTCGTGATGGGGACGCCTGCTTACATGGCGCCGGAACAATGGCAAGGCAAGCCCGCTGACACCCGCTCGGATGTTTATGCCTTCGGTTGCGTGCTGCATGAGATGCTCACGGGCGTTGCTCCTGGCCGCGATCGCGCGCCGCTAAAACATCCTGTGCTGGAAGGGATCGTGCGCAAGTGTCTGGCCGGCGATCCCGCCAAGCGCTTTCAGTCTGCCGCAGAACTGAAGACCGCACTGGCGCAAGCAGCGAATCGTCGCGTACATAAGAAATACGCGGCGCTGGTCGTTTTGGCGATATTTGCCGCTGGCACGACGTTGTTCCGGCAACGAGTCCACGCCGCCCCGAAGCTTACCGACCGCGACACACTGGTGGTAGCTGATTTCGATAACAAGACCGGCGATTCTGTATTCGATACGGCTTTGAAGCAGGCCCTGGCATTTCAACTCGCGCAATCGCCGTTTCTGAAGGCGATGGACGATGCGGAAATCCGGCAAGCTTTGAAGCTGTCAGGCCGTTCCCCGGATGCCCGCGTTACCGGAGAGATTGCGCGTGATATTTGCATTCGAGAGGGGCAAAAGGCCGCGATCGAAGGCTCCATTGCCGTTTTGGGCTCCCGCTATTTGATCGGCCTGCAGGCAGTGAACTGTCAAACCGGCGAAACATTCGCACGGGAACAAACGGAGGCGAACAGCAAGGATCGCGTTGTGGAAGCGCTTGCCCGCGTCACCAATTCGATGCGTGCAAAGTTGGGGGAATCCTTGAGCACCTTGCAAGGCGAGAATCGCGCATATCGGAATCCGGTTACCACAAGTTCTCTCGAAGCTCTTCAAGCCTTTTATATGGGAGACGCGGAGTGGAGCAAAAACGGGATGACGCCGGCCGCGATTCCAATGTATCGCCGCGCGACGGAACTTGATCCGAACTTTGCCTTCGCCTTTGCGGTGCTCGGATCCGCATATTGGGCCGCGGGTGACCTCGCCAATGCAAAGACGACAATGGAAAAGGCCTTCGCGCTCAGGAGCCACGCCAGCGAGCGGGAGCGGCTATTTATCGAACAATATTATTATAAGTGGCAAGGGGACTCCAAGAAGGACCGCGAGATCTGCGAACTGCTCACGCGTCAGTTTCCACGGGACCCTGTCTTCCATAAAGATCTTGGAAATTTGGAACGTATTGCCGGCGAGCCGGAGAAGGCGCTCGCAGAGGCCGAGAAAGCTATCCAAAACGGTCCCAAGATCGTGCAAGGTTATCGAATTGCTGTCGAGGCGCTTACAGACTTGAACCGGATCGATGAATCGAAAGCCGTCGCGGCAAAAGCTATCGCAAATGGCCTCGATGTCCCGGTCATCCACGATCTCCTACTCTACCTGGCGTATGCAACCGGGGACGGTCAGACCCAGCAACAAGAGGCACGATGGCTCACTTCTAACGGATGGGAGGCGTCCCGATTATGGGAGCAAGCAAATCATGCGTTCGCCCTCGGCCATTTTCAGCAGGCAGAAGCATTGACTCCGAAGATCGTAGAAGCGGCAACTCGCCAGGGCTTCGCCTCGCCACAGCAGTGGCTTGTTTTCGCCGTTCGATCCAATGCACTCGCCGGCAACTGTCGCAGCGTTGCAGTCTCGCTCCCGCCTCTTGGCCCGGCCGATGCTGTCCAAAAAATAGCGAAAGCATTGTGCGACCCGAAAGCGGCCAGGAAGGTCACCGAGCAACAGACGGCGAACGGCTCCGCGCCAATATCGGGGCCGGACGCTTATCTACGCGGAGTTGTGTTCCTCGAAACCGACCGGCCCGCTGATGCCGCAAGCGTCTTTTCCCGGATGGTCGATCGCAAAGCCGCTAACTGGGGGGCGGAGTACCCCGCTGCGCAAGTTGGCCTCGCCCGCGCCGCGAAGGCCATGGGCGATCTCCCCCGCGCCCGCAAGGCTTATGAAGATTTCTTCGCGTTCTGGAAGGATGCCGATCCCGATATTCCTCTGCTTCGCGCGGCCCGCAAAGAATATGCTGCCTTGAAATAAATGTCCGCGCGGGGGCCGCGCTAACGTGGGTCGCCGGACGAAGAGCAGAAGTCGGCGTTCCGAGACGGCCCTTCATCGGTGGCCGCCGTTGTCGAGGCGGAGAAGAACTTGGCAGGCTGCCTGGAAGCTCTGGACAGCGAGGGAGAGGAGGACCAACCTCTCTGGTAAATCCGCAGGCCCGTCTCAGCCGTAGCGTGGTCTGCAATAGGGGTAACGTCGCAAAGCACCCTTGAGGACTACAGTAGTTCCCGGTTAGCCCTTGGCGGTCATGCGGAAACGCACGATAGCCTTCTGTCGCCTCAGGGCAACTTTTTCCGCACCCAATCGAAGAAGTTTTCCAGCACCGTCACATGCACGGACTCCTTCGCGCCCGGCGTGGCTTCCGGCAGAGAGAACACCACGAACCGCTTACCGTCCGGCGAGAGATCCATATTCTGCGTGCCGGCATAGAGGAACTGCTTATCCGACCACAATCGTGACTGGCCGGGCCGAAAGGAAGCGCCATCGGCCGAGTAATCGACGACCATGATTCGGTTGTCCGTAGTCTCATAGAAGAGCTCGCGGCCGTTGTTCGACCACCACGCGTATAGGCCACCGCCGGTCGAAATCTGCCACTTGCCGCCTCCGGCGCGCGGAAATGGCTGAACATAGATCTCGGGGCTGCCGGTTTCGTTGGAGCGGTAGGCGATCCAGCGGCCGTCGGGAGAAAACTCCGGAACGCTTTCGGCGGCCGGCGTGCGAAGGAACGCTTCCGGCTTGCCCGCCTTGGGATGCTCCGGATCGGTGAGGTCCAGCGCCACAGTCCAGAGATCCAGTCCGGTTTCCGGGCTTCTCGCGAGATAGGCGAGCCGGCGGCCGTCACGCGTGAACGAATAGGGGTACGGACGGCCACCTTTCCGAATGGTCTGCGGTTCTCCGGCGCCATCGCCCCGGATCCAGGTCAGGTCGGAGCCTGATAAGAATGCGAGATGCAGGCTGTCGGGAGACCAGACCGGGATATTTGCGCCGCCGGTAAAGGTCAATCGCGTCAGGGTGCGCCGCTCCAGATCGTAAACATATAGATCGGCCCCTTTGCCAACGAACGCCACCTTGCGTCCGTCTGGAGAGATGCGGGGTACGGTGAATGGGCCCGGTGTGGGCATCAGCGGTTCGATCGTTCCGGAGCTGTCGAGCCAGGAGAG